>CXWK01095030.1_pt1 | contig 30184 bp, 39 predicted proteins | sample 590851 | NCBI WGS metagenome assembly CXWK01 (sample SAMEA3498364, study PRJEB10139) | wastewater metagenome | biome: wastewater treatment plant; material: activated sludge | place: Denmark | collected 2014-08-01
TGTTTGTTCTGCTTGCTTTTTTGCGCGCCTTGCCTCGGCGCTTCGCTGTCCCATCATGCGGTAGAACTCGCTTCCTCCACGGGTTTGTGCGCCTTTCTTCGCGATAGCGGAGCGCTTTTCTGGGGAGAAGGCGAGGCGAGCTTTTGTCGCGCGTTCAGCGAGGATTTTGCTCGCTTTTTTGAGTTCTTCGTCGGTCATAGGGCTAAAAGGTGAGTACAGACTTCCATGCGCGGTACAGGAGACGGTCAACGGCGAGCCACTCCGTGAGGGTTGGCTGGTCGCTGAGGTCCATCCAATCCTGAACGCCCACCGCATTGCGGTAGGCGGAAAAGGAGAGACCGTTGAGCTGGTACCGATTCGCGAGGAGGGGTAAGTAGGAGCGAGGGATAGACATAGTTACGCACAATGGCGAGGAAAATCAGCGTCTTGTAGCCGAGCTATCTCGCTCTTGACCCATTCTGGGCAAAAGGTGTTGATGAGTTTGACGTGCAGTTCGTCCTCTTCACTGTGAGCGATTTCATAGTCGCTTGATTCAGCGATGATGCTATCCACCGCGTTTTTAAGCTCTTCTTGAGTCATATATCAAAAGGGGATGGTGTCGAGAGGTATCTCCGTTGCTTGCGGTTTCTCGTCCACAAATTGTGCAAGACCATTCATTACGGGCATGGGTTCTGATGCGGTCTGATTGCGCGGTGCTTCTGGCCTTGGTTGCTTCTCACGGAAGGAGAGCGAGAGCAGGTTCTTGCCCGTTTGGGTCGTACGCGGCACTGCCGAGATCCAGTATTCCTTGCCCTCGATGAGGGCAGAACCAGAATAGACCTGAAACTCGCCATTCTTCCCTACCTTTGTCTGAAGTTCCATCCAGATTGTGCCAGTGAGTGGTTTTTGTTCGTATTTTTGCGTGTTTTCCATAGATTAGGCGGTAGGTGACTGAGTTTGTTTCGCGCGGTAGCAGTCAATACAGGTCGGGTAAGTACCATTGTGAGGCTTATTGCACACGTTGCAGAGCTTTGCCGCCTGTACGGGTGCTGGCGTTGCCTTCGGTGCTGGTGTTGCCGCGTTGCCGTCGTCGTCCTCGTCGGTTGAGATGCCGAGGATCGCCGAGAGGGCGTAGCGCCGAGCGTAGCTAAGGGCGGAGCCTTGCGCTTGTGGGTCGTTCTTCGAGAGAAGGATGTCCATGGTGGATTCGATGGACTCGCCACTTGCCGACTCGATGAGGATGGTTTTGAGCTTTCCGCCCTCGATAGGGAGTTGCACGAACGTGAGACCTGCTAGCTTGAGCGGATCTTTGATGGCTTCGAGGATACTATCCAGAGAGGCGTACTTGTTCCTAAAGTGAGGGTTGGTCTTGTCCTTTCCCACGGGCTTCATATGCTCGTGGAAGGTCGCAAGAGCCTTGGCTATTTTTTGCATAGATGTAAGGGTGTGAGGTAAATCTGCGGAGGGGTCGAGGTATCAGCCGTAGCCAATGTGTCGCACCCCTCGGGGGGTGGAGGAAGCATTGCTCCCTCATGTCTCCATCATAGCACACGACGCTGTGTGTTGTCAAGAGGTATGCTATACTGTACGCATGACCTGTCCATCCTGTCGGCACGAGTGCCACGACCCGAAGAATCCGAACCCCGCGTACAGTCCCTTATGTAGCGTGTGCGCTCTCGCGCGGAAGTCCGTCGCTGGTGTGGTTATTCTGTGGAGGAAGTAGTATGCAGGCGTCGTTCTTTCGGGTGAAGATGAGCGAAGCGGAGGTGACGGAAGAGGTACGGAAGTTTCTCGATAAGCGAGGCGTATTCTACTGGAGGAACCAGAGGGGAACGTATAAGCAGGGAGGAAGATGGATATCCTACGGCGGAAAAGCGGGGAGCGCGGATATATTGGGTATGCACCCTGGGGGCGCTGGCGTTCCTCGCGGTGTTTTGTGGTCTATCGAACTGAAAAAAACAATGGGCGCGTTTGAGAATGACGAACAGATTCAGTGGCTTCTCGATGTACGGCAGATGGGCGGTGTCGCCACCGTGTGCGAAAATGTAGAGGACGTGGTGAAGAACCTGGAGAATCCTCTCTATCTACCCGAGCGTTACCAAAAAGCGGTAGATGCGTATACGTTGACAAAACCGTGTTTTTGACTTATACTGGGGGAAGAGGTAAGACCTCTGTCGTGAAGTAGAACGCACGATGAGAGCATTTATTTATGCGTGGGTAGTCGGGTCTTCGGACTCCGTTCTACCTACCTACGCAGAAATAAGTGCTTTTATTTTATGACTAGATTTGAGGAGGTCCGTTCAATGAGTCCATCTGACGAGATGCTCATGGCGTGCATTGAGACGCAGAAGATGTTTCGAGCGGTGTACTACGGGGGCGTTGAAGTCGTTGTTGGTAAAAACGGGAGCGACTGGTCTATAAAACGCTTCAAGAATGGGGTAGAACGGGCGGATATATTCTTCCCTGTGTTTTTACAGCCTATCCACGTCGCTCACTTTGAAACGATGGCGTACGCAGATGACGTATTAGTAGACGCTGCTGTCCAAGGGTTAGCGGGAGAATCAAGTGAGCAGTATAACTCGTATAACCTTGTCTTTAAGGTTATCAAGCTCTTTGGCGGTCCTATCAACCGTATTCTTCGCGTAGAGAAGCTATGTACCGATATCTAGACGTTGCGAACGATATTCTCCTGATTAAAGAAGATGATAATGATCGCTCGCCGTACGAAATACGCCTTGATGAGTTGACCACGGAGAAAGAGCGAGCGTTGTGGATAAACCACATGAGACTGAAGCGATGGTTTACAGACGAACATATGACGGAGTTTAAGCACTTTTTATCTACGCTATGCAATACGCAGACGTAAACGGGTTAAGAACAGAGGCGGTGCCAGGTGGTCGGGGCGTTTGCCCTGGGTGCCAAGCTCCTGTGCTTGCGAAGTGTGGGGAGGTGAATGTGTGGCACTGGGCGCATGATGTCCCGTGTACGATCGTCGGGGAGCCTGAGACGGCGTGGCACCGCTCTCTGAAAGAGATGTTCCCTGCGGAGTGCCGCGAAATCGTCCGAGGGAACCACCGAGCGGATGTACTGTCGGGTACGGTGGTCTACGAGTTCCAACGGAAGCCCCTAGAACCTTCCGAGTACACCGAGCGTACCCACTTCTGGCGGAGACAAGGGTTCACGGTCCGCTGGGTCTTCTACCACGCCGATAACCCCGAGACGTTCGTTAAGCGAGAACAGCAAGGGTTCTCGACCTTCCGCTGGAAATGGCCGAAACGTCGCCTAGCTACGGTTGAGACCCCTTTTATGCTCGACCTAGGCCTGCCTGAGATGTTCGAGGTTAGGCGAGTATACTGGGGAGATGTTGTGGGAGGATGGGGGAAGTTTGTCTCGTTTGTATGATCTACGGATATCGAACACGGGCGGAAGCTCTCAAGGGGCCTAGCGTCTTTCGTGGAAGAAGCGAGGCGGAACGCGACGTAGACTATAATGAGTACGTCCCTCTCTACCCGAAGACCCGAACGCCCCTCGACGAGCTGTTTCTGGGTAACACGGGCTTTTGGGCGGAGCGGACCATCATGTGTCCCGCGTGGCGCTCTGACCGCGTTAATGACGCAAAACCGCGGTGTAGAGCGATGGCTATCGTTATCCACAAAGACGAGGAAGGAGAATTGATTTATTGTCCTGAGTGCCTCTATTTTGGCGAAAACTATGCGACCTATTCTTGAGTGGGCTTTGAAGTATCACGACCACGGATGGCAGGTATTCCCGTGTAAAAATAAGGTTCCCGCGGTCCCAGAATGGAAGTTCCTCTCTGAACACCGTGTGAAGCGAGAGCGAATTATCGAGTGGTTTGACGACCCTGATCCTGAGTTGCAGATAGCCCTCGTTTGCGGGGAGCTGTCGGGAGTAACCGTTGTGGACGTAGACTGGATTAAGACGCCAGAAGGTGTCCCCATCCCTGAGAAGTCCATCCACCCCGACCTCATTGCGGACCGCGTGCTCGGGGCTACGTCTAGCCGTACAGGGTCTGGAGGTAGGCACGTCTTCCTTCGCTACTTCTGGGCGAAGAATAGCGTGAAAGAGGTACACCCACAGATAGATATCAAGTCTGAAGGTGGCTACGTCATCCTCCCGCCTTCCCCCCACGCCCTGGGGGCGTACTCTTGGGTGGACGAAGAGAACTGGGATCAGGAGACGATAGATGCTCCTGCGTCGCTTGTTGTCGCTTGTCGCGAGAAGGGAACGGAGGTGAAGGACTGGAGCAAGGTTATGGACGGCATAAACCACGGCCAACGCAACACAACCGCTTCGTCGGTTGCTGGGAAGCTCGTCGGGGCCTTCCGTGGGCATTTAGGGGTAGCGTGGGATCTGCTGGTTGCTTGGAACGCAAAAAACTCCCCTCCGTTAGGGGAAGGGGAGCTTCGAACGGTCTTTACGAACATTATCAAAACAGATTATGCCAGAAATGCCAGATTTTATCAACGAAACGCTAAATAGCATTCGTAAACCTGCGGAGATTCTGCCTGAGCCGCTTTCTTTGGACGATTTGGAGGCGTTGGACCTTCCTGATACGCAGTGGATTCATGACACGCTGTTGCCCTATCCTGGGCTTGTAGCCCTCTCTGGCGCTCCTGGGTCCTACAAGACCTTCTTCGCCCTTTGGATGGCGCTACGGGCCTCACAGGGGCTCACACTGTTTGACGGCGAAGGATCAGGAGGTCTGATTGAAACGGGGGCAAGTGTGCCAACCCTTTTTATCGAGGAGGAGAATGAGATCCGCACGATGAGAAGCCGTCTACTCTCATTCAAGCGTGATCGCAAGGCGGATTTGTACTTCTATATTGATTGCGGGTTCAAGATGAGCGATGAATCATGGCGCGAGAAGGTTCTGGAGTTTGTTGAAGCGAAAGGCATCAAGCTCATATTCATGGACCCGTTTTCGTCCGTGATGGGGTTGAAAGATGAGAATTCTAACGCGGAGGTTGCCGTTGTGATGGATATTATCCGTAAGGAGTTTGTGAAGCGGAATATCACTGTTGTTTTTATCCACCACCCCTCGAAAGGGGGCGAAGGAGGCGCTTCGCTCCGTGGAGCTGGGGACATTCTGGGGAAGGTGGATGTGCATCTGACGTTTGCCGTGGAGTCTGTGAAGGACCGCTTGATCTCGGTGAAGTACGCCAAGATGCGCGTTGCTGATAGTTCTCAGCTCAAGGACTTCCAGATCCAGCTTGTGGGTGAAAAAGGAGCAAGCGATTGGGAATTTGTCCACAAAGGGGAGCTGAAGCCAAAAGGGGTTGACGAGAGGGATAACTTGAAGGCGAGTATTATCAAAGCGTTTGAGACGGGAGAGGAGTTTGGGAGAAAGGAGATAGCCGAACTTGTGGGAGCCTCGAACAGCGGGGACAGGTTCACGAACGTGTGGAACTCTCTGGTGGAAATAGGGGAGATCAAGCAGGTGAAAAGAGGTCGATTTGTGCATAAATTTGCTATTTGAAAATTTGGCTAAGGTTAGCCAAAAAGATAATTCGTGGCACTTGAAAAAGTGTGCATCTGAAATTTGGCTAAGGTTAGCCTCAAAACACGCTAATTCGTGATTCGTGGCACCTAAGGGTACACGAATCCACGAATCAACGTACAGGAGACAGGGGGTGTAGGAGGAGATTAGATGCTGTGGGGAGAGCTGAAGCTCTCTCCCCCATCACGAATCTCTCCTCCACCTCATCCCCTGAATTTTGCCTCTAGCGGATCTGTGGTAGAATGGGGACATGCCAGCAGGAAGACCATCGAGCTTTACGGAAGAGGTGGGGAGTCGCATCTGCGAGCGGTTAGCCGCTGGTGAGACACTTCGTGCTATCTGTAAGGATGCGGATATGCCGAATGTGACAACGGTTATTGAGTGGGTAGCGCGTCCAGATAGAAAAGAATTCGCCAAGCAATACGCGAGGGCTAGAATGGCCCAAGCTCAGCACTATTTTGATGATTTACTCGCTATTGCGGATGACGATTCTAGGGACGCTACAACCACCGCCAGCGTGGCGCGTGATCGTTTACGGGTGGACACTCGTAAGTGGTATCTCTCGAAGGTCTTGCCGAAGATTTACGGCGACAAAGTAGACCTCACAACGAACGGTAAGGATCTCCCTACACCTATTCTTCCTCTCAGCCATGTACATTCAAACAACGGCGACAAACAAGATCGCGCAGATGCAAGCTCGTATACGGGCGGTACAGGGGGGGACGTCGTCGAGCAAAACAGTGTCGACGCTCTTATACCTGATAGCGAGAGCGCAGGCGGATAAGGAACCGACGCTCACTTCGGTGGTCTCTGAATCGCTGCCGCACCTGAAGAAAGGAGCGATGCGAGACTTTCTTTTGATATTGCAGACGCATAAGTACTTCAAAGATGATCGGTGGAACAGAAGCGACTTTCGCTATACGTTCGAGACGGGGAGTGTGATTGAGTTCTTCTCGGCGGATCAACCGTCGAAGGTACGCGGTCCTCGTCGTGATAGGCTATTCATCAACGAGGCAAACAACATTGACTTCGAGAGCTTCGACCAGCTTGAGGTGCGTACAAAAGAGTTCGTGATCATGGACTGGAACCCTGTTGCGGAGTTCTTCTTCAACACGGATATTCTAGGAAAGCGCACGGACGTGGAGCATATAATTCTGACCTATAAGGACAATGAAGCTCTGCCAAGCTCTATTCGGGACTCTATCGAGCAACGCCGTGGCAACGAGCGGTGGTGGCGCGTATACGGGCTAGGATTGCTCGGTGAGTCGGAGGGGAGAATCTTCACGGGATGGAATATTATCGACAGCGTACCGCCTGAAGCTCGGCTAGAACGTCGCGGGCTTGATTTTGGGTATACCTGTCTAAGTGGTGAAACACTTATCGCAACGGCAGAAGGGGAGCGGAGGATAGACACGATTAAGCCAGGCGATTTCGTGCTGACCCGTAAGGGATTCAAGCGTGTATTGAATAGCTGGAGCAATGGCGTTAAAGATGTTCTAGAGGTTGACTTCGGCTACGGTAAGCGCATAATCATGACAGGAGACCACCGAGTCTACACGCTTGATGGTTGGAAAAGAGCTGACCAACTCAATAGAAACGAGATTATATGCGAGAGGATTTTGAATTCGACGGAAGAATCTACCGAAGATACCCAAACGGAAAAAGAAAAAACTACTTCACCTATAAGAGAGTGTCAGGAGGCGTCGCTGAAACGCGCATCTTGCATAGGGATATATACGAAAAGTTTTTTGGGGAGATCCCAGATGGCTTTGTCGTCCATCATAAAGATGGCAACGCGCTTAACAACGACCCATCTAACTTGGTTGCACTGTCGACTAGTCAGCATATTTCCCAGCACTACCACGAGCGCAATAGGGGTCTCGGCGCACTGTCCAAAGAGCAATTACAAGCAATCCATGATAAGTACGGCTTCAGCCGCGAAAACTGGAACGAGCGCAGGGTTAAGAGCATGGGAACAGCCAGGAGAAAGATCAAGCGGTGCAAGGAGTGTCGTGCGAGTATTGTCTCGGTTGGCAACGTCCATCAGAAATATTGTGGCGCGATTTGCAGGAAAAAAGCGAACACACGGAATAGCGTGCGCGAATACACATGCGAAAACTGCAAAGCTGTATTTGTCGCATCAACCTACTTCAAAAGAAACTCATGCTCTAAAAAGTGTGCGTATACACTCTCGTCGACTAAAGCGTGCAAGAGAAGTGTTTGATTTAGAGGTGGAAGGCGAACACGAATTTTTTGCAAATGGGGTATTGGTGCATAACTGCGACCCTTCCGCCCTCGTAGCGGTGTATAAATACAACGGCGGTTATATCGTGGATGAGGAGCTGTATCTCAAAGGGATGAGCAACAAAGCGCTCGCGGACCGCATCTTACTTACGGATAAGCCCATGACACTCGTGGTCGCGGATTCGTCGGAACCGAAGAGCATAGACGAGATAAAGCTCTACGGTGTGAACATTATCGGCGCGGATAAGGGACGAGGGAGCGTCTCGCAAGGCATACAGTTCATCCAAGACCAAAACATCTCCATCACGAAGCGTAGCGTCAACGGGATTAAGGAGTACCGCTCGTATTCGTGGATAAAAGACAAGGAAGGCAAGCAACTCAACGTGCCAGAAGGTGGATTCGATCACTTCCTCGATAGTTTGCGCTATGCAATGAGTAGCCTTTCGCCTGTAGAGACGAAGATTGACACAAGTTTTGTTCACGAAGAACCTGAAACCATGTATAATGAGATAGGGATTTAATATTTTCTATGCATATGATGAAAAAAATTGGGGAGATCTACGCGAAGGTGAAGAAAGCGGTCATGCCGAAGGTGAAACCAGCGCCAAAAAAGAAGAAATAAGCTATGAAGCCGGATATTCTCGACAAAATCCGCGCTCAAGCCCTCAATGAGATACAAGTTTCTCGCTTGCACAAGCAGGGGAAGACCACCTCATGGCGCTTGAACGAGGAAATGTACTACGGAGGGCAAAAACGGACGGTGGAAAGCCGAGCGAATGTTCGTTTGTCGCGCATGCAGGAGTTCACGCATACGCTTCTCTCGAAGATTGACAACCCGCTCGTGTTTAAGTTTATCAAGCGAAAGAACTCGCAGTGGAAGCGTGTGAATCGGCTGAACGCTCTTCGGACGATTGACCAAAGCACGAACGATTGGGACATCAAGGACATCGTGGGGAAGAAGCAGGGCATCCTATACGGACGTGTGGTGTACCTCTACTACGCGGAGGCTATGGATGGGCGCTACGAAGCGCATCTCGAGAACGTGGACGTATACGACTTCCTCATTGACCCTCTTTGTGGGGGTATCGACATTGAGCAAGCTCGCTACCTTGGCGCGTATAACCTTACACTCGACAAGAAGGCGATTGAGCGTGGCGTAAAGGAGGGTATCTATCTCAAGAAAGAGGCGAAGGAGCTTCTTTCAGGGTCGGGCAACATCGACGATAAGACGCAGGAGGAGAACAACAAACAATACCGCGAACGTGATACGAGCGTTACCACGCAGGCAAGCGCGACGTATACGGACGTATGGAAGTTCTGGCGGTGGTTTACGACGTACGAGGGCGAACGGTACTACCTCGTCATGACGAACAGCGGGTGTATCCTACGGTGTGATAAGCTCGTGGACGTGCTACCGGCAGACGCGGAACATCCAGCCGGTATGTGGCCGTTCTGGTCATGGGCGTGTTTCCCAGACCTCACGGAGTTCTGGACGCCATCCTACGCCGACTATGTGCGTGAGATCTTCATGGCGCAGGACGTAAGCGTGAACCAGCTTCTCGACAACGCAGAGGCTATCAACAAGCCTCAGAAGGTGGTGAACATCAACGTTATTGAGAACCTACAAGACCTCAAGTACCGAAGAGACGGTATCATCAAGGTCAAAGGCGACGTGGACGCAAACCGCGCGATGCAAATCGTTCAGACGCCAAGCATCCAGACACCTGTCGCGGTGTTTAACCTCCTCGAAGGCATCCATGAAAAGGTTACGGGCGTGTCGGCGCAGGCAAAAGGCGTGGAAGATGTGGACGGGAAAGTGGGTATTTACGAGGGGAACCAAGCAGCGGCCGCAGACCGCTTCGGTCTCCTGAATAAGTCCTATGCCTTCGGGTATAAACGCTTCGCCAAGCTCTACGAGCTAGGCGTACGCCACAACCTCGTACGCAAGATGGCGATCGAAGTCATGGGCGCTAACGGTGTGGAGATGGAAGAGGTGTCGCGCAAGGATATCTTCAAGAAGGGCGATAGCTTTGGGGTGATTGTGGAAGCGTCCAACGCGGAAGTGATGCAGTCCACACAAGAACGCCGAGCAAAACTCACGTTCCTCTCCTCGAAGGTGCAGGACCCAACCTTCAACAAGAAGGTGCTCAACGAGATGCAGGCGGAGATCGTTGGCTTCACACAAGACCAGATTGACCGTCTCATGGATACGTCCGTGTACGGCAACGCTGACCTTCTTGCTGAGGCGGATGCAGACATCGAAGCGCTCTTGCTGGGGGAGAACGTCCAACCAAATCGCCGAGCAACGAACGCCTACAAACAGCGCATCGTGGACTTCCTCAACTCGCACGACCGCAACCTTACGCAAAAGGAGTTCATGCTGGTCGCAAGCTATGTGGACGCGCTTGAACCGGTTATCATGCGAAATGAAGCCCGCGCGCTCCAAGAGGACCAGAACCGCCGGATGCGTAGTGGCGCAGGCATGAAGCCGAAAGAGGTGGAAGAAGCGGTACCGCAAGACCAAGAGATGGCGCAAGAACCTAACGAACAAACCCAAATGCTATGATTACCTACACAAAACACGAGGAAGAAGGAAAAGTTGTTATCACGAAGACAGGGCATTCGCACTCCTTCACGCTTGATGAGGTCCGCGACCACATCGCCAAGCTCGACAAGCTCGAAACCGAGCTGAAAGCGCAGAAGGCACTTGAAGAGGCGAAGATGACGAACGTCGAGAGCAACCACGAAATCGTGAAGACCTTGACGGATGAACAATTCGCCGCTTGTGGCATCTACGCCCGTGCAAAAGAAATCCACATCGCTTGCGTACAGAAGCTCGAACAGGTGGACGAAGCTCGTAAGGAATACGCGGAAGAGTTGAAAGCGATCGAAGAACAAACGGGCGAGAAGCTATGACGGAACAAGAGGTGCTCAAAGAACAGCTTGGGAAGTACAAAGACCTCGCTATTCTCGCGGAAAGCGAAGGTGGGAAGGTGCTTCTCTCCGCCTTGCGTAAGCAGATTGCGCAAGACGTGGATACGCTCATCACGCTTATCAAAGCGCCTGACGTAGAGATCCGCGCAGGCATTGCGAAGCTCTCGGCAAACTTGTCCGTGTATCGCACACTGACGAACGCGAAACAAAATGCTACAATAACAGAGGAAGACCTCAACGATCTTCTTTCTCGTGTTTGAACAACGCCCACACTCCCTGACTTGTCGGGGAGTGAATGCGATGCTCAACATCGTTTTGCTCCTAGGTCGAGCTATTAAAACCTCGTCTGCCCCTGACGTAAACGGGTTATGCTATGTCCGAAGCGACAAACATTGCTCCCGAGCAGGAGTCGAAAGAAGCTCAAGAACAAGGAGTGGAAACGATTGGTGATGCGCTGAAAACAGAACCGCCTAAGCAAGAAAGTGTGCCTCTTTCTGTTTTGATCGAGCAGAAAAAAGCCAACAAAGAGCTTACAAGGCAGTTGAACGAACTCAAGAGGAGCATCCAAGAAGGTGCGACGAAGAGCGAAACAACTGAGACGGTATCGGCGTTGATCGAAGAGTACCCAGACCTTGACCCAACCTTTCTCAAGAAGCTCTCCAATTCCATCGCTAGCGAAGTGAAGAAGGAGGCTGAAGCAAAACTCGCCGAAAAACTGAAACCGATCGCTGAACGGGAAGAATCCGCTCGCATCGAGAAGGTATTTGCCGAGAACTACGAGAAAGTATTGGCTGACAATCCTGAATATACGGATGTAGCAAACCGCGAAGTTATCAAACAGCTCTCGCTTTTGCCACAAAACGCTAACAAAACTTTTTCTCAACTTATCGAGGAGACGTACGGACATGTGGTCGCCTCAGGTACAGCGAAAAAGCCCATGGATAAAGCCTCAGTCGGATCTGGCAGGCAGGAAGAGCTTAAAATCGACCATCGCCGTGTTAACGATCCAGAATACTTCAAAGAAGTCAAAGCTAATCCAGAGCTTTTGAAGCAATACCGCGAAGGTATCACGTCCCGAGTCGCCCGATACCTCTAAGGTATGGCACTTACAGACTTCAAACCCCAATTTGACGAAGCATATCAAGAAATCTTTCAGAAGGTTCTTGTCTCTAAGGAGGTCGCAAACATGCGCTTCAAGAGCAAACTTACCTACGGTGAATCCGTCGAGCGTGTAGCCTACGACATCTCGTCTATTCGCGTGCGTACGGTTTCTCGTGGTAGCGCAAGTACTATCGACTCCCTCACGGACTCCTCCGAACTTTTGGAAGTCAACCTCGAGAAGGAAGCTGTGTTCCACATCTCCGACGGAGAAGTGAAGCAAGCTGGTCCTCTCAACCCTGGCGAAGTGATCGGTGGAAAGATTGCTCACCTTGTCGCGCAAGACCTCGACGCACGCTTCTTCGCTGAAGTACGCAACGCAGAAAAGGCCTTCGACACGGGAGACTTGACCACCCTCGCTTCCAGCGGTGTACCATTCGCAGAATCTACAACGAATGTGCCTATCATGGTCGCTCGTATGCCTGCGAAACTCCGTCGCAACAACCAGACGCTTGTAAACCTGTGTTTTGTTACGGACGCCTACGGCGCAGCTTCGTTGGTCCAGTACTTGCTTGGTAAGGATATTGACCTTGCTGGCTCGGTCTTCAAGAACGGCTACGCAGGAACGGTTGCAGGTGCTGAACTCTACGTCTCGGAGAACCTCACGGCTTCCGCAGTGCTTGGTCTCGCTACCCAACCTACGGACGGTGATACGGTTGTTATCAACGGTATTACGTTCACCTTCAAGACGACGCTTGGTGCAACGGCTGGAAACGTACTTATCGGCGCAGACGCAGACGCAGCGCGCTTGAACCTCACGACCCTCATCAACGCTCCTGGCACGACCACGGCGCAAGGTGTGGCTCTTTCCGCAGCAGACCAAGTGTTGCTCACGGATACCTACCGCATCACGGCTACCAACGACGCAACGGCAAATACCATGACGATTGTCGGTGTCGGTGCAGGTGCTATGACGCTTTCCGAGACGCTTACGGACGCGACGGACGCTTGGAGCAAGAACTGTGTCCACGCTTACTTCGGCAAGAAGGGCGCTATCGACATGGTTGTGCAGGACATGCAGGAAGTGGACATGCGTCCAACGGCAGACCGCCGTGGAACGAACGTGTTCTCCTCTTACCTCGCAGGTATCAAGACCTTCACGGACGGCTCCAAACAATTCCTTAACGTGCTTTTGGCTCGTTAATCCTAAGAAGACCCCCATCCCTCTTTTGGGGTGGGGGTTGCTCTGCTTTCTCTTATGCCACGAACAGACTCCGCTCTCGCTGGTATTCTCATTCAAGAAACAGACTCTTCGGGACTTATCACCCTTGGTACTTCCTCTGGGCTTCCTTCCTCCACGGCTACGACCGCGAGCAAGTTTGCTAAGGGCTGTATCCTTGTTGATACGCAGACAGGTCTTCAGTACATCAACGTTGGCTCTGTGGCTTCGCCTTCATGGCGCAACTCCCAAGGTGCGGTCAGCCAAGGCGCAACCTCGGCAACTATCGCTACCACGGGCAACACGGACACCTACGTTGTGGTCGCTGAAACAGGAACGGTTGCGAGTATCGACTTCTCTGGAGTAGATGCTCTTGCCACTAGCGACACGAACTACATCACTTGGACCGTGGTCAACCTCGGACAAGCTGGTGCAGGTTCTACAGCGGTTCTTGCTGCTACGGACGCGAATACGACGAAAGCAACGGGCGGAACAGCTCTCGCTGCGAACACCAAGCGTTCTCTTACGCTTAACGCAACCGCTGCAAACCTCGTCGTTACTGCTGGTGATCGTCTCCGCATTCGCGCTGCTGCTACTGGCACGCTCGCAAACACGGTGACTTTCCCTAACTACTTGGTTCGCACGGCTGCGACCGCGTAGTGTTTCTCCCTAGCCCTCTTACAGGGGCTAGGATGGGAACATTACCCCCTATCCCTCTATGACCTGCGCTGAAATTATCTCCAAGTTTGAGACGTACGTTGATGACACAACGGAACTCTCTACCGCCGAAGAGCTTGCCCTGCTCAACAAAATCTACCAACGGGTATGCGACGATCGCCCGTGGGAGTTTCTGAAGAAAGAAGCAAGCGGAACCATGGCAACAACGACCACGATTACCGTGCCGTCGGATTTTGGGTACTTCGTGGAAAACCTCAACTATACGGACAACGCGCAAAATACGCAGTACAACTTCCGTCCTGTCGGCATTCTCATCAACGGAACCAAGTGGTTGCAGGTGATTAACTGGTCTGACCGTCGGCAATACGTCAACAGAGACGGTTATGCCTACTACGACGCACGTCTAGGCACGCTCACGACAACCTATGCGCAACCAAGTAGTGCGACGTACTCCTTTGACTATAAAGCGGTTCCTGCAACGCTTATCATCAGCGACACACCCGTGTTTCCCGCAAGATTCCACGATATTCTTGTTCACGGTATGGCGGTGGATGACATGATCATCCAGCTTTTCAATAAGTCCAGAGCGTATACGCAGGAACATCAGAGCATGTATCAGGGGTATCTCTCGCAGATGGCGCTTTGGAACGCGAACCTGAATAACGCATAGTATGGATCACGTCATTCCGACGTTCCTTACGGGGACGCATAACCTCATCGAGCCTGAAAACATACCAAAAGACGCGGCGCAGGACGCGCAGAACTTCCTCACACAAGACGGGAAGATTGTTCTCGTTGGTGGTCGTGAGTATCTAGGCGCCGCAGGGACGGTTGGCGGTACCACGGGCTTTCACAAGGGGTATAAAGTCAACGGCGATACGGTCTATTACTGCAAGCGTGGGACGGCGATCATGTATTGGGATGGAAGCGCATGGCAAAACAGCATTACAGGACTTACGGCAACGGATGACTACACGTTTGCGAACTATTCGTCCCTCGCAGGGGCGTTCACCTATGTCAACGGCCCAGGTGGGTTCTGGAAGATCGTCAACGCCAACCCCGGCTCTCCTGTGGACGTGTTTAATTCAGCGAAAAACTTCAAGGGGTATATTCTCATCGACCGTGGGCGGTGTCTTCTTTGGAACCGTGACCGTGATAAAACGGGTCTTTATGGTTCGCGCATTGACCCGCAAGATTCTACGGTCTATACAACCGTCTCAAACGAGGCGATAGGCGCATTAGGCTCCACAACCTACACGGGGACGCTCGCGTTCAAAGCAGGCGGTGCAGCTCGCACCTGTTTTGGCGTCGCCTTCGATGCCACGGTGGCCGCAGGGACGGAGACGTTCACGGATGACTTCAACGGTGGCCTTACAAGCAATCTCGGTGGTACGGGTACCATCAATTACGCCACAGGCGCGTATAGTATTACGTTTTCAGACGTTACGACGGGCAATGTACAGTCGGATTACCAATGGGAAGACTCGACAGCCCTCGGCGTCGCGGACTTTACGAAGTCGGCAACACGCCTTGCAGGTGAAGGATTCGTGTTTCCGCAGGATGAGGGTGGAGACGCAATCCTAAAGGTGGAAATCGGTCTTGACGGCGTGTACTACTCCATGAAGAGCAACAGCGTGTACTCGCTCTCGATTGACGTAGACGATAACGGAGCCGATAACAAGGTCTACCGCAAGGACATTGGTATCGCGTATTTTCGCGGGTCCGTGTCCACGAACAGGGGTATCTTGTTTATGAACACCTACAACCCAACCAAGCCCGCGATGACGCTTCTTGAGCAGAATCAGGTGTCGCTCACGCTCTTGCCTAAGGAATTGTTTAAGCACTTCCGCTTCTCGGACTTCGTGTATGACCACGCCTCGTTCGGGAGCTACGACCGCTGGATGATTGTGTTTTGCCGTACGCCAGATAGCCTCATCAACAATCGGATGCTGATGTGCGACCTCGACAAAAACACGGTTGATATCGTCGCCTATACGGGGAATATGTCGATTCAAGATGACGACAAACTCTATGTCGCGGACAGCGCGTCCACGAGTGTCTACTCGGTGTTCAGCGGGTTTGATGACATGGGAAGCAACATCGATGCGTATTGGCTCTCGAAAACGGATAAACAAGGCACAGAAGAGCTGAAAAAGGGACGCAAGATGCGTTTCAAGGGAAGGATGGATCCAGACCAAGCGGTGCAGGTCTACATCAACACGGATGAACAGGGTGAAACGCTTGTGGGGACGATCGTGGGAACAGGAAGCTACGTCTCAAGTGTGGATTCGCAAGCAATCGGAGGGCCTGAGGTCGGTGTGGGTGAGATTGGAGGAGAGACGGTGGACGAAACGGGAAAGTACTTCATGGAGTTACGCATGAGAACGGGAAAGTACCGCACACTCGCGTTTAAACTCGTGCCTACGGGCATCGGTTACTTCGATTGTGAGATGGTACAAATCCCTGACATCCTCACCTTTGAAGATAGAATCCCTTCCGTGTTTCGCTCTAAACAAAACGTGTCACTTGACGGCTTACAGACTGACCAATAACTGATATACTAGACCTAACGTATGGCAACTGAACTCGCAACAATCGTCGCTGACTTCCGCACAACGCTCGCTACGGAAATCGCCGTAGGCGGAACGAGCGGAACACTGCAGTCCAACACGGACGCAGATGGAAATGCTATCCCAAACGGGACGTATTTTCTTACTCTCGACGGAGACGGAACGCAGAAAGAATATGTAAAGTGTACCGTTACAGGGAGCGCACTTACGAACATCCGTACTATCTCACGCCAAGGTGTGCAGGCTTCTGGGACGGTTCGCAAGCATCGTATTGGCGCAAAGGTGCAAATCACCAACTTCGCGCATATCAAGTACATGCTCGACTTGCTTGATGGCACGACAGACTTTGACGCGAGCACACCGCTTAAATACGACGGCGTTGCGACGCTTACTCCGGGGAGCAACGAGTTTTGTACCGTTGCATACGCGGATGCGCTCACCTTCGCAGGCGCGCCAAATGGTAGCACCACGCAGAAGGGTATTTTTGAGCTTGCAACGGTCGCGGAACAAGGAACGGCAACAGCGAATGGAGCAACAGGCGCCGCCCTTGTCCCGGCGAACGCAAACCTCGTCAAAACCTCTTCTGGCGCAGGCGATGAGAACAAAATCGCTATCCTCGATGCAAGCGGTACATTCGCCAACGGTTTTATTGATAAAGCGCGTACTTGGGGTACGGTGCAGTCGTTTACAGCAAACAACTGTCAAATCACGAGCGATGCGGACAGCGCGAATGATGCGGTGCGTAGCTCGTATCTCACAGCGCAACTCACAGCAGCAGTCCCTAAAGGGTCTATTTCTGGTACCTCGGGTGAAGCTATTACCGCAGGGCAAGGCGTCTATCTCAAGGCATCAGACGGCAAGCTCTACAAAGTTGATGCAGACGCAGACGAAAGCACGTTCTCGTTCGTAGGTATTGCCCTCACAACGGTTGGCGCGGCAGACCTCGCGGTAGAATACGCCCCTCCTGGACACGTGGTAAGTGGTCTCGCAGGTCTCACCGCAGGCGCGTCGTACTACATCACGGGGACAGCGGGGACGCTTGGTACAACGCCGGGTACGCGCTTCGCTCGTGTCGCTCGTGCGCTGAGCACAACTGTTATGCAGGTTGAACAGCCTCAGTTCCAGGCAAGCGGGTCGTTTTCTGTAACAGCCACAGGAAACACGGTAGTTACATCCGCAGGGTTTCGCCCTCGTAAGATCGAACTCATGGCAAGTCAAACGGTTGATGGCGATACGTCCGGTTACTCATCCATCTCCATGAACGCTATCGAGAATAGGTGTATCACGATACTAGGCAATACCTCCTCTAGCCTTTGGGGAGATATGCGTAGTGGTGTTTGCGCAAATATTGTAAGCGGAAGCGGTACACATCATAGAGCGACTATCAGCGCTCTATCGGAAACAGGTTTCACCTACGCTAATACGAAGACAAACTCGCCTCCCAACTACACCGTTTACTGGACGGCTTACAGCTAGAATCTAACTTATGGCAACTCTCGCATCTTCTCTTCTTGCTCCTCTGAACCCCGTACTAGGTGGCGTTATAGAGGCTACAAACTCTTTTGTCCGAGGCGGCTTAAAGACGCCCGCACAGAAGGTCTCTACTCCTAAACAGGTATCTCTGGGGCCGTATCCATCCTCGGCTTCCCTTGAGCCAATCTCCACCCCTTCTGTCCCAGCCACAGCGCAGATCACCGCACTTCGCGGAACACCAGCTCCTGCGCCTGCACAGGCAAAAGCTCCTGCTCCTGCTCCTGCTCCTGCTCCAGCTCCTCAACCAGCGATAGACTTCTCACAGGATGCGCTTACACCGCAAGCGAACGTATCGAAAAGCGTGGAGGCTATGCAGGGGCAAGTTCAGCCAGCACAAAAGCCTTTCGTCAACACCTACTGGGACCCTGGTCTTAACCGCTACGTCGAAGGCAACATGGAGACAGACCGTCCGTGGGAGAAGTACGGCTTAGGAAGTGCGAATGCTTTGTATAATACAGACCCGCAAACCCTACGCGCTCTTCAGCAACGAAACACCATCGGTGGGCAGTATGGCGAGTATACCCAAAGCCAAATCAAGCCTATTGACGAAGAAGCTATTCGTAGACAGACCGTTGACCGCTTTCAGGCGGAAATCGACGCCATGAACCGCTACTACGCGGAAAAGACCGCAGGTGAGCTTGCACGCGAGCAGGAAGCAGGGCGTGGGCGTGTGGGTACACGAACCGCTATCTCCGCTCGTCGAGGGATGCTCGGCGGTGATTTTGGTGATTCTGCTCGTGAAACGGTTGTGCGCTATAACCAAGACGTAGAGAACCGTATTGTGAACCTGAACGAGAAGGAACGCATCTTCCAAGAGCTTCAGATGCGTGGCGCAGCGACGGAAGCAGCGGAAAAAGCGGTCGCGAAGGCGAAGGCAGACCTTGAAAGTGCCTACGATAAGAGTCAGAAGTGGCAAGAGAAGATTAAAGGCGAGATTCAGGAACGTGTCACGAACCGTCTTGCCGCTCTTGCACTTGACGGCACGGAAATGACAGATGACGACTATCAGAAGATTGCTCTTGAGCTTGGTATTGACGTAGACACGGTAAAGGCAACCGCTCTTGCAATGCGGCCAGAAGGCGAAAAGCCTCTCGTCGTGGATGGTGTCGCGTATCAACGGCAGGCAGATGGGACGTATAAGGCTGTAACCCCTTCCGCAGGCGAAAAACCTCTCATTGTAGGCGGTGTCGCGTATCAGAAGCAACCAGACGGAAGCTACTCGCCTATTACGCCAACGGAGGCGCAGAAGCCTATCGTTGTCGATGGGGTTATCTACGAACGCGACGCGCAGGGGAACTATGTCGCCAAAACGCCAACACAAGGAACGGGCACAAAAGCGCCAGAAACAACGAAGATAAACGGCGTAGACTCGGTATGGGATGGTGAAAAGTTCGTGCCCGTAAAGGTACAACCCGCAACGCCAACCGCTCAAAAAACGGCTCAAGTAGCTGAAATCAAGCGTCTCGCACAAGAATTACTGGATAGCGAGGATGCGCTTGGAAATGCCGTAGGCGCTATCTCAAATAGAATCCCTGTCATCAAAGGATCGACGCAAGACTTTATCGACAAGACGAACAGACTAAAAGCGCTGCTCACCACGGATAATATCGGTCTATTGAAGGGCGTTCTGTCTGATTCTGATATGCGATTGCTCGAAAGAATTGGCACAAGCTTAAACCTCGGTGGGTCGGAAGAAGGATTCAAAGCGGAATTGAACCGCATTGTCGCTACGCAGCCACTGCCAGAGTCTAGCCCAAGCCAGGCAGTACGAATCCCACAATCTGCTCTTGATGAGGCACGACGCTCAAATCCAACCCTCACGGAAGAGGAGATAGTCAACCTTCTCTCCCCAGATTTTCCTAGCGTTGGTGGCGACACGAATCCAGCCACGGGAGGGAACACACCCTATCTAAAAAACCTCGGGGCTATCACAGCGATAGACGGTAGCCCTTTATGGAAATGGGGACTAGATATAGACCTCAAGATAGGTGACCCAGTGAAAAGCCCTGTCTCAGGTACGGTTCTCGCCACAAAAACATCACCAACGGGATTTGGAAAGCAGGTTCGCGTGAAGGGTGACGATGGCAACGAGTACTGGTTCAGCCACCTTGATGGCTTCGACGTACAGGCAGGTGCAAAGATAAAAGTCGGACAAGTCCTTGGTAGAGGTGGCAACACGGGAAGCGTGATTCCTATGGGTGGTGGCGACGGGTCTCACCTAGACCTTACGGTGAAGGATAAGAACGGGAAGTATATCCCACCGCGCGAAATTAAAAAAATGCTCGATAAAGTGATGGTATAATATGGCTCTCACTCCAGAACAAAAAGCTCGGTTGGATGCCTACGCGAAGCAGAAAGCCGCACAAACGGCTACTCTTCCCGCGCCCGTGGCTCCGACAGCACCAGTAGGCCTTACCCCAGAACAACGCGCACGGCTTGATGCTTTCGCTAGGCAGAAACAAGCGCAAGCCGTCCCGCAAGCACCGAAGGAGGAGGGTTTTCTCAAGTCCATAGCGAAGGGTATTGCACAACCGTTCGTGAAAGCTGGTGTAACAGGTCTTTCCGCCTTTGAATCAGGTTTGCGTCTCTTGAACCGAGACGTCGAGGGAGCTGATAAGCGCATTACCGCAGGGTACAACGTCCCTGGCTTTGGGCAGGTGAAGCCTCTTGGTATTGCTTCCACGCCTACGATTGTGAAAAACATGCGCGGTGATGAGCGCCTTGAAGGCTTCGGCCTTGGGCGCGAGACATTGCAAACACTCGGCACGGGTGCAGAAATCGCCCCATGGCTCTTTGGCGCAGGGCAAACTGCCTCTCTCGCGAAAACGGGGCTTAAGGAACCGCTGAAGCAGATCCTGAAAAGAAAAGCGATCGAAGGAGGGGTCGAGGGCGTCATCGGTGGCGCTGGCTCCGCTCTTCAACGTGAAGATGCGACCGCTGCCGACGTTGGTCGCGACGCTCTTTTTGGTGGCGCATTTGGCGCGGGACTGAACGTAGCGATCCCCGTTTTGGGCAAAGTAGGCCAGAAAGCTCTCACGAAAACGTCCCCTGAAGCCGCACTAGCCGCGAAGGCAAAAGCGGCCGCGTCGAAAGATGCGGACGAGCTTCTCAAACTGGAACGTAGAACTCCTGCTCTCCAAAAATATGTTGATAAGGCAAAGACGCAGGACTTTGACGTACGCCAAGCTATCGCCGAAACAAACATGCTCGCTGACGCGGTAGATGAAAACGGGCTTATCAACACCGTGCAGGAAGGCGGAGCTATCGATAGGTTTAACAAATGGCTCGAACCGCGTGAGCGTGTGGTAAGCGATGCGCTGAGACGGGAAGGGAGAACGGTATCTCTCGATGTGGTGGAAAAGCAGCTTCGCAAAGCTGTGGACGAAAGCGGTGTGAAAGGTGCTGCTAAGAAGCGAGCGTATTCCAGTATTGAAGACGAAATCGCTGGGCTAAGGCTCGATGCGGACGAAGCGGGCATGATCTCTATCGCAGAAATCAACAACGCGAAAATCGACAAGTACCGCAACATTAACTACATGGACCCAGGTGTGGCACGCCTAGACAAGAGTGTCGCGAAAAAGCTCAAAGAGATTGTGGAGGCCAACACGGATTCGATGGACGTGAAAACGTACAATGCGGAAATGTCGAAGTTTTACACGATGCTTGGCTACCTCGAAAAGCTCAACAACAAACGGGCAGAAGGTGGGCGTTTGGGCAAGTACTTCGCACAAACCGTAGGCGCTGTCGCAGGTTCAAGTTTTGGCCCGTTTGGAGCGATCGCAGGGTCAGAGCTTGGAGGGCTGCTCAAGGGGCAGCTTATGAAGAACATATTCAGCGATGCCGCAGGCCGTCAGGGACCACAGGTAACGGCACGCATGGCGGACGCTATCAAGCCTAGGCCACGACCAAACTTCCCTCAACTCCCAGCGCCTCGCAAGCCACTCCCTGGCGCTCTTGACCAGTATGTGCCGTCAAAGAGCGGTGTCGTACCGCAAGAGCAAGCACGGGAGGCTCTGAAAGGAACCCTCATGGACCCCGCGAGGGTGGCTATTCCACAACGTGGGTATCAAAGCCCATTCTACGGGAATAAGCCGATACTCCTCCCAGAAAAAGCAAACTCAAAAATCGTCCTACCACCTCGTGCGCAAAGCACCATGGCAGGACGTGTGCCGCCTAACTTCAAAGACGTGAAGCCAAAAACGGCGGGAGAGATTCGGTTTGAGACGCTTCAAGACGTCGCGAATGAGACACGCGGGAAGTCGGTATCCTTGCCGAAGGCAGACCCAAGTATCCGTTCTATGTCACAGGACATGCCTCCAGTCTTTGAAGCCGAATCTCCGAACCTTCTCAACCCGCGAGAGACCTTCGAGTACCGACCAACGCAAAAAGAGTCTCTCCAAATGAAGCGAGACGAAATCCGTATCCTTCGCGAACAAGTAGAGCAGTATCGCTTCCCAGATGAGCAACTTGAAGATGGATATCGGCAGTTCAAAGCCCTCGCGCAACGCTCTCCCGACGCGTTGAACCCTGATATGGATTGGGAAGCGTTCTCGCGCAGGTATGGTAAGGACAAGACGAGACAGATTATCGAAGATTCTGTAAGTGGCGGCGGCCCGTACGGAATGACGAACAGTGACGCGTACGAAGCCTTCAAAACACGCTATATCACGGAACGCCTAGTCAAGAGCAAGGCAGATGAGATGCAAAAGAAGCTCAAACGAGGCGATACGCCAGTAGTAGATATTTCGGCTGAAGATGCGGCTGTATTCGCCGTTGCTCCTATGGGCGGTATGGAAGTAACCTACGACGAAAACGGGAAACCTCAGTTCTCGTATAACGCTGAGAAGGCTTCGCAAAGTATGCTTATGGCAGGAGGTCTACTCGCTGGCAAGAAAACGCTGAGTAAACGTGGAACGTCTCTCCCAAGCAAGGCATCAAAAAACACCAGCCTACCCGCTAAGCTCGCGAATAAGAAGTTTGGTGTCTCAGAACAAATGGTAAATATGGCGAAATCCTCTCCGAACAGGGGAAGCGCTTTTGTGAATGATATGTCTGGTCAGAGGTTCTGGCACGGCTCAGCAGATAATTTCGACGTGTTTGACATAAATAAGGCTGGGAAAACCCACTCCGTGGATTGGGGAAGGGGCATATCTCTCGCGAAAGATGAAAAAGTAGCACGACAGTATGCGCGTTCAGCAACTCAAGGCACCGACTCCCAAGGATTCACTAAAGATTTCTACATAGACCCTGGGGCGAAGGTGTATGCATACTACAAAAAAAGCCCAAGAGACATTTCCCAAAAACTGGGCGATGATCTCGCAAAGGATGGGTATGATGCACTTTATATTTATGACGAACTGGGGAAAGTCGAGGAGGTACTTGTCATGAATCCAAATGTAATCTACAACGAACTCCAACTCCTCGACATATGGAAGCGAGCGAATAAAACCTAATCAAACAGCTTAGGAAGGCGGAAGACGCACCACAAACCTACTAAAATAGCGGTGATAACAGCTAACATATACTCCATTAAACGCACAATCTTCGTATCTTGTCAAGCGTGGTATAATACTAACGTCAACTAAACCTCATCTATGATCACTTATCCACTCGCTAACGCCAACGCTTCGGTCATCGCGGTGACAGGAACAGCGTCGTACATCCTGCCTCTTATCGACACGGCAGGAAGCGTACGCCACGCCTTCCCGAACAACCTCGACGCAATCAACATCACGCCAGAAGACGGTGACATTCGTATCTTTACGGATAACACAACCGCTGCTATCGCTCCTACGGCTTCCAAGGGCTTTCTCATCCGCCAAGGGTCTACGTTCATGCTCCGCAGAACGAACCTTCGCTTTATTAAGGCTATCGCTACATCTGGCACGGTGTCCTGTTCTGTGGAAATTGGTTCCACCGAGCAAGAAGAGTTCACCACTATCACAGGTGGCGGTGGTGGCACGTCTGGCGTTACCTCCAACAGCACCAACTTCACGGGAATGGTAAACAGGCTCCCCCGTGCTATCTACAACGCCTCACCAACGGCGCGTACAGAGGGACAAGGTGGACCGTTGCAAGCGGATTCTCTTGGCAACCTCCAAACCAACGCAAATACGCTCACCTCGGGTGAAAGCCAAGCCCGTAACCGCATGCTGGTCGTGGACGGCGGTACGTCTACGCGCATCACAACCGCTGCTACGACGGTCTGTCGTAACACGACTGGTCGCCTCAATGGGGTATATGTCGAGGTTGCGCTTACAGGTACGGCAACGTTCTACGACAACGCTTCGGCGGCGTCTGGTACAACACCGTGGATTCTTCCTATCGGCACAGTCGCTGGGTGGCATGAGTTTAGAGGCGCTACCATGTCAAACGGGGTGGTGTGTGTGACTTCTGCTGCTGACCGCTTAGTCGTTAATACTGACGCATAATATGATTAAAATCACCGCTCTTGACCTCGCTGCTCGCACGGTCACGTTTCAGGCAAACGGGCAAACAAAAACAATCGAAGGGCTTGGCGACTTTCCTTCGCAAAAAGCGTTCGTTGAATACCTCGAATCCATCGCTCGCACGGATATGGCTCCTGCGAAAGAGCCTCTTGCTCTCGATAAAACAGCCTTGGTTGGGAAAGACCTGTCTTCGGCTGACATGGTAGAAGTAGAGCCTACGCTACCTAAAGAATAACCTATGCCTCGCTTCACTCTTCGGGACATACCGTATTCCATCCGAATCAGTGGAGCGGATGGGGCGGTTCCTATTGCCATAGCTAACGCGGCAAACCTCAACCCCACGGCGAGCGTGTGTCTTTCCGTGTGGGTGTATCCTGTCGGCACGCCTAAGGAGTTTGTTCTCTTCGATAAAACGCAGTCTGGTGCGACAAACTCGTACTTCGTGTCTGTTGGTGCCGATGGTTCGCCAAAATGGTTTTCGATTATTGGCGGTATCGGTCGCAACCTCAGCGCTAACGGTAAGAGCCGACGGGTCATCTGGAACCAGTGGAACCTGCTAGAAGCTGGATATGACGGCTCTGCGATTAAAATGTTCTTAAACGGCAATGAGCTGACCGAAACTATCACGGGCATCTCTGGAACCATGGGCGTAACCACGCAAGACCTTCGTATCGGTGGCTACTTCACGGGCGCAACGGGATTGACCCTCAATGGCTATATCTACCGCCCTATTCTCAACACCACACTCCCTACGCTTGCCGAACACCAAAACCGCTACTTCAACGGCATCATGTCTGATGCGTTCATTGCTGGCACGCTTTTGGACTTGCGCATGACGGAAGGAAGCGGAAGCACGCTTGCTGATAGCTCTACGTTTGCGACCAACGCAACAATCGGCAGTCTTGGAACCATCACAACGTGGAATAGCTCCTATGCACCGACAAAACTCCGTACGGCGATCTCTACGGCTAGAACGGCTGTCTCTACCCCACGACCAGCCGTTGGCGAAGCATTCGTCCTGAACGGTGACTTCACGACCGTACCGACCCTTGTCGCTCCACAGACTACAACGGGCTATATCGACGGTACGGCGACAGGGAGTGCCGTCCCTATCGTTGGCTCAAATTGGGCGGTCTTCGGCATCAACAACTCCATAACCGCGCAGATTGACGCAACCGAAACGTACAACGGCAAGGCAACGCTGAAGCTCGCCACAACCGCTGTGAACAGCCGTGTAACTGCGCAGAACATCCTCTCCGCTACGCGCGCTGGGATGCTCCAAGCTATCCCCGTTCTTCCTTCTACGGCGTACACCTGTACGTTCTACATGAAAACGAACGTCACGAGTGGCGATTCCAATGACGGGGCACATGCAGCGTTTGTGGAACGTAGCAGTGAAGGCGCGCAGGTGGTTGTGAACACTGATACGCCAATCAAGGTCACACAAGATTGGACGCTCCACACGATCTCGTTCACAACCAACAGCGCGACACGGTTCCTTACTATCCGCCCTCACGTAACGGGTAACACAGGCACAGCGACCCTCATCATGGATGCGTGGTTCGCTGACTTTCATGTGTACTCCACAGCGCTCCTTCGCACGGCTGTCTCGTAGCGTGGTATACTACTGTCATATGCAACACGCTTTTACGTTCGACCAAATCACGGCAGAGAAAATCGCTAAGGGTTTTGGCATCTCTCTTGCGGGTGCGCTCTTCGCTGGGTTCGTTATGCTTACGCCAGAAGTATCGGACTATATCGCTTCAAGCGACCCCATCGCTTGGCGTGCGGTTATCCTAACCTCGTGGGGCGCATTCTCCACGGGGCTCATCAATGCAGTACGCGAGTACGTTAAGGGTATCTAGGGCTATGCCGGAAGAAACAAGACAAGGGCTTACACGCTCCGAGCTGTGGGTAGCGGGGGGTATGGTCGTGACTATCGCTATTAGCGCTATTGGTGGACTGATAAATTATGGATCGCAACGCACACGGATTGAGACGCTCCAATCGACGGTCGTCTCTCTCAACCAGTCCGTGACCACGCTTAATCAGACGTTGCAGTCTACCCGCGAGGAGATGGCAACGCTTAAAGCTCAACGCGACGGGACTGAGAAAGCCCTCGCCGATATCAAAAGCACGCTTGATTCAATCCTCAAGAGTCGATATTAACGAGGATACGACTAGCGAAATGATCCGCCATTGTCGCAGCAAGGAGACAGGGTGTTTCGTGAAGTGTCCTTGACCGTGGTATGATGGAGATGGTTTACTCTTAACCATAAACTATAAACTATGGAAAACCTTTCTTTCGTGCAGTGGACGTGGACGGAACTTAACGCCCATGGCGTAGGTACAGAATTGCAGGAGTACCTGAATGCGAACGGCGTAACCAAGGACGAGCTTGTTCTTGAGATGGAAAAGCACCCAACCGCTACGGTTGAGGTCTCTATTGCCGCAGTCTTGGACGCTAAGGCAAAGGCACAGGTAGCAGAAGCTCCTGTCGCTGAAGAAGTCGCTCCTGTATCCGAAGAGGCTTCAAAATTGCCTTCCGAAGATTCAGCCGCCGAGTAGTCCCACCCCTGCCATCCCTTCCGAAGTACGTCGCTTCACGAATGTTTCTTCTCCTATAAGGGATAGCCACGAAGCGAGGTTATGCGAGCCTCGCTTTTGTGTTATGCTTGAGGCATGAAAACCCTTTTTATTGACCTAGGTCACTCCAAGCGGTTTGCTGGCGCGGTAGGTATCAAGTCCGAAGTAGAATGGACACGCGCTATCTGGAAGGAGCTGAAGCCTCTTTTGAACACGAAAAAGTGGCGCATCCTCGAAGTGCCAACGGATTACCTCACGGATTGGAGCTCTAACCGTCAGCTCGTGAACCGTATCAACTGGATCAACCGCAACGCGAAAGTATCGGACGTTCTTCTATCCATCCACGGAAACGCGGCGTCCTCCCCTACGGCGCGAGGTGTGACGACCGTGTATATGGGCGGAAGTGAGTACGCACGAAAAGAAGCCGTGAAACTCTCCACAAGCGTATCCAAGGCATCAAAGATCCCCGTATGGAACGGTGGCGCGTTTGACGACCGTAACGCTCGCTTCGGGCGCGTTGGTATGGTTAGAGATTCCGTACCTCTCGCTCTCCTTGTGGAAGCTGGGTTCGTTACGTCGCCGAAGGATATGGCAACCAGCCCTAAAGCTATCGCCGAGGGTATCGCTGCCTACTTCAACGCCTTCTAGTATGCCAAAGTTCACGATCAAGACCGGTACAAGGCAAGACGTGGAAAGCCATAGGCACGAATCCAAAGACAGGGCGTCCCATGACCATCCAAGGCGGTCGGAAAGGCGTAGCCGTCGGTCCCAAGGCGCGAGGCGTAGCTACGGCAAAAGCGTTTGACGCTCGCCATGACGCAACGGGTATGGCCCCAAAGAAGTATGTCAATAAACTCCGTTGGAACGGCAAGGCGAAGATTGGCTCTAGCGTCAATATACCGAAAAACCTCTTTTAAGAGGCTTTTTTGTACTCGATAGATTCAGGCGAGACACGGTTCTTAGGTACTTGCGTGCTCCCGTCGTACGACACGGTGAGGTCGATATGGCCGTCTTCGTGCGTGCGCACAATCGTCGCGGGCATATCACGATAGAACGGAAGAAGATCCGCTTCTGCTTCTGGCATCACAACGATCTCAGGTTCTGCTGGCACTTGCTTTTTTGGTCTAGGCATATGCGGGTATTCTACCATAAAACCAAAATCCCCGTTAGGGGATTGCGACTCTTCGAAGAATCAACCCACTCGTTCGTGTGCCGAGGGAGCAGGCTACGCATGGCTGAAAGGACGAGCGAGCAAAGGCAGGAAGAATCACCTCGCGTGTCTTTTCAAAAATAGTATAACACAAAACACGCTAGACGTATCCAGCGTGCATGTGTTTCTCGTGGGGTTTAGGACTTTCACCCATGATGCGCGAGAACGCATCCCCCATAAGGCTTGGCTATCTTACAGGATTATTGCTTAGTTGTCAAGTTGGCATCTCCCCCATGAATACCAACCAAGTGCGCGGTTTTGTTTACATCTGTAAATAAGTAAATCTATGTTTTCAGTTGTACGATTTTCTCGTTCAGCTCCCTCAATCTCTCCTCCGCCTTCAGCATCCTCCCTGCGTAATAGTCCGCGCGTGTGAGGTACTTATCGCGCGGGAAACCTGTTCTCCACGCTTTGTGGTAGTCGTCTAGCGACTGGTCGATTATCTCCTTACAGCGGTCAACGTAGGCTTCTAGCTTGGAGGGAGTGGAACAAAGAGGAAAGTGCATAAGGGACGAATCTTTACTACGATTTTTTATAGTTAAAGTTTATGAAGCGCGTTTTTTTAGCGCGATACAATAGACCAAGCCAATGCCTTCAATCTCCGTTTTTGTAACGGGGTATTTTTTTTCGAGGGATTCTGGTTCTATCTTATAGATTTTCATAAACGCCATAGCATTGATTACCGTATATATCCTATCGCCCTGCTTTTGCTTCACTAACCTTACGCTTTCCGTTGCATCGTCACCACTTAAGAAGTGAAACGCGATAACCTTTTGGTTGTCGTCAAAGTATAAATCTGCATGGCTGAACTGCTCTAGGTTTTCTTCTTTGTAAAAGAGTGGCGGTATGCCAAATGAGCGGTTTGGGCGTATGGAAATATCTCTCGTCCCACGCCCTTTTACTTCAGTAAACTTTTTCAGGCTAAGTTTTTGGACGTTCATAAAAGGTTCAATCTAGTTAGAAGCACGCCCTTATAGGTGGGCGTGCAGGCACCTCATGTTCTTTCTTGCCCGTAGGCATGGTCTAAGACCAGTGGTTGAGGGTATTGAGAGCGGAAAGGCTCTCGTGAGACCAGTCAAGGTCTCGGATTGCCACGACCGTGTGGAGCTTGCCGATGACAACCTCCAAGCGGATGTGGGGAGAGTGATGCGCCATGAGACGCATGAGCGGGACAGACCCTTGGGAGAGACCAGGAATCTGTACCGTAGTGTTGCGAGCGGGGTAGCGCACGAGAATCACGCGGGACTCCCGTTGCCGTCCCACCCACCGAGCTTGGCGAGCTGTGCCTTGTCCACGTCAAGCGCGTGTCCAAAGCAAGAAAGGAAGTTGATGCGCGAGAGCTTGATGCGCAACCACCCGTCGCCCGTGTCGGCATTGACCGTGAGGTCAGGGCACAGGTAGGCGAGGCCTTGGAGCTGAGGAATCCCCTTGTGCGTGAGGTCAGGGAAGTCGAGCGTCCCGTATCCTTCGACGTGGAGCTTCATCAGTTCTCCAGCTTGCGGTTGTGGACGATCTTCATGTGAACGAAGTCGCACTCGGTGTCCGCGAGGATAACCTTGCCTCCATCCATGGTGACGACCCAAATCTTGATGTACGTCGTTTCGTTCTTGTCATAGAACTCGACGTGCATCTCCTTCATCTCGTCCTTGTTCATCGAACAGCTCCTTCGAAGATAGCGGATGAGTGCCGTATAGGCAGGGTCTTCCGTGAGGTAGCGAGAGTCGGTAGGACCGAACTCTTGCAAGAGGGCAAGAGCCATCTCGCACAGGGTCATGTTCCCCCACAGGGCGTGGATGAGAACGTGGCGCTTGCGCAAGACAATCTTGCGATTCCACGCCTTCCACTTGTACAGCGGAAAACGTGACGTAGGTAGCCAGTGATGCGTGTCCGTGGTCTTCACCTCATGACCTGCCGATGAACGAAGAACATAACGACGAAGAAGATAACCCCTGCGATGATGTATTCCATACGAACCTCCTATGCGGAAAGTGTTCCCGCTTGGGGCGAGTGATGATGTGTGTACTTTATGCCACCTCTTACGAGATGGGTATCGCACACCATCACACGCCTTCAGCGAGTCACCTGCACTGGGCAGATGGCGGCTGGCTAGCTAGCTTGCGGATGCAATCCCGCTCAAAGCATTGCGGTTTCCCGCGCTCGCTAGGT
>CXWK01021658.1_pt1 | contig 30159 bp, 29 predicted proteins | sample 590851 | NCBI WGS metagenome assembly CXWK01 (sample SAMEA3498364, study PRJEB10139) | wastewater metagenome | biome: wastewater treatment plant; material: activated sludge | place: Denmark | collected 2014-08-01
GCATGATCATGTCCGACAAACACTAAGTCCAGTCCTTCAACTTTTTCTGCAACTAGCTGTGAAGCATTTTCGTTTTTGTAGGTGTTTTCATTCTGATCATTGTATGTGTAATCAACCCCGGCATGAATCAAACCAATCATTAAATCAGGCTGTTCCGTTTCGCGAATTTTCTTAACCCATTTTTGTGCGGTTTCAACCATATCATCAAACCGCATTCCCGTCCAAATCTTTTCGGGAAGCCATTGCGGAATTGCCGGAGTTGTCAGACCCAGCACAGCAATTTTAACACCACGTCTTTCAATGGTTGTGTAAGGTTTAAAGTAAGATTCATTAGTTGTTGTGTTTATTGCATTAGCGGCAAGCCAGGGAAAATTTATTTCTTTGTTAAACTTATCATAAACATCGTGGCCTGTTTCTATATCGTGGTTACCAACTGTTGCAGCATCGTATTTCATATAATTCATTACATCAGCATAAAGATGAATTGTATCCGTCTTTTCAAAGTTATAATAGTAGACAACAGGATCGCCTTGAAGAATATCTCCATTGTCCAACAGAAAAACGATTTGATTGGAATCAGCACGTTGTTCTTTCAGATAGGTTGTAACTCGTGCAAGCGAATTGCTTGTTTCTTTGTTGTCTTTAAGATCATAAGGAAAGATTGCACCATGAACATCAGACGTTTCAATAATTTTTACTGTTACGGTTTGTGCAAGCGTAGAAATACTAATTAAAAGAACAAGAACCATTCTGCTTAAGAATCTATATATCATTTAAATATTCCGATTGATTTTTGTTTGCAAGATAATAAAATGAATGTTAACAGATTATGAAAAAAGGCGACCGTTTTTGATCGCCTTTTTAATAGGTTGATTTCCGAAATACAGATTCCGGGTCAATCCGCCCAGGCGGACGGAATGACATAATAATTATATTTATCTCTTTTCGTATGGAGGTTGTTTTGGATTTACCGGTGGATTTAATTTGTGCAATCGCATCACTTCCTCAATTGCTTTTTCAAGCTGCACATCAACACCTTTTGATAATGTTGTTGGATCTTCAAGTACTTCAATATCAGGATCAACTCCGTGTCCTTCTTTAAACCACGTTCCATCCGGATTATATTGTCTGAATGTTGGTACGGTAACATTGCCGCCATCTATCAATGCCGGTGCCCCTGAAATACCAATTAATCCGCCCCAGGTTCTGGAACCAATTAATGGGCCAACACCTGCTTTGCGGAAGAAATCAGGAAAAGCATCACCGCCAGAACCACTCCATCCATTTATTAACATTACTTTAGGACCGAAGTTGGCTACGGTGGGCCACTGCCAATTTTTTCCATCTCTGACCGCAAAAAATGCAAGAGGTTTTCTATTCAATAATTCTACAAAACGATCAGGAATTTGTCCGCCATTATTAAATCTTTCATCTATAATCATACCTTCTTTGGAAAACTGCGCGGTAAATTGTCTTACAAGTTCATCCTGTCCATCAATGCCGGTACTTGGAACAAAAACATATCCAATTTTTCCACCTGTCGCCTCATCAACTCTTTTTCTGTTTGATTCAATCCACTCAAGATTTCTTAAACGAGTTTCATCACTAAGTGTTTTAACAATAATATTCCATGCGCCATCAATAGATGGTTTGTCGTTAATGGTTAGTTCGATAGTTTTCTCTGCAAGTCCTTCAAACGCTGACCAAGGATCTTTAGTAACATCAATCGATACACCATTAACAGCAAGAACATAATTCCCCTCTTTAACCTTTACTCCGGAAGCAAGAAGTGGAGAGCGAACCTCACTATCCCAAACCGCACCATTAACAATTCTTTTAATTTTGTAAGCACCACTGTTTAATTCCCAATCAACTCCAAGATAACCAACTTGTCTTTGCAGCGGAGTTTCATCATCACCACCGCCGCGATAAGTATGGGAAGCATTCAATTCAGAAATCAATTCGCCAATTATATAATTTACATCACCACGGGTTACAGCATTTTCAATAAGATCGCCGTATTGTTTTTTCATTGCATCCCAATCAACGCCGTGCATGTTTTTATCATAAAAGAAATCACGCTGCAATCTCCAAACATCTGTAAAAATTTGTTTCCATTCTTCACGCGGCACAACGTTCATTTCAAGTTGATTTGTAGGAAGTTTTTTATCCATCTTTTGATCTGGTGCAATATCAACGACAGAAAACGAATTTTGCTTTGCAACTAAAATCTTTTTTTCATCTGAAGAGATTTGAAATACATCAGCATCATCAACAATTGTTTTTTCTTCAAGTTTATCAAAATCAAAATAAACAACGGGTTTTTTTTTATCTATGGAACCACTGTTGGGCGTGCGATGATAAATTACTTTTCCAGTAACAGCGGCAATGTTTCCATAATTACCGGCAGCAGGTGGAAGAGTTTCTACGCGTTGTTCAAAACCATCAAAATCAATTTTTACTTCTTTAGTTTTCGATTCGTCTTTTTTATCTTCCTTTTTTTCCCCTTTCTTCTCATCGTCCTTTTTTACATCATCTTTCTTAACAATGCTTGAATCATTTTTGGGAGCTAATGGAGAAGGTAAGTCTTTAGTTAAAGTTGCAACAGCAATTTGAGTTGAATTTGGATATGTCCATGTGCCTTCAAAATCACCATAAACAGGTTTAAAACTTCTGTTAGTTAAGAAGTACAAATATTTACCAGCAGGATCAAAAACGGGATTTGAATCTTTGTAGTAACCGGAAGTTACCTGGTTAATTTTTTGATCTTTGGTATCAAAAATGGCAATCGCAGTTGAACTGCTTTCAAGATCTTTTGTGTATGCAATGTATCTGCTGTCCGAAGACCAGCTTACAGAAAAGTTTTGAAGTCCTCCTTCATAGAGCCACAACTGCTTATCAACTTTAGTGATTTTATCACTATCCATATCATAAAAATAAACGGTCATTGTCTGATCAATAAATGCAAGTGCTTTGCTGTTTGGCGACCAAAACAATTTGTATCGATAGCCTTCGCCAAGAGTTGTTACTGTTTTTTCTTGAGATGGTTTTTCCAAATCTTTAATCGTTAATTCATATTCACCAGATCGATCACTAAAGTATGCAGCATATTTACCATTAGGTGAGTAAGCGGGATATCTTTCTGCAACTCCTGATGATTGTGTAAGATTTATAACCGGACCATTTTCAGTTGGAACTGAAAATATTTCTCCGCGTGCTTCAAAAAGTGTCCGTTTACCATTATACGAAAGCGAAAAATTTCGAATTAACTTTTCAACATTTTCATTTCTTGCAAGTAAGGTTGATTCATCGGTAACAACATTTATTTTTACTTCAAGATATTTTTCAGTTGTAAGATCAAGCAAATAAAGCAATCCGCCAGCTTCAAAAACTATTTCATTATTTCCGATTGAAGGAAAGCGAATATCAAACTGATCAAAATTTGTTACTTGTTTTGTTTGCTTGTTGGAAAGATCGTAAGACCAGATATTATTTCTTTTACTCTCGCCACGATCAGAAAGGAAATAAATTTTGTTTCCTGACCACATAGGAAATTCATCGTTAGCGTCATTGTTGGTAATGTTTTCAGAGGCACTGTTTTCTAAGTTGAAAACAAAAATGTCAGTAGCCAATCCTCCTTGATATCTTTTCCAGGTTCGGAACGCACGAGATTTAGGCGTATAAGCAATCTGTTTTCCATCGGGAGATATAACACCAAACTCACCGTAAGGCAAAGGAAGTTTTTCCGGCAAACCACCTGATTTTGATACTTTATAGAACTGATTAAATCTTTGTTTTCCGCTTTCTCGTGAAGAAGCAAAAAGTAAATTATTACCATCGGGATACCAGTCTATTAATCTATCCATCATTCCATGATGAGTAATTCTTTTTGGCAATCCGCCAAGAGAAGGCATAACATAAACATCTACGTTTCCATTATAATTTCCACTGAATGCAATTTGTTTTCCATCGGGCGAAAACCTTGCAAGCAACTCAGTTCCTTTTGCGGAAGTAAGTTTGTTTGCGGTACCGCCATTTTTAGAAACTATCCAAACATCACCAGCATATGTAAACGTTATTTGCGATTGTGAGACATCCGGATATTGAAACATTTTTGCATTTATCTGTGCCGTTGTAATTTTAGGAGAAAACACAAGAGTTAACAAAGTGAAGAAGAAAAAGTTTTTCATATACTTCTCTCTATAAATTTTAAGAATGTTGTTTTATAAACTTTAGTTAAAAATTAATCAAAACAATATAATTGTTTTTAATTCGATTGTTAGACGGTTAAATATACTTATTAACGGAAAAAATATTTTAAAATACTACCCCACGCCCAAAGATTATTTCTATGGACGTGATCAGAAGTAATATTTGTAGGCAAATAGAAGATTATTCGAAATCGCTTTCAATTTCAGTGGGAGATAAAATTTCATTTAGTTCATCGGTAAAGAAAAATTTTTCTTCATCAAAAGCAGGTTCTAAATCTGTATACCAAATTGCACCCTCATCATACTTTGCAAAAAATGGACGAGCTGCCCAATCGGGATTTCTTCCCTGGATCATTCTGAATGTCATTACTTTTTCATCCTTAATATCTGCAATTCCTAGTATCTGAACTTTCCCAGGCAAACAAGACATGCTTGGTCCTCTAACAGTTCTGCAAATTCCACTTACTTGTTGATACGTTTCTCTAAAAATTTTCCAGGCTTCAATAAGAGAAATTGAAAAGTAGTGTTGTGCCCCTGTATTTCTTGCAACAAACATATAATATGGAATGCAGCCAAGAGCAACCTGCTTTTTTAACATCTCAGCCCAGATTTCTGAGGAATCATTTATGTGTTTTAATATTGGGGATTGCGTTCTTATTACTGCCCCTGTTTTCAGTATTCTTTTAATTGCTTCAGCAACAGCTTCGTTTTTTAATTCTGCCGGATGATTAAAGTGAGCCATAAAAGCCAGGTGTTTTCCCGCTCTTTTAACATCCTCAAAAAGAGAAAGCAAATCATCAGCATCATCGTCAGTTATAAAACGATAAGGCCAGTAAGCAAGTGCTTTAGATCCAATTCTAATATGTCTAAGATTTGGAATGTTAGCCTCAAGAAGAGGACGAATGTAAGTTTCAAGATGTTTTGTTTTCATTATCAATGGATCGCCGCCAGTAAATAAAACATCTGTTACCTCAGGATTATCCTGAACATATTTAACTAAAAGTTCAGCTTCTTTTGATGCAAATTTCAGATCTTCCATTCCTACAAATTGCGGCCATCGAAAACAAAAAGTACAGTAAGCATGACAGGTTTGACCTTGACTCGGAAAAAACAAAACAGTTTCGCGGTACTTATGCTGCATTCCATAAAGTTTTTCTCCTTCAATCATCGGCACATTATGCTCAAGTTGCCCAGCTGGATGCGGATTTAGTTTTAATCGAATTTCATTTGCCGCTTCTTTTATTTGTTGCTTGTCTGCACCGGAATCAACAACCGATTTCATTTTAGCATAATCATCACCAAGCAGCATCTCTTTTTGTGGAAATGTAAGTTTAAACATTGGATCATCTGGCACCATATCCCAATCTATAAGGTTATCTACAACATAATTGTTTGTTTTAAATGGCAATACTGACCCAACAATTTCAATCGCTTCAATAATTTCTGATGAAACAGATTGCATTTGAGGAATGTTTTTGAAGTTGTGAAGCATGAATGAATTGTACTTCATACGTCATCTCCTTTCTGATTTGTGAATCTAAAAAGTAGATCCGTTTATGGTAAGATTTTTTTGCAAGATAAGATTTTTAACACCAAAATCAAGGCTAAACGATATTTTCCACAAACCACTTATGAATGGAGTACATTTCCTTAAATGTTTTGTAAGATAAAGAAATAGGACCTTTTTTTGTTAGCTCAGAAAAATCTTTGCTTTCATAATAAACATAAAATCCGCTGTGTAAAAGTAATTCATTATATGCGTAATCAGGATCAAATCCACGTGGAGTTTTCTTATAAGTTTTTCCACCAAGCTGATATTTTTTGTTTTTAAATAATTTCTTTACAAGATCAGAAAGTTCTTTTCCTTTTGCTGGATCAGAAACAACATCGCGATATTTTTTTAATTGATCTTTTGTGAATTGATACATTCCCGCACCAAGAAAAAATAAATTTGGTTCGATGTGAAAATACAGTCCGGAACACTCCATTTTCTTTCCACTTCCTTCCCAAAAATACAAACCCAAATTCGTTTTATACGGAGCTTTATTTTTACTAAATCTAACATCACGATGAAGACGAAAAATTGATTTATCTATTTTGGGAATTGCAATAATGTTTGGCGAAAGCTTAGATAATTCCTCGCCAAGATCAATTACAAATTGTACTGCCGGTTGTAATAATTCAAAATCAAATCTTATACGATTTTTTTCAAACCATTCTTTGTTGTTGTTTTTGGAAAGTGCAGTTAAAAATTTTATTGTTGATTGCGGAAACGTGACTTCGTTTTTCATCTTTACCTCATTTTAAGTATACAATTTTTTTCGTTACTAACGATTCGCCAGAAATCAAAGTTAAAAAATAAATACCGCTGGACAGATGCTTGCCTGAAAGCGAGGGATTAAAGGTAAACTCATACATACCCGATAAAAAATCCTGGTCAACAAGCGTTAGCAATTCATTACCAAGAATATCATAAAGTTTTACTTGTGCACGCTCAGAGATCGTCAATTCCGGCATAGCAGAATAAATATAAAACATTGTGCTTTCTGAAAATGGATTTGGATGGTTTTGTCCAAGCTCAAAAGTCGGTTTAAGTGGTAAATATTTTTTAGATGAAGTATATTTAATAAGGACACCATTTTCACCGCAAGCAAAACCAGTATATTTATCAACAAACTGAAGGTCATAAACAATTGTACTATCAAAAATAAACTGCTCAATCCAGGTTTCACCGCCATCAGTTGAATTTAAAAATTTGAATCCTGCAACAGACCAACCTTCTTTATCATCAAGAAAATCTATTGCATATGAAATTCCAAAAAAGGATAAATCGGTAAAACTCCATGTAATTCCGGCATCTGATGTTTTAATAACGGCTATAGGATAAAGAAGTTCTGGATCTCCGGATAGTGAAACAGCATTAAGCGAATCAATAACATAAACATCATAAATTTGATCAGGGCTTAGTCCGATAGAAGACCAATTATTTCCACCGTCAGTTGTTCTCCAAACAACACCGGCAACATCAACTCTACCGCCGCAGGCATATCCAAAAGTATTGCTGTAAAAAGAAAACTTATTAATTGGTAAAGTTGATACACCGCCTGGTTCGATAAATGAGTTTAGCCAGGTTAATCCGCCATCGATAGTTTTTTTAATTCCATTTCCACCAACAAATCCGGTATTCTCATCTAGAAAAAGTATTGTAGTAAAAATTTCGTTTTCAAAAAAAACAGAATCTTTAATCCATTCCAATCCCCCATTTGTTGTCTTTAAAATGGAAGTTCCAAAGGGCGGTTCTGCGGGATAAGTTAAAGCCCAACCACGATTGGGATTAATAAAGAAAATATCTACAACAGGAGTTGTTACAGTGCTGTTTTGAATATTCCAAGTATTACCAGCATCGGTTGTACTGATTATCTGACCGCCAAGACTAACAGCCCAGCCACAATTTTCATTAACAAAATAAAGCCTTCTTAATGTTTCGTTAGTTGGTGATTCCAATTTTATCCATCCAGTAGGTTCTTGTGCAAATAAGCTGAAAAATGAAAACCATAGTAAACCCAAAAAGATGTTTTTATTAAAATACATTTTAAGGACAAGCCGATCAGTTTTAATTGATTTTATTCTTGTCCTTAAGTTAATTCCATTATCCTAAAAATTAAAGGAAGTTTAGAAGCTATCCGTTTCCATAAATGGAAGCTTTGTAAAATATATTACATAATCTTTGCACGCGAGAACTTTCATCAAATATGGCTGCGCGTTTTACAGCATAAAGGCCGCGCGCATCGCCAATTTTACATAGAGATAATGCGGCTAAAATTCTTATCTCTTCACACTTTGCATTATGTAAAAGGGATAGTAATTGTATAACTCCTTTTTTACAACACAACTCGCCCGCAAGAAAAGTGCTGGAAGCACACAAACCCTGGTTAGTCGATTTCATTCCAATTAGTAGATTTTCAGAAATTTGAGTCTCGTTCAATTGTATTGAACGCTTCGGGACAGGTTGAGAATACAGAACTGCGTTAAATAGAATGACGGTAACAGTGATGACTAAGAAAACAAGCATCAACTTTTTCATCGTTTCTCCTTGCAATTCATTTAATGGTTTAATTACATGGCCAACATGATTTCTAAAAAAAGAGTTTACAATGGATAGATGATGAAGGGTGAAAAAAGAGTAAGAAAATGTATTTAAATGTGTTGAAAGATAAACTAAAATTTTGACCTAAATTCTGATTAGAATTACGGAATTAAAAAAGCTCAATATTTTGTCTTACAGAAACATTGCCCGGTTTATTGCAAACAACGTTCATTCCAAACATAACCTTGTTGTTAATTGTTCTATAACCAGAAAGAGTTTTTAACGGCTCAATATTTCGTTTTGCTGTTTCCTGATCTGTTGTTGTAATTACACAGCGCGCACATGGCTTAACAGCTTTAAATTCTACCTTACCTATTTTAAAATCCCTCCAATTGTCTTCTTCATAAGCATTACCTCCTGTAAAAACAAAATTTGCTCTAAAACGATTCATTGGCACCGAAGTTTCCAATCGTTTGTTTAAGTCATCCAGCGAAGATTGTCCGATTATTAAAAAGGGATACGCGTCAGCAAAGCTAACTATATGTTCTTCGTTTATATATTTTTTTTCTACAATTCTATTTTCATTATCCGGCATATAAACAAGAGAACATTTTTTATCAATGGCGTTAGAAAACCAATTATTTAAATCTTGACTTGCTATAACTGAATTACAAACGTCATCCCAAATCGCAACGCTTACGTTTTCACCTGAATTAGATTCAAAAGGAATTATAATATGAGAATTGTCCCTGGAATTCAGTACTTCAAAACCGTTTTCACGAATAGATAATTTTAGTAATGCAAGCTGGGGAAAATCACGTTGAGTCATAAAGACTCCATTTTCATCCACAAGTAAGTAACGCCGATCGTATTTTAATCCGCGCCTATCAGCATAAGCAGAATCAACACTAATTCCACCAAGCGATTTTACAGGATAAATATATATATGTGATAAAATTAAGCTCATGATAGTTTATTGAACAATCAATTTAACTTTACTGTTTTTTATTCTTTCAGATAACCAGTCTTGTAATGATTTTAACTCAGAGGATGAAGGTCTTCGCAAAAATTTAGCATAAGCAAAAGCAACGGTATCGGTCTTTTCGCTTTTAAAGTTTTTATAAATGTTTTTACCAATTGTAAACTCAGCCAGGTTTTTATTTAAGGCTTTTATTTCATTTGATATGTCTTCAACAGGAAAGGTCTCTGCTTTTAATAAACTAAGTTCATTCTCTAATAGAGAAATCTTTTTGTCTTTATTTTTTATTATATCTTCATTTTTTCTGTAAAGATCTTCGATAACACTTGATCTTAATGTTGCCAAATCAGGAAGTGCATTTTCTCCAACGCCTTGTTTTATGTTAAGCTCAATGTTTTCGAGATTGTAGTTGTTTAATTTCTTTTTAAGAATATTAACTACATCTGAAGATATTACTTCTCCTAAAAGAAAAACCTCAAGTTTAGTTTTATCCTTTTCTGATATAAGTTTTTTGCTGATGACCTGAGTGTTTTCAAAATCAAATTCATTGTTAACAAATTCCTGAACCTTTTTTTCAATTAAACTTCTGTTAACAATATTATATGCTAAAATAATACTGGGAATAACAGTAATGATGACCACAACAAGTATGTATCTTCTAACCCGTATTTCTTTTGCCTGATCAAGTAAGGTGGTTTTGTGAAACTTTAAAAATCTAACTATAATAAACGACGAAAGACTTATAAAGACGCTGTTTATAAAGAACAAATAAAATGCCCCGAAAAAGAAAGAAAAATTTCCTGTGGCCAATCCAAATCCTGCGGTACAAAGCGGAGGCATTAAAGCTGTTGCAATTGCAACTCCAGGAATTACATTGCTTACATTCTTTCTTGTTGCAGCAACAATACCCGCAAGTCCGCCAAACAAAGCGATCATTACATCCCAAATAGTAGGGGTTGTGCGTGCAAGTAATTCTGATTGAGCATCACTAAGCGGACTTATAAAAAAATATAGCGATGAAGTTAAAACGCTTATTACAGTTGCAATTGCAAGATTTTTAAATGCTTTTTTTATCAGCTCAAAATCGTTAATACCAATACCCAGCCCAATTCCCATAATTGGGCCCATTAACGGAGAGATTAACATAGCACCAATAATTACAGCAGTTGAATTAACGTTTAATCCTATTGAAGCAATAAAAATTGCAAAGATCAAAACCCAAACATTCGTTCCCCGAAACTCAATTCCTTTTTTTATTGCATCAACTATTTCATTTTCGTTCGCTTTGTCTTCTTCCAGATTAAATCTATCAAGAAGAAAATCTCGAAGAGCAACAAATAATCTTAGTTTTTTATCTATGTTCATAGTGCCTTAAAAATATAATTAAATCAAATTATTACTTAACTAAACTTATTTAAAGTGATTATAACAATTTCAGGAGTTGAATTGTATCTGACCGGCGCAAGCGACATCCCTAATCCACCGCAAACAATAGCCAGCATATCGTTAAAATAAAAATCACCTTTTATATATGTGGTTTCAAACAATGTTGGCGTAAGCTGAACAAATGGAAAAAGCAGAGTAATTTGCCCGCCATGGGTATGCCCAGCGAGAAAAAGATCATAATCATTTTTTAACGCACCATCAATTAAAAATTCTTGCGGTTGATGAGTAAGGAATATTTTAAATTCAGCCCTGTTAGAACTTGCGAGGTTTCTAAGTGTTGTTTCGGATATTTCCGTAACATAATTATGCGTTACAAAAGCAATTCCGATTCTTGAAGAATCAATTTGGATATAACGCAATTCATTATCGGGCATTTCAACATTATAATCGTTTAATGATTTTTTTACTTCGTTTAAACTTTTAATATAATCTTTTCTATAGGCCCAATTATCATGATCACCAACGCAGGAATAAGTGCCGTACTTGGATTTTATTTTACCAATATATTTTGCAGCTGTTTCAATATAAGCAGGTGTTGAAGTTATTACATCGCCAGCAATTAATACCAAGTCGGGATTTGATTCATTTATTCTATCAACATAACGCATCAATCTTTTTTCGTCGGTGTATCTGTCTGCTTGAATGTCTGAAATAAAAGCGATCTTTATATCTTCTAATTCTTTTGGGAGATTTTTCTTTATGTACTTAACATGTCTTACGTCAACAGAGTTATAATCATAAATTATTCTTGCAGGAATATAAAACAAAAAAAACAAAGTGAGAGCTAAAAATATTTTAACTTGTACACGATATAGTTTTTCTTTGTGTTTTTTATAAATTGGATAAAAAATCAATTTTAATAAATCAACAAAAAAGAAAATTGCGCTAACCTGTAGTATTAATATTATTAGTGTCCAAAAAGGATATAACAGCAAATAATCAGCTAAAGTATTTTGTGGAAAAGAGACAGATTGTTTTGTTATCGAGGCATAGACTGAATTAAATATTAGAATAGCTGGGTATAGATTTAGAAGCACTAAGAATGAATATAAAATCACTTTCTTTTTCTTAAGCGGATATTCTGGAAATAAAGTTTTAAATATCCGATTAAGTTTTCTTGTAAAGTAGAATTCCAGTAAAAATAGTACCACTACGCCAATTAAAACACGTGCAATTATCCACATAATATTAATTTTCTAATTTTTGTTATCAGTTAAAAAAGTTTTTGCAAGTGAATAAACATCATTTATTGCAATTCCATTTATGTCATTGGTTTTAGATTTAATGTACTTTTGATCAATTCCATTTGGAGCCCATTCGGCAGGGTTTGTTGGGCCAAACAAGGAAATCATTTTTGCATTCGAGTAACCCGCAATGTGCATTGTACCTGTATCATTGGTGATATAAAGATCAACTAAAGATAAAATAGCACCAAGTTTTTTAATCTCTGCATTATGTAATAAAATATGATTTATTTTTGAAGTTGTCAGCTCTCTCCTGATTAAGGTTACAATAGCATCATCAGTCCATCCAGAAGTTATTAAAACATAGTTATCAAAATGCAAATGTAATCTTTTAATAAGTTCTATAAATTTGATTTCATTCCATATATTGTTTTTTTTGCCAGCGCCAGGGTGAAAAGCAATTATTTTTTTATTCCTATCAGGAAAATTTTCTGAGATAAAATTATTTGCATATGCAATATTGTTCTCTTCAAAATTAAATCGAATCGATTGGATTTCTTCATTTGATAAATCGCAACCAAGCAATCTTGCAATTTCTATATTCCTGATAGATTGATGTTTATCAGCCCAGTTAAAATTTGATTTTAAATTAAGATAGTTTTGTGATCTGTTTTCTTTGCCATCTATTGACTTTACGCCAACACGTAGTTTGGCCCCTGAAATCCAATTAATTAAATGTGATGTTCTTGAAAGAACAATAGTTGAGGGAACAATTCCAATTTGATATTTTCTACTCCTTAATTCTTTAATGAATTTTAAAATTGTTTTCAGGGATGACTTATCAAAAATTAAAAATCTATTTAGATATTGATTAATATCAAAAAAAGGAATCGCATAATTAGTTTTTGCGGCAACTAGAGTTATTTGAGACTCAGGATATTTTTTCTTTAGCGCTTTATAAAGAGTAAGAGAACACAGCATATCACCTATTTGATTATGCTGTCGCACCACAAGAATATTCGTTACTTTTTCCGGCAGTTTGATTTTAATTTTTACTTTCTTGTTTTGTCAATCCACATTGCTAAATCTTTAGCAAAGTAAGTTAAAAACATATCTGCGCCGGCACGTTTAATTGCAAATGCAGCTTCAACCATAACACGCTCTTCATCAATCCAGCCATTTGCGCCGGCAGCTTTAATCATTGCATACTCGCCGCTAACTTGGTAGGCGGCGGTTGGCATACCAAAAGTATCTTTTACTTTTCTGATTACATCAAGATATGGTCCGGCGGGTTTTACCATAACAATATCTGCACCTTCTTTAATATCTTCTTCAACTTCACGCAAGGCTTCGTTAACATTTCCAATATCCATCTGGTGTGATTTTCTATCACCAAAAGCGGGAGTTGATTCGGCAGCATCTCTAAATGGTCCGTAAAATCCGGAAGAATATTTTGCTGCGTAACTCATAATCGGAATTTTTGTAAAGCCTTTATAATCCAACGCCTTTCTTATTGCCGCAACTCTCCCGTCCATCATATCGGAAGGGGCAATTATATCTGCGCCGGCTTCTACATGAGAGACAGCTTCTCTGGCAAGAAGAGAAACGGTTTCATCATTCAGAATTTCTTCACCATTTAAAACCCCACAATGTCCATGAGAAGTATATTCGCACATACACACATCTGTAATGATTAAAAGATCTTTTACTTCGGCTTTTAATGCACGAACAGCTCGCTGGATAATTCCATTTTCTGCGTAAGCTTCTGAGCCAACCTCATCTTTGTGTTCTGGAATACCAAAAAGTATCACGGCAGGTATTCCTAAATCTCGAACTTCTTTGCATTCCTTAATAAGTTCATCGATAGAAAGATTAAAAACACCGGGCATTGATTTAATTTCTTTTTTAATCTTTGTTCCAGGCACAACAAATAGCGGATAGATTAAATCATTTTTAGTTAACACAGTTTCTCTAACCAAATCACGCACAAGCGGATTGTATCTTAAACGACGATGACGAATTGTGGGATAACTAGACATTGCTTCTCCTTCTTTACTCTGCGTCTTTGCGTCTCTGCGGTTAATTCTTTTCTACCGTGGAGACGCGGAGTCGCTGAGGATTATAATTGTTTTAAAATTTTTTCTGCAACAAATTCAGCATTCTTAATACAGTCCCCTACTGAAATTCCACCACGGAAATTACCACTTATAAACAAACCGGGATTTCTTTTTTCAAAATCATCAAAAAATCTTTCGTGTTCAACATATCCCAAATTGTATTGCGGAATAGCTTTTTCCCAAAATCTCTGAGATGTAAAAATTGGATCAGAATGAATACCCATCAACGCTTCAAACTCTTTTCTAACTTTTAATAATAGAGAATTTCTGTCTTCTTTAACAAAATCAGGATTTCTTGATCCCCCAACAAATAATGTAAATGCCGCTTTGCTTTCATCTGTTCTTTCAGAAAAGATTATCGAACTCCAAAGTGCTCCGAGAAAACTTTTATTTTCTTTTGCTGGAATTAAAAATCCAAATCCATCTAAATCTTGTTTAATATCTTTTTTATTATAGACCAAATAATAAACTAATACTGGCGGATAATAAATTGCATCAGAATGTATTTTAAACTCTTTATTATACTTTGTAAATAAATTTGTTGCCGCATAAGCCGGAATGGTTGAAAGCACAACATCACAATTAAGTTTATTTATAGTTCCGTTTTGTTGATATGAAACAGAAAACCCGTTTTCATTTTTATCAACCGAAGTTACTTCGCTTGAAAGTAATATGTTGGAGCCAAAATATTTTTCAATTGCTTTTGGAAGTGCGATCATTCCGCTTTTAAAGGATAACATCTTTGCAGATTGCTTTGCAACCTCTGCTCGTTTTTTTCTTTCACGAATACTTCTGATAGTTCCCACAATCAAACCACCGTACTTTTCTTCCAAGGCATACAACTTTGGAAACGCAGATTTAACACTTAAATCTTCCGGCCTTCCGGCATAAACTCCGGCGACAAAAGGATTAATTGCATAATCTAAAAACTCCTGTCCCAATCTTCGCTTTACAAATTCGGCAAGACTTTGATAATATCCATCACTGGATCTTTCTATAAACGGCTCAGCCATCAAACGCAATTTTGCTTTACCGGAAAACAATTTTGTTTTTAACAATCCCTTTGGAGACATTGGAAGTGAGTGAAGTTTGTTATCACGAAGGATATATCTTTTGTTTGCTTGCTTGCTTGCGTATAAAAGTTCATGTTCAAGTTCAAGCTCTTTAATAAGTTGTCCTATAACGGGCGTTGTTTCTAGTGCGCTGTTTGGTCCGCGATCAAATAAAAAACCATTTTCAAATACGCTTTCAATAGATCCGCCAACAGAATTATTTTTTTCAATAATTGTAACACCAAATCCTTTTTTAGATAAAAGATAAGCTGATGTTAATCCGGAAATTCCTGTGCCGATTACTACGATCTTTTTATTCATCTATGCTCTTGAACATTTTGGTTAAACTAGAACTTTAATGTGTGTAAATTTAGTAAAACAGGATAGAATTAAGAAAGCTAAAATCAGAACCGATTTGTATGATTGAAATATATTTTGAACCGAGCATTAATTGTAAATAGGAATTATCTCATTTATTATAAGATTAAGAGTATTAAACCATTGCTCACCTGCTATCGCGGAAGGAATTCCGGACCATTCGTTAGAAGCTACCACAATCAAACTAAGTTCGGGAACGACAAGGATAAACTGCCCACCCCAACCATTTGCAAAAAAATAATTTATAGAATGTGCCCTTCCATTCCACCACAAATAACCATAATCTGATGCAAAAGGAATTACGGTTCCAGTCGTAATTTTAGCTGTGGTTGCTTTAGTAATCCAGCTCAGAGCTACGACTTGAGTATTGTTATATATTCCTCCATTCAAATATAATATTCCAATCTTAAGCATATCTTGCGGAGTTAATCTTAAGCCGGCGGCTCCATTATTTAGCCCCTGTTTATCGGTACTCCAATTATGATCAGAAATACCGAGCGGCTGAAAAAGATATTGCTTTGCAAAATTATAAGAAGACATTCCTGTTGCCTGAGTTAATATTATGGATAATAAATGAGATGCCCCGGAATTGTAGTAAAAGGTTTGTCCAGGTTGACTAACCAAGGGTTGACTTAATGTATAAAGCAATTGGTTTGGAGCAGATATCCAGTTATTATATTCAGAGGAAGAAGATAATTCATTACCATAAAAACCGCTACTCATAGAAAGCAAATCTCGAATTCTTATCTTCGATTTTTCTGAATCAAGATTAACTCCCAATGGATCTAGGAAAACATCTATCGTTTGGTCTTCAGATTGTATAAATCCGTTGTCTATTGCAATCCCGATTAAAGTGGACATTACGCTCTTGGTAACAGATCTTACATCGTGTTCAATGTCGGCAGTTCCATTATGGAAATACTTTTCTTTAATAATAGAGTTATCTTTATAAACAATTAAGCTCTTAAGGTTAGGAAGTTGTTCTGCTTTTAAAAACACCTCTTCCAGAGCCGCTGATGTGTCAATAGTATTTTCCTCACAGCCCATTTGTGGGAGAACCAATAAAAGAAGAAGAAAAACTTTTAGGTTTTTAAATCGCATAAAATATCTTTCCGATATATATTATGAGTAAAACTAATAATAGAGAAATGCTTAGTAAACACATAAAATTACCCCACTTGTTTCAAGACAAAACATTAAGCTTGACAAGGAGAATAGATGATGTTTAAGTTTCTTCAGACTATTTTTTTAGGGTGATTAAATGAAAATATTTTCAATTATTCTTATGATAACAATTCTTTCATCGTGCTCTGTGTTTGAAGAAGACGATATAATACAGCCAATACCAATAGATTCAGTTTTTGTTAATAACACTTCAAATCTTACAGCGGAATTTATCGCAAAGATATATTGCGGTAGCTACTGCTGGAAAAACACTTACTATGAAAAAAGCATTAATGGTAACAATGTTTTTATAAAAACTTTTGTTATTTCAGATGGGTCTTCTGTCTGTCCTGCTGTTTGTGTAGAATATCAAATACCCATAAACATTGTTTTATCTGTTTCCGGCAGCTACACATTTCATTTTTGGAAAAGCGATACAAGCAGCATCGACACAACGATTATTGTTGGGGAATAGAAAAATACTAAATTACAAAAAGCAACATTTAAGAGTCCTCCAATTTTTAATAGACAGTCTATAAAATAAACAACGAGAGATTTGAATTTCAAATCTCTCGTTAGTAAAACTATAAAATTATTTGTGTGCTATTGGGTCTGGATTTCCATCTGGGTCTCCATTAACATACCCATCAACTTGAAGGTTGCCATTTGTTAGCAATAACAAACCACAAACGTGAGGCGCTGCCATAGAAGTTCCACTCATAGTTGTGTAAGCATCACCTTTGTAAGTTGAGTAAACACTTACACCAGGAGCGCAAAAGTCAATTGGCGGATTGCCATAATTTGAAAATGTTGCCCAGTTGTCATTTACATCGCAAGCAGAAACGGTATAAAGATTTAAACCATTAGCTCTTGCTGGCGAATGATTATTTGCATCATCGCTTTCGTTGCCAGCAGCCATTGCAACAAATACTCCGCCTAAACCAAGATTAATAACCGCCTGATCAATTGGATCATAAGCGCTGCCACCGAGACTTAAATTTGCAGCATCGCCTGCAGTTGAGTTTGCAGCAACATAATCAATACCAGCAATTATGGTAGATAAAGCACCGGATCCTCTTTTATCAAGAACCTTAACGGGAACTACGTATGCGTTTGAAGCAACACCAATTACACCAATTGTATTGTTTTTTGCAGCAACAATTCCTGCACAGTGAGTTCCATGTCCATTATCGTCTTCCGCTGTTGTTGTTCTTAATACAAAAGTTTTTGCAAGAGCAGTATTAACATTTAGATCAGGATGATTTAAATCTATTCCTGTATCAATAATCCAAGCGAGATGTGTTCCGGTATAGTTATCATATCCGACTCTTGTAATTCCATAAGGCACCGATTGTGGGGGTTGAACCGGAACGGGAATTGGTTTTGCGAGCATAACAAATCTGTCAGGATATATTTTTATTCCCGGATTTTTGCTGAGAGCAATAAATTCTGCTTTGGTTAGAGAGACAGCAAATCCTTCTAAAGCCGAAGCATACACATGCTTTAGATGTTTTTGTGGAACCAGAGATTTCTGAAATAATTCACGAGCCTTATCTGTGATTTTATTTTGATTTAATTGATAACCAGAACCTCTCGATTTCAGCCCGCTTTGTTTTTCGTTAAAAACAATGATGTACTGTCCATCAATTATATCACCGGATTTCTGAAGAGTAATATCTTCAGAAATATTTGAAACAATGGTAGAATCTTCTTTTTGACACCCTATAAGTGCTAAAAGTATTACCATCGAAAAGAGAAATGAAAGTTTTTTCATAGAAAGTACCTTTATATAGTTATTTGTGTTTGTTTGGGTTGTTAATATTTAACAACGCTCATAATCAATACAAGGGACATTTCTATTTGCCAATTACATTATAATTAAATTGTTGATAAATACAAAGAGAATGGAGATTTTATTTTGGTCAGTAATACGGAGGAGACTGCTTTGTTTAGAAAATGATTAATAAAACCTTAGACTAAATAAAACAATCTCCTTGATTTTTATAGATAGCTTTTTAAATGTTCAATATAACTAACAGGTCCACCAGGCTGATAACCAGTTTGCAAAACCATTTTTCCTTGTGAGTTAAACAATAAAATTGTTGGGAAACCCTGGACTCCATAACGTTGCGCTAACTGATTATTATACATTTTGGTTTCTGCGCTTTGTTCAATACTGCGAGGAAAATCTAAACGAACCAAAATTAAATTGTCTTCAGCATAATCTGCAAACTCAGATTTTGAAAAGACTTCATCACTGAGTTTTATACACCATTGGCACCAATCACTCCCTGTAAAGTTAACAAGTACCGCTTTGTTTTCTGCTTTTGCTTTTTGTAATGCTGTTTCCAGATTTTCTTCCCATTCAAGATTATCTTTTGCTCCACTTTTACTGCATCCGACTAAAATTGCTGTTAATAAAATCGTTGATAAAAATATTTTTTTCAATTAAAACTCCTTATAAATTTTTTAATAGTTTGATTCAAAAACTAATCAGCAGATTCAGGTTTTTTAGGTTTAGGTGGTCTTTCATAAAGCTGAGCTAAACCAAAAAATTTCCAATGTAAGTCGCTATGAATTTGATCCCATGTAAAACGCCACATCCAGTTACCGCCAAGTTTTCCCGGAAAATTCATTCGTGCTTCGCCGCCAAGATTCAAAATATCCTGCATAGGAACAACAACAATATTTGCCGCCGATCTGTATGCAAGCCTTATCAATTCGTAAACAATATCATCACCAAAATAGTTTAGATATTTTTGTACGTGATCATAGATGTGATGATTTTCATGTTTTGCTTTTTCAAAATAAGCGCGGGTTGTATCGTTATCGTGAGCGCCGGTTAACACAACACAATTTTGCACAAAATTATGGGGTAAAAACTTTGTTTCCATATCAGTTCCAAAAGCAAACTGAAGAATTTTCATTCCCGGAAATTCAAAATCGTCTCTAAGTTTTTCTACAGCAGGAGTAATTACACCAAGATCTTCTGCAAGTATTGGAACATCACCAAGATGTTTTTTTATTGATTTAAATAATTTGTGTCCCGGAGCTTTAACCCATTTTCCAGTTTCTGCAGTTGGTGCATCACCGGGAATTTCCCAGAAAGCTTCAAATCCTCTAAAGTGATCGATGCGAACAACATCAACCATTGTAAACAATTGTGCAAAACGATTTCGCATCCATTCAAAATCATCTTTTTCCATTTCTTTCCATCGGTAAAGTGGATTTCCCCAAAGCTGTCCCGTTGCAGAAAAATAATCAGGCGGCACGCCGGCAACCGTTTCAAGATTTCCTTTTTCATCAACAGTAAATAATTCTTTGTTTGCCCAAAGATCAGCGCTATCGTAGGCAATAAAAATCGGCATATCACCAATTATCTTTATGGATTTACTGTTTGCATAAGCTTTTATTTCTTGCCATTGTTTGAAGAAAACAAACTGAACAAACTTTTGATATAAAATTTCGTCTGCCAATTTCTTTTTCCATTCATCTAAAGATTTTTTCTTTCGAAGAACAAGTCCTTCATCCCAATCTTTCCAAACAATTCCGCCGTGTGCTTCCTTGGCTGCCATAAAGAATGCAAAATCATCTAACCAGATTTTATTTTCTTTACAGAACTTGTTAAAATCTTTTTCAAACTTTTCTTGATGATGTTTAAAATTTTCAAACGCTTTTTTTAGTAATGATTTTTTATACTCAATTATTTCACCGTAATCTATCGATATTGGATTGTGTTGTGGAATGTTTTGCAAATCATTATGGCCAAGTAAACCGTCTTCCATTAATTTATCAGGACTAACAAGATTTGGATTTCCTGCAAATGCAGAAAAACATTGATAGGGAGAATCACCATAACCAGTTGGACCAAGAGGAAAAACCTGCCAGAGTTTTTGTCCTGCTCTTTCTAAAAAATCCACAAACTTATAAGCATCATAACCCAGATCACCAATTCCATATTTACCAGGGAGTGAAGTTGGGTGCAATAATATTCCAGCATTACGTTCAAATTTCATTTTAAAACCTTTGAAAAAATTGATTTGGAAAAATAGGGAATGAATAAAGAAAAGAGAAAACAAACAAAACAATTCGTTTAATATTAAAATAGCCCAATCAAAATAAACTTAAAATCTCTATTCTAGATTTGACAATTAAATTCAGTATTAGAAACACCAGACTTGTAACAAGCATGTCCCAAAGCAATAAATGAAAAAAAAGTAATTAATTAACGATAAAGAATGTGTTAGGTTTATAGGATATTAAATTGAACTATTTTCTAAAACTATTTGTCTATACATATATGAAAAACACAACAAAATTATTGTTTATCGCATTATTGATAATTCCAATATCGCAAATAATTGCACAGCAAAGTATTTCTGATTCTTTAATGTCTTTTCATAAAAACAGAATAGGTATCAATGAAACAGCAATGCTTGTACTTGGTACCTGGGCAGCAGGAAATATACTAATAGGAACTTGCGGCAACTTTAAAGCAAGCGGGGAAGCAAAATATTTTCATCAGTTTAATGCGATGTGGAATGTGGTAAATCTTGGTATTGCCGCTTTTGGATATTTTAATGCTGTTAATTCTGATCCGGCTTTAATGACAAATGTTGAAATCATTAAAGACTTTAACTCATTACAAAGCTTTCTTTTGTTAAATGCTGGTCTTGATGTTGCTTACATTGCTACCGGATTTTATTTAAAAGAGCGATCGAAAAATTCCTCAAGTTCTGAACGATTGAGAGGATATGGAAACAGTTTGTTATTGCAAGGCGGATTTTTATTAGCATTTGATGTTGTTCTTTATTTTATTCATCAAAGTAATGCAGCCTTAAATTTGTATCCACATCTGGAAAGTTTGCTTGTCGGGGGAATTGGAATAGGCATTAACTTAAAATTGTAATGTATGGTCTTAAAAATGAAAACGTAAAAAGATTAGAAACTACTTCTTTCAACATCATCAATCTTTTTCATCACTTCAGAACTAAGCTTGTCTTTATAAGAAATCATTTTTTCTTTAAGTTTTTCATCGGCAACAGAAAGAATTTGAACAGCAAGAAGTCCGGCATTCTTTGCATTATTTAATGCAACAGTTGCAACCGGAACTCCACCGGGCATTTGCAGAATGGAAAGAATCGAATCCCATCCATCTAAAGAATTTGAAGATTTAACTGGAACTCCGATAACAGGCAATGGAGAGATCGCAGCAACCATTCCGGGTAAATGAGCTGAGCCGCCGGCTCCGGCAATTATTACTTTGATACCTCTTTTATCAGCGTTTTCAGAAAATTCGACCAATCTTTTAGGCGTACGGTGAGCCGAAACAATTGTAATCTCGAATGGAATGTTAAATTCTTTTAAAACTTTTCCAGCTTCCTGCATAACGTTCAAATCTGAATCTGACCCCATTATAATACTTACTAACGAATTTACCATGATACAACCTTCATTTTTTGTTTAACAAAATCGGCCTTGCTTTTTGCCTCATCAATTGTAGGAGCGAGAACGGTTACGTGTCCCATTTTTCTAAATGGCTTTGTTGTTTTCTTTCCATATAAATGAATTTTTACTCCTTCGATTTCCATACACTCACTAAGTCCTTCGTATCTAACTTTGCCATCATATCCCGGTTCCCCTAAAAGGTTTATCATTACAGCAGGCATTTTTAGTTTTGTGCTGCCAAGAGGAAGATTAAAAATCGCACGAAGTAGTTGTTCAAACTGAGATGTTATTGCACTTTCAATAGTGTGATGTCCGCTGTTATGAGGACGTGGTGCTATTTCATTAACCCAGATCTTATTTTGTTTATCAACAAACATTTCAACAGCGAGCAGACCATAAAGATCAAGTTTGGTTATAATCTTCACCGCAATATCTTCGGCTTCGTTTTCAATTTCTTCCGGCAATGTTGATGGGCAAATAAGTTTTTCAACGAGATTGGCGTTTGAATTAAATTCCATTTCAACTGTTGGATGGCATTTTACTTCTCCAAGCTCATTTCGCGCAACGATAGCGGATATTTCTTTATCCACATCAACCAGATCTTCAATAACCGAGGCGCCATCCAATAAATTAATTAAATCATCGTTTGAGCGGATTATTGAAACACCCCTGCCATCATAACCGCCTTTACGAAGTTTTTGAACAAAAGGAAAAGAAAGGTTTCCATTGTTAATTGAATTAATGATTTCCTGTTTGTTTTCGAAAAGTGTAAACGAAGAGGATGGAACGTTTATCTTTTCAAAAAACTTTTTTTGCAGTCCTTTATCCTGAATTATCTCAAGTTTATCAGGATCAGGTACTGTTTTTTTTCCCTCTTGTTTAAGTTTTTTAAGCGCATCTATGTTTACATTTTCCAGCTCGAGAGTTAAGACATCCACAAGCTGCCCAAATCGGTAAACATCATCATAGTTAAGTTGATCTCCCTTAAAGAAAAACGTGCATGAGGAAGAAGCGGGACAATGATCATCTTTGTCAAGCACGTATGTTTTAACATTCCAATTGCTTGCGGCAAGCACGAGCATTTTACCAAGCTGACCGCCAGCTATAATTCCTAATTTGATTTCTGAAGTAACTAGTTTTTCCATTATACAAAAAAGTTTACGGTTGCATAATAAACAGGAATTCCAATTGTGATATTTACAGGAAATGTGATCCCAAGCGCCATTGGTATATAAAGGCCCGGATCTGCTTCAGGTGCTGCGATCCTCATTGCTGCAGGCACTGCAATATAAGATGCACTTGCAGAAAGTATTGCGAGAATAAATCTATTTCCGATATCAGCGGTAACAAACTGGCTTAAATAGGATACGATTACGCCGTTTAATAGCGGAATAAAAATTGCAAAAAGTGTAACAAACAGACCATACTTTGTAAATGCAGAAAATCTTTTGGCTGCTACCATACCCATTTCCAACAGAAAGATCGCAAGAAATCCTTTAAAGATATCATTTGTAAAAGGTTTAATTCCCTCGGCCTGTTTTGTATCTGCAATTATGCCGATAACAAGACTTCCCAAGATCATCACTACACTTCCGTTAGTAAAAGAATGCTGCAGTATAGATTTCCAATCAACTGTTTTTCCTGCTTCTTTATTGTACATCATCAACATCATAACACCAATAATTATTGCCGGCGATTCCATCAGGGCCATAACTGCAACCATATGGCCCCCATAAGAAATCTGCTGCATTTCCAGGAAGGATATGGCCGCAACAAAAGTAACCGCACTTACTGAACCATAAGCAGCGGAAATTGCACCAGAATCGCTTGCGCTGAGTTTTCTTTTTAGTATAAAAAAAGTATATGCCGGAATAACTGAAGCCATAACAACGCCAAATAAAAGTGTATAGGTTATTTCAGAACTATATTCACTAAGCGCTAACTCCTGCCCGCCTTTAAATCCAATGGCAAAGAGCAGGTATAAAGAAATAAACTTACTTGATGATTCGGGTATTTCAAGATCACTTTTTATTGTAACAGCGATAATTCCCAATAAGAAAAAAAGCAGAGTTGGGTTGGTTATGTTAGAAATAAGTATTTGAAAATCCATAATGAATTTTTTTAACTCTATGCTTTGTGGATAATGATAAAATCTTAAAGATGCTTGAATTAAGATATAAAAAGTTGGCTAATTATAAGAAGCCCTTTTGATTTAATTTTGTTGACTGTTTGCAGTAAATTGTTTTGGGCGTGATGGGATAAAAATTCTTATCGATTATTCCTTAACTGATGAATGCTTAAGCGGAGATGCCTGATATAGAGTGGTCTCCGCTTTCTGCTATTCCTAAATTCAATTTTAATTCAATAAGAACTGTCTTACTAAATCCAGCTCTGTATTTGAAATCTGATTATCTAACAAAGAATTTTTAACTGTACTTATAAAGTTCTGAAAGTTTTGAAAATCAATTGCCGGATTGCTGCTAAGCTGATTAAAGTATTGTGTAACCAGATTTTTCATCTCGCTTACATTCGTTCCGTCGGCAAGCGGGTTAAGTATCGCGGTTATATCTTCAAGCATAAATGAACCCGCAAAATCGCGCACATAGTTAAAGCCCAACTCAAAAAGTCCGGGAACATTTGCAAACAAGAAACTAATTATTGCCGAAGAGAAGAATACTATGCCCACAACACCAAGCACTGCAATTAACAATATCCCCACCCCGCCAATCAGTACTATTTTTCTTAAACGTTTTTTAAATCTAACATCAGTTTTAATTCTATAATGTATTTCATCTAAATTTAATTTCATTGGTCCTATCCATCTTTATTATGATTGTAAAACAGAGTGGTTGATTTTTATTTTATCCAAATATTCTTCACACTTATCCCACAGCCTTTTCTCATCTGCGGGATTACTGAATTTACATTTCTCTTCTTTTCTTTGATTATAAAATCCGCCGTTGCTTCCATCTATTTTATCTGCAGAGGCTAACCAGACAATTGTATCGGCGCCTTCCTGAATTGTTCTTCCCTCAATAAGTGCAAAAACTTTAAGAAGAAATTTTCCCACAACATTTTGCTCGCGGAATAGTTCTGTATCCGGTATGAACCCTGGTGTAAGTGAATAAACAGAGATATTGTCTTTCTCTAGTCTTCGTGCCCACTCGCGTGAAAGCATTCTGTTTGCCTGCTTTGTTTGTTTATACGCAAGAGTCTCGTTGTAATTTCTTTTATCAAAGTTGATGTCATCAATATCAAGTCCGCCTGCAAAGTGTGAGGCAGTATTTATAATTCTTGATGGTGCCGCATTTCGCAATTCATCAACAAGCAATTGCGTAAGAAGCTGATGTCCAAGAACATTAACAGTAAATGTTTGCTCAACATTAATATTGGTTAACTTTTTAGTTTTAGTCCACAAACCAGCATTGTTTATAAGCACATCAAGCTTGCTTTCCTTTTGCTTGAATGATTCTACAAATTTTCGAATTGAATCAACACTAGCAAGATCAAGATGCTTCACAAAAACATTTGGATTGCCCGTTTCTTTAACAATTTCATCCTTTGTTTGCTCAGCAGAATCAAGCGATCTGCAAGCCATATAAACCTTGGCTCCAAGCTTTGCAATTTCTTTGGTTGCTTCCTTACCAATGCCTTTATTGGCTCCTGTTATTATTACTACTTTATCTTTCATTTCATCCTTTTCTATTAAATTTTCACATAGATTTACAACAAGAATATGAGCCAATTCGTTCCTTTGGTTTGCACGATTATAATATGGGTTCGTTTGTTTGATATGAAAATGGTGTAAAAGAAATTATTAGAATTGAACTAGGATCATCCGGGTAAAACATGACGGGCAAGCAAGGAAGCGGCAGGAAAATATAACGCCATTTATTGTGCTCAGAAGGTGTTAAAAGACCTATCAGTAAAAATCAGCAACCTGTTTTTGTCACGACAACTTTTTAATTATTAACGCTGCAACAAATACTTCGAGCAAACTAAGTGGAATTGCATAAATTAAAATACCGTATGGCAAAACGTTCATATTGCCAATAACAACCCACATCAAAACAAAACCAACAAACCAGGAAATGAAAGTTGTTTCGGTAAGCGAAAACTTTTTAGAAATTATAAAAATAGAAATCGCAAAAAGAAAAGACCATAATCCCAAAACTATACCATTGATCGGTGCCGAAGGAAAAACTAGTCCGAGTTTTTTATAATGCTCTACCCAAAATGATTTTAACAACAGTTCATTTCTTACAAACTCTGATATACTGATCCAGACTGTTGAAAGAAGAACCGGTAACACTTTTGTTTTAATTACAGTCATAATTCTATGATGGTTTTCAATAGCCGTTTTATTGTTCAATATTAATAATACTTTTTCAAACTTATGCAATGTGTTTTTTCAGATTCTGTTTAATTTCTTCCGGAAGATCATTCCAGTGCAGATCCATGATAGCGCCTTGCAATGAGTAAAGATAGTAGCAAACAGGAAAAGTCTTACCCGGATTACTCTTACAAATCTTTTTATATGCTTTTGCCGGGGTTAATCTTTTCAGATCTTCCAGATAGTTTATTCCAATTGCATTAAGATGCTTTTCTATCGTAAGACCAATGTTCTTTGCAGATTTAAGATCATTTGATTTCTTAGTTTTCATTATTTTTAATCCTCTCTTGGCGTATATTTTACAATATCGATACTAATACCATTAGGATCTTGTATGGCAAAATGCCGATCACCCCAAGGTTCATCTCTAATCTCTATTGGTATTGGCAAGCCATTTTTTTTCAGTTTTTTATAAATCTTATCAACATCATCAACTTCAATTGTGAGATACATACCCTTTCCATTGAATGGCTCATGAAATATTTTTTGTTGAGTGGGATGGTTTGGCAGTAAAAAACTTATTTCATCGGTTTTATCAGGAGTATGCATAAGAAGATAAAACTCGTTTTCAAAAGTTACTCCGAATCCAAGATGCTTAACGTAAAAATCCTTTGATTCTTTAAGTCTTGATGTGACAATTCCAGCATTCAGTTTCATTTTGTGTTCTCCGGGTAATGTTAAATAGATTAATTTTATTTCATTCAAAAAATATTACAGAAGAGTATGAAAGGATTGTAAAAATCGGACAAAATTTATCTTCCGAAAACTTTACCAGGAGTTACACCGTAAAAGTTTTTGAAATCCTTAATAAAATGGGCCTGATCAAAATAGCCAGTATCATAAAAAAGTTTGTTTTCTCTTAAGCTTTGTGTAGATGGCTTTGCTTTTAAAATATTTTGAAATCTAACAACCTTACTGAAGGTTTTTGTACTGTCGCCAATGTAATATTCAAATAGTCTTCTAAGCTGCCTAGGACTGATCCCAGTATTAAGATCTTTTTCAATATTTATCATCCCATGATTTTTATAGATAATATTTAAAGCTTTGTAAAAGCGCGAGTCTACATCAATTTCTGCTTTAGAAAGAACATTAATAAAGTAATTATCAAATTTGTCTTTAATAGTATTTAGCGTTTGCTTTATATCGAAGTTTTTTGCTAAAAACCTCGATGTTTCTGGAAGAATTAGCGACAATTTCTCAAACCGGTTACTTATTTCTGCGGCATTTATATTAAAGATTTGTGGAAACATTGTTGGAAGAAATCTTATCCCAACATAGTTGAAAGAATTGTCTAATGGAAACTCCGTGTACTTTTTGCAAAATCCCATCACAAAATTTTCTGTGGGATTATTGAGCTCAAAGAAAATATCTATACAACCATCGGCAACGACCCGGTAAACAAATTGCTCTTTCAATGGAGTTTTGGTTTTAAGCTGCCAATAACAAAATATAAACTCCTGAAGCTCATAAGAGGGTAAAATTTCCAGATACTCAACGTCGTCATCGGCAGGCCTAATAGTTGGCTGGATTGGTGTGTAAAGATTTCTTATTTCAATTAAAGAATTCATTTCCAGAAAAGTACTTTTGGGAAATTATAAAAATAGAAATCGCAAAAAGAAAAGACCATAATCCCAAAACCATACCATTGATCGGTGCCGAAGGAAAAACTAGTCCTAGTTTTTTATAATGCTCTACCCAAAATGATTTTAACAACAATTCATTTCTTACAAACTCTGATATACTAATCCAGACTGTTGAAAGAAGAACCGGTAAGATTGTTTTTTTCATATCATTAAAATTTTTTCTTAAATATTTAGTATTACTAATTACAATTGGATTCAGTTACGTTTATTCCTGAACTTACCCAGCAATCATCGTATACAGAACAATAACAAATTTCAATTTTAATTTTTCCATTTTCAAAAAGCTCCAAGAGATATTTAATTGTGCCCGGATCATTATTCTCGAAGAACTGTATGGATTCACCAGCCATTATTACCTGTCCTCTCCATAATGAAGAATATGTAAATTCTGATTTGAGGGAATCCGGAACATACTTCATTATTTCCTGCACTCCATCAACTTGGTTTTCATTTACTTCTATTTTCACATTTTTTATAATTGCCGGCCCGATTCCTTTATTGGTTAAGTTAAGCGATAGATAGTCACTGCTCCAGGAGGGTGCAAACGTTATATGCGGCCATACAGACATTTTCTGTTGTGTTCTCATCAAGCTGGATTGATAGAGATAAACAAATAATGTTGAAAAACTAATTAAGACCGCCAGTACTGCCAGAAGCAGTTCAGGCTTAAGCTTGTTAATGGTTTTGTCTTTTGATGGGCTGTTGCTCATATTTTAATTCTGTTATCAGGTTTAATATTAAAGACTAATAGATTGAACAATAAAAGAAAGCCGTGATATATTTATCGCGGCTTGATTAAATAATCACCATTAAATAAATTATTTTTTACCAAACAATCCGCCGAGTAGATCAGAAGCCTGACTCATAATATCTCCTTCGGGAACTTTTCCATCAGGAGTTAATTTATCAACAACACCCGGTAAAAGATTTGAAAGTTGTCCGGACAAATCACTAACATTTATTCCAAGTTTTGAGGCAATACCACTTAATGCTTCGGAACCGATAACATTTTGAATTTGATCTGCTGAGATGGATTTGTTTTGTCCTGTTCCGATCCAAGAGCCGATTATATCGCCAAGTCCTTTTGAATTAAATTGATTAATAAGGTTTTGCAATCCGCCCTGTCCGCCGAGTAATCCCATTACTGATGACATGAGATCATCTTTTTTATCTCCACCGCCAAGTGCAGATTGAATAGTGTTTAGTATATCCATTTTTATCTTTCTTAAATGTTTTAATTGGATTTTGTAAAATTATCATTGGCTATAATAAATACAATAAATTTTTTGCACATCATTTTCTCAGAAGCTTTTCTTCCATCTTAAGTATTTGTTCTTTTAAAAGTTTAATATCGGTTTTCAATTCTTCATTTTCATCCTGAATAATAGTTCCAATTTTTTCTACCTCTTCGTTGCTGACTTTTTGTTGGACCTCAGCCATTGTATTAACTACAATAGCAATAAATATATTAAGAGTAGTATAAGATGCAAGCAGGATAAATATAATGAAGTATATATTAGCCAGAGGAAATTCCTTCATAATTTCTCTGGATATTTCAGCCCATCCTTCAAGTGTCATTATCTGAAATAATGAAAACATTGAAGCCCCAAGATTACCGAACCACTCCGGATAAGCAGCACCAAAAAGTTTTGTGCCTATAACAGCAAATACGTAAAACACAAGAGCCAATAAAACAAAAATCCATCCCAGGCTTGGCAGTGAATGAAGAAGGGCTTCAACAATAAACCTTAGCTTTGGTAAATTTTTAATAAGACGGAGAGACCTAAAAATTCTTAATGATCTTAATACCGCCAGTGCTCCGGAAGCTGGAAGTAAAGCGATTGCTACAATTGAAAAATCAAAAACATTCCAGCCGCTTTTAAAGAAGCCGAATCCATATGCATAAAGTTTCAATAAAATTTCAATTACAAAAATTGCAAGAATTATTTTATCTATAAGCAGGAGAATATTTCCAAATGAGTTCATTATAGCACTGGAAGTTTCCATGCCAATAGTAATCGAATTAAAAATTATTAAAGCGATTATGAAATTTTGTA
>CXWK01015496.1_pt1 | contig 30106 bp, 20 predicted proteins | sample 590851 | NCBI WGS metagenome assembly CXWK01 (sample SAMEA3498364, study PRJEB10139) | wastewater metagenome | biome: wastewater treatment plant; material: activated sludge | place: Denmark | collected 2014-08-01
GTCGTATCCTTTTGAAGTTAATACCAAACTGCTGGCATCAACAATATCCGGATCGTCGTCTATGATTGCTATTTTGGCCATTGTTTATCCCCTAAAGATAAATTTATGGAATATTTAGTTAATTAAGATTTATTTTGTTGTGATTGATTAACATGTTAAATGCCATGCTGCTTTTTAGTAAATAATTATTCTAATGCAATTAGTGTGATGTTTAATATTTAGAATAATTAAAATTTCTTAATCCTAAGAAGTTTTACTCTCAAATAAGATATGGTATTTGTTAGCTTTTGCTAATTGCAAAATGATGACGAAGATGAAGAAAATTGAAAATGAACAATTAAGAATTAAAAAAAGTAAATAATTAAAAACTATTTTTAAATGATTATTTTGACGTTATAACAAAGAAAAATAAAACATATGAACCCAGGCAACTCCTTTTATAATTCAGCTTCTATTTACTATGATAAAATGATTGATTTTGATGCTGCATTGCATAAGCGCAAAATTCTTTTATCAAATTTTATAAACGATGAAATTAAAACCATAGCTGATGTTGGATGCGGAACAGGGGTTGATTCCATTTCACTTTCGCAGCTTGGATTAAATGTTACAGCATTTGAACCATCAATAGAAATGATAAATAATGCAAAAGTAAATTCAGAAAAACATAAATGTAAAATTGATTTCTTCAACTTTGGTGCGAATGAAATTCCAAAAACATTTTATAATAAGTTTAATTTGGTTGTTTCGCTTGGAAATACATTAGCAAATATTCCTTTTACTAAGATTGAAAAATCAGTTGCAAAGTTATTTAAGCTATTAAAGAATGATGGAAAAGTTCTTATTCAAATTCTTAATTATGAAAAAATCCTTAGAGAAAAAGAAAGAATAGTTAACATCACAAAAAAGGATGATGAATACTTCATTCGCTTTTATGATTTTGGAACGAAAGACTTAATGTTTAACATCTTAAAGTTTAATTCTGATCAAACTTCACAGAAAGAATTAATCTCAACAAAGATATTTCCATACACTTCAAAAGAATTTAAAAAAGTTTTTAAAGAGGCTGGATTTAAGAAAATAGAATTGTTTGGTGGATTAGATAAGAAACCATTTGATGCAAAAACCTCAAGTGATTTAATTTTATTTGCACATAAATAAAAAAGGCACGATTACTCGTGCCTTAAATAAAAGCCCATCCAACCCTTCCCTAAGAGAGGACTTAAGATTAATTTATTTCATCAGCAACATCTTTTTACTACTGATAAAACCACTAACTTCTAAAGTGTAGAGATAAACTCCACTTGGCAAATTGCTTGCATTGAATTCTGACGAGTGATAACCGGCTTCTTTCATTTCATTAACCAACATAGCAACTTCCTTGCCAAGAACATTAAAAACTTTTAGTGTAACAAAACCAGCCTGGTTTATCGAATAATTTATTTTTGTGTTTGGATTGAATGGGTTAGGATAACTTTGTTCTAAATTATAATTATATGCGGTAATAGGAATTGAATAACTTCTTTTCTCAATTTCATCACCTTGAATATTTAATGTAACTGTATTTGTAGAAGATGTTTCATTATTTGTACTATAAATAGCAGTTACTTTATACTGAACATCTGTACCTGCTTGACCACCGGGGATTGATAGATAAACAGATTCATCTATAAACTGATATATACTTGAGGACAATGTTGTACAAGGAGCAAAAGAGGATGAGCCAATTTTTCTATAAACTTTGTATGCTTCTACTGCTATACTACTTGAAGGATACGGACCCCAAACAAGTCTTGGATGATTTCCTGTTTGGGAGGGAATTACCACTAAACAGTTTTGCCAGTAATTTGGTGCATCGCCTGTTAAAGGAACACCTTGATTCTTTAGTTCCCAAATTGAAAGGTAGTTTCCATTCGATATTGGTGGACCCCAAATAAAATCAGCTTTGTTCTTCACATATAGATTTCCATCCAGTCCATCATACTTAACATAAATATCTGCACAATGACCATTGCAATAGTTATAACTCCCATAACGTATATCTCGCCAATCCAGATAAATATATTTATTCATAACAGATAGCTTATACAGCCCAAAACCAAAATCTTCAGCTGGTTCTCTCTCAGGGGATGCTATATAATTATAACCTTGCCAGTATGATATGTTTAAATTTGGGTCAGCAACAAATAAACCACCATTGGATGAACCATCAGTATCTATAATAAAAAAAATGAGTTGTTGAGTTTGGCCAATATACATCCCAAACTGTTCCAATGGGTTCTAAATTATAAGTAAGCTGGAAATTATAATTTTCAGAACCACAAAATATTTCATGTTCAGGATCACTAATAATTTCCTGGCAAAGATTTGTGGAAATAAATATTAAAATATTTAATGGTATGTATTTCCATTTCATAACTACTCCAATCTTTTACTTTATATAAAATATTTTGTAATCCCGATATATCGGAAATAATATCATTCCATCGAATGCTATTATTGGCTGCAATAATGAACGTATATGATAAAAAGGAACTATAAATTTTAATTCTGCATCCTGTCCGAAGGCGTAAAGTGTTTTGTTAACTGTTCCAAAATATATGATATTATTTTCATCACAAATAATTGCTGTTTTAATCGCAGCTTCTGCAATAAACTTTTTCCAATTCAGCTTACCTAAATAAGAAAATGAATACAGAGAATCGTTTCCAAAATAGATATTACCCAATCTATCAATTGTTGGTGTATCGAATAAACCAAGATACTGATCTGTAATTGTGTAGCTCCAATTTATTATTCCAGAAGAATTAAGACAGTAAAAAATATAAGGACCGGAATTAGAAATGAGCCTTTTCCCAGGTAACAAATAAATATTACCCTGGCAATCCACTACAGGTCCGGAATAAAGTATCTCATTGCCAAAAGTCCATTTTATAGTAACACTATTAATATCGAGTGCTATTAACGAAACCTGATTGCTTTGAATATAAATTGTATTTCCATCAGGTGAAAATGCCGGACTATGAAGAGAAGATGGAGCGATTCTTATATCAGCAAATTTCCAGTTTAATTTGCCAGATGGAGATATAGAGAAAAGTGTGTGCGTCTCATCAATTATGTATAAATTTCCATTTTTATCAATATTCAAATTAGCATTAAGAATTTGAAAACCGTCACATTGAAATTCCCAAACCGTATCTCCTGCACTTGTAAAACAAAATAAAGATCTTCCCCCTGCCGCATATATTCTATTATTCTTATCTATTAATGGCGTAGTAGAAGTCTCTACAGCGATTGGTCTCTGCCATTTAATATTTCCATTTAATGTTACAGCAGTTAATACTGCTGGATTAGAGGTGATAAAGTACAATGTAGAATCTGGTCCGATTACACAACCAGCTTGAAGATTATAAGCTGGAATACTGTCTATGATCTGACCGCTTGTTGGTCCCGAATATTGGCTTCTTCCGGTATTCTGAGGATCGTGGTTTCCCATTGGCCAGGGGCTATCCGCAAGACTTGGCCAGGGAATATCTTCCTGGTAACCCGGTGGTTTTGGCGGTGGCTGCGTTACTTCGTCTTCACAAGAGATTAATAAAAAAATAGTTAGCTGTGTTACTATTAAGAATATAAAGATAGGAGAGTATTTATTAAGAACTACTTTAAGAAAATTTTGTTTACCCATTGCTTTACCTCTTAGGTAATAATTGTTATTATTTTTGTTAATGTAACAAAAAAAAAAAGCTAAAGCACAACAATTAAATTATTGTTGCTTGCTAATTGTTTAACAAAAAAGACACGATTGCTCGTGCCTTAAATGTGTGTTTATACTTTGTTAATTGCACATTACTTCATAAGTATCATCTTCTGTGTTAAGTTAAAGTTTTCACTTTCTATCTTGTAGAAATATATTCCTGATGAAAGTCCTGAAGCATTAAACATCATTTCGTGATATCCTTCTTCAAGTTCACCAGAAAATATTTCTGCTACTTTTTCACCAAGCGTGTTGTAAACACTTAAGCTTAAATTTGTTTTAACTGGTAACGCAAACTTAATTGTTGTACTTGGGTTGAATGGATTTGGGTAATTCTGATACAAAGCAAAATCTTTTGGAATTTGAACATCTGATTCTGGTGCTTGTACTTTATGAAACTCTGCGGGTGTACCAACATAATTTGTTTTTGCTGATTCACTCGTTCCATTCCAGCCAGCAACATAGTAATATGCATATTGATAGCCTGGAAGAATTGTCACTGCATTGTCTGTAAACTCAAATGTTGATGAATTGATGGTTTGATGAATTTGCGTATAACTCAAACTAAGTGGATTTACTGGATTATTACTTACTGCCCTGTAAACTCTGTAATTTGTTGCACTAAATGTTGGATGTGGGCCCCATACTAATCTTGGATGATTGTTCCACGTTGGAATTAAAGCAAGGCTATTTTGCCAGTAATTTTCAAAGCTTAAAGTAGTAGGAGATGTTTTTCCATTCATCTCCCAAATATTCATATAATCTCTACTATTTACCGATACATCATTACAAAATCCATCAATATTTATTTTTAAAGTATTCTGCACATAATCATAAACAAAATAAAAATCATTTGCACAAGGATATGTGCCATCATAATCACTATCACGCATATCGAAATAGAATACAAAACGATTATCTCCAAAAGTAACTTTGTGCAAAGCATAACCAAAATAAGGTGGCAAATTTGTTTGGCTACATGGTAAAACTACATTATCCCAACCTAAGGCATAACCAGAATAATTAGAGGGTACAGTCACTGTGTTGTCTAAAAGAGTATAATTACAGTATTCATCAGTTAATTCGAAATAATGTCCCCAACTTTGGCTGATCGTTTGAATTCTGACACTAACGCCAGTGTTAATTGTCCAAATATATATCTCTCTCGTTCCACCAAATTCTTCATCTTGACTCTTTAATGAAGAGTTAAACATAAAAAATATTATAATTAATATATATTTCATTATATCCCCTCTTATTTTATATAATAAAGATTAAATCCACGCCAAGGACTAAAAAGCATTCCACCTTCACTTGTAATTGCTGGACTTAAACCAACTTGCATTTCATTTAATTCTAATTCCCATTTTTTATTCCCTGAATTATCAAAACAACTTATGTATATCTTTCCTTGAATTCCCACCTGAGAGGCCACATATATATTAGAATTATTATCACTTATAAGTGGACAATCACAAATCCCTTTAATTGCTTTAATCCAATTTGATTTACCTTCGAAATTGATTGAATAGAGAGAATCGGTAGCAAAATAAATATTACCCATTTTATCTATAGTCGGAGATTTTAATACTAATCCTGTATATAAGGGGTAAACAAATTTATATTTCCAATTTAATTCTCCATTGGAACTCACTGAATATAAATATGATACTGAATCAGTATCTGAGTTACTTAGTGGTACAAAAAATAAATTTCCCTGGCAGTCAATACTTGGTGGAGAAGAAAGAGTTCTATCACCGAAAGTCCACTTAATTGTTTTACTGTTAATATCAACAGCCAAAACTGAGACTGAATTACCTGGGATAAAAAGTGTTTTTCCATCTGGAGAAAATGAAATACCATTACCACCGCCATTGATTCTTTGATCATCAATATTCCATAGAACCTGACCAATTGGAGATATACAATATAAACTCTTCTCTGCTACTACAAAAAGTTGCCCATCTAAATCTATATTTAGCATAAATTCATTAATATATTTCCCCAGGTTGACTTGCCATTTTAATGACGAATCGGAGTTAAGTGCAACTAAAAAAGTATTTGAGGAGTAGCTGGCAAAATATATGGTTCCGTCTTTGGCAATCAACGGTGACATTATAATTTGTGCATTTATACTGTATTTCCACCTTATTGAACCATTTGTACTAATTGAATGAACTCCTCCTGTTTCAGCAAAATAAATTGTTGAATCATTGCCCATTGTTGGTGCTGATTGAATATAATGACTCGGAAATTGCCAGAGAATGCTTCCGCTCTGTGGTCCTGAATATTTACTTCTTCCCGTATTTTGTGGATCGTGATGATTCATCGGCCAAGGACTGTTTGCTAAACTTGGCCAGGGTATATCTTCCTGGTAACCAGGTGGTTTTGGCGGTGGCTGTATTACTTCATCTTCGCAGGAGATTAGTAAAAAAGTAGTTAGTTGGGTGATTATTAAGAAAACAAAAAAAGGTGTGTGTTTTTTTAGAACAACTTTAAAAAAATTTTGTTTACTCATTACTTTATCTCTTAGGTAATTATTGTTATTACTAGAATAAATGTAACAAAAGAAAAAAACTTAAACACAACAAATAAATTATTGTTGCTTGCTAATTGTTTAACAAAAAAAGGCACGATTGCTCGTGCCTTAATTTTAATTTTATAGTTCAGGACTCCAGTTCTGAGATTTTTATTATTTACAAAACGCAAGCTCAGGTTTTGAAACCTGAGCTACAAAAAATTATTTCAACAACATCAACTTCTTTGTTGCTGAATAATTTTCACTTTCTATCTTGTAGAAATATATTCCTGATGAAAGTCCTGAAGCATTGAACATCATTTCGTGATATCCTTTTTCCATTTCGCCGTTAAATATTTCTGCAACTTTTTCACCAAGTGTATTGTAAACACTTAAACTTAAGTTTGTTTTAATTGGTAATGCAAACTTAATTGTTGTGCTTGGGTTAAATGGATTCGGATAATTCTGATACAAAGCAAAATCTTTTGGTCCTGTTACTTCAATTTCAACTTCGCTACTGTAACTGAATGTTCCATCAAAATCGATTTGCTTTAATCTGTAAGAATATGTTCCTGGTTTTTCATTCTTATCAGAATATGAATAGAATGTTTTTTCAGTCGTTGTACCCTTACCGGTTACAAATCCAACAGAACTAAATTCCGTTTGACCTTTGACGTTTGACTTTTCACGTTTTTCAATTTGGAATCCATTGTTATTTGTTTCAGTTGCTGTGCTCCAGTTAAGAACTACATTCCCATCAACCATTTCTGCATTAAATGAAACGAGTTCTACAGGAACTTCGCTGGAAACTGTCATTGTAATAGGAACAACCATTAATGGATGAACAGGATCATTAGTTGTTATTTCCATATCCATTGAATAATCACCAAGATCAATTCCATCTGTATTAATTAATAATCCAACATTTATTGAGTTACCGCTGTATATTGTTCCGCTGTAATTATTAAGTGTTAACCATTCGGGATCCGCAGCGATTTGAACTGCTAAGCTATTTGCAAGATAAGCTGCATCATAAGCAATCTGTAAACCATCAGTACCTGCACCATTTTCTATTCCAACAGTAGCACTTGTTAACGTTGCATTAAGATTATTATAATAGAACATTATTCTATCATTTGATTTTAACACAATCTGAAAAGTAAGTGAACCGGTTCCGGAATATTTTTGCCAGTTAGTGTATTGAATTGTAAGTTTATCTGCTTCTTGAAGGTAATGAACTGTTCCCTGTGTTCTACCATCAAGATCATCCCAGAAAGGGGCAATGATATTGTTTGGTACATCAGAATCAGGAATTCCATAGTTAGAATAATATGCAGATGTTAATGCACTAAAACTCAAAAATCCATTTGTACTTAAATAAATACTTGAATAGTTAGTTCCGTAAAATTTAAAATCAAATCCGACAGGAATTGCATTTGTATAACCATCATCAAGAGTTCCATTCCAGGTTGTAACTTGTACTGCGCTTGGATTTGCTGCGATATCTGTCCAAACATAAGCTGGACCATTTGGTTCGTTGCTGTCTTTCCATTTGTAACCAAATAAATCCGGACCGCCGGCACCTTTAAAACTATACCCATTATATGCTGGTGGAAAATCTTTTTTGTAATCTTTCTTTCCTTCAAGATTCTGATTGACTCCTGTTAGCACTATCTGAACATTATCCGGGAAGGTGCTGTTTGTAAGTTCAATTGAATAATCAAGCGTAGAGTTTTGTATTGATGTATTTGATAATAAAAGATTTTCTGTAAATGTTGTATCAGGTACTGAAACACAGTGCATTGAATCTAGGTTGATAGAAGCTAAAGGAGTAAACAATGTAACTCCTGTTGGAACATTAGACATTAATGATTTATTATTCCACATATCCATTGCTTTTGCTGCAAAGTAATATGTAGTATTAAAATCTAAACCATCAATTGTAAATGATCTTGGAGCTCCCGCACTGTCTGAAACACCTGTAAATAGTCTTTGTGTAGCATTGTTAAAATCAACATCATTTGTAATTGGATTTAGAGAAAATCTCAAATCATAAGATGTAACTCCGCCAAAGGTTGAATCATAAGGAGCTGTCCAATTTAGAACTAGTGAGTTTGATGTTGCATCACCGATTGCTAAATCTGTTATTGCGTTTGGTGGTGTTGTATCTGGAGGGATCTGTCTTTCAACAGGCATTGAAGGATCGCCCATCAAATTATACATTTCCATATATCGTAAAACTGTTGCTGTTACTCCGCCATAATGTGTCGCAAGATCAAATTTTGCTTTGTCAAACATTGGTGTAACACGTGTCAGATCTTCCAGAAACATTGCATCGATTAATCTTTTTTCAAGAATGTCATCTTCATCCCAATAAGAGTTTACAGATGAACCATAAAAAGTTGATCCACCGTTTGTTGTGCGAATCCAGGTTTCACCAAAGCATTCTGCTATATGATATGAACCTGTAATGCAAGCAAAGGAATAAACAAAAGGATACATCACTGTATTGGTTAACGATCTTACTTGAGCTTGTGAGAGTTGTGGTCCATCAGCCCAATATGTTTCTGCACCGTGACCGGAATAAATTGCAAATCTTTGATTAGCATTTAAAGCATCAATTAATTGTTGAGTTGTTGCATTATAAGTAACCGTATATAGTTTTAAATTATCCCAGCCTGCCGGTTGAAAATGTGTATTGATAACATAATTATGTGTTGCTTCTGTAATGGCATAATTATCTGTTGAAGCCATAAAAACATTTTTCTTTGCCATTGTTGCTATATAGCTTTCCATATAAATGGATTTGCTTAAAGCATTTTGAAGTTCTTGAGCTGTTGTTACAGAAAACCTGCCAATGAATGCATCTGCAAATTTATCTGTGCCTGCAAGCTGTGCATAGTTTAAATCAGTATTTGGATTTCCTTCTCCGGTACCAATCCATGATGGGATATGCTGAACATCGCCAACAAGTAAAATAAATTCTGGTCTGGTTGCTGCGTTATCATATCTTGCCTGGATGAATGATTTAATTGCAGTTGTAGTTGTTCCTGTAGTCGTTGTGTTAAAAACATCAACAGTAAATCCCTGAGCAGATTTATGAGTTATAAATGAAGATAATCCTGCCTCAAAAGTTGGTGCAGTAATAATCAAATATCTCATAGCTAATAATGCTTCTGTCGGTTGATATCCGACTAAAACATTTTTAAGAAATTCATTATAAGTTTCTGATTTTAGTGTTGTGGATTCACCAGTTGAAGATAATTTAATATCAAATGATGCTGAGCTTGTTATCGTCAACTGATCGTTTTGAGGATTGTATGCAAAAGGATTGATTGTAACCATAACACCAGAAACACCGCCGACTCCAAATGGTTCAGAGATTTTTACAACCGGTTTTTCGATACCAGCTGAGTTGTAATAATCTGTGTTAATTATAAAAGGTCTATCGCTCAAAGATCTTTCTCTACTCCAATACATTTGCTTTGGATAAATCTTTTTATCCAAAGTTTGAATTGTTCTATCCACAGAATTAATCGTTACTGATGGAATTGCTTCTTCATTTGGAATAAAAAGGTTGAAAGATAATTGTGGTAATGCCGGCATTCCAACTTCTGATTCTGTACCATAATTCGGAATGTTAATTTCAACAAAATCGTTTCCTTCTTTTGATATTGAAGAAAAATTGAATTGTTGTAATGAAAAATTAATCGAATAGCCGTTATTTGTTTTAACGACTGAAATTCCCTCAGGTTGAGCAAACAATGTTGTAATCATTAATGAAAATGAAAACAGCACAACGAACAAGAAACTGTAAATGCGCTTCATTTTTCTCCCTGTATGTAGTTTAAAAATAGCCCCTGTAATAGAGCAGAGTAATTAATTAGAAATTATCGTTGGTAAAAATACTTTAAATGTTGTTCCTTCGCCATATTCAGATTCAACTTCAATTTTACCTGAGTATGAATCAACAATTCGTTTGACGATTGACAACCCTAACCCTGTGCCGCTTATATTTTTTGTCTTTTCATTTTTAGCACGGAAAAATTCTGTAAACAATTTATTTTTTTCTTCCGGCTTTAAACCGATTCCATTGTCTTTAATTGTTGTAAGAAGATAATCATCAGACAGAGAAAGTTTGATTGTAATGGTTCCCTGTTCACGATTATACTTAATTGCATTGCTTATAAGGTTTGTAAACAATCTTGTAATCTCATCACTATCAGCCTTTATACACTGCTTGTATTCATCCTGATCAAAGATTACATGAATTCCTTTCTTGTTGATATCAATCTGAAATAGTTCAAGAATAGAAGCGATAACTTCGTGAATGCAAACCCGTTTTATCTCCCGATGAACTGTCTGCATTTCCATTCGAGATATATCTAAAAGATCATTAACCATTTTTAATAAACCATCAAGACGAACCATTGATCGGTTTTCATATTCCTTTTTTTGTTCAGGACTAAGTTTAATCGAATCATCATTAAATAGTTTTAGAAATCCATATACCGCAGCGATCGGTGCTTTAAGTTCGTGTGATACCATCGAAACAAATTGGGATTTTACAAACTCAATTTTTTTAAGCTCGGTTATATCTTTAAAAACAATTACTACTCCAGCCACATTTTCACCAGGATGAAGTACGGCGGAAGCAGTGGCTTCAATAAAAAATTCTCTATTTGGTTTAAGCTCTATTTGAATTGTATATGATTTTTGTTCAGCTGATTTTTCTTCAACAATTTTTTTGAATAGCTCAAATATTTCCGGCCTAAGTTTATCCAGAATATATTCTTCAACTGCAATTCTTGGAAGTTCTAAAAATCTTAATGCGGAAGGATTGTATAGAACAGCAAGTCCATCTCTATTAACGACAAGCACACCGTCAGTAATTGAGTTTACGATAGTGTTCATTCTTGTTTTTTCAAATGCTACTTCAAGTAATCTTTCTTCACGTTCTTTGTGCCATTTCTCCGCTTCAAGATTTACAAGTCTTATTTGATAGCCTTCTTTAAGATTGGATAAAAGTTCTTCGGGAGTAAATGGTTTTGGAATGTAACTGTGGGCTCCTAATCTTGTTGCTTCAACTGCGGTTTCATAACTTGCAAATGCCGTTGCAATAAAACAAACCGTATTAGGATATTTTGCTTTTATTTGCTGAAGAACTTCAAGACCATCAACATCAGGCATTTTTAAATCTATAACAGCAAGATCAAATTCGGTTTCAGTCCCGAACTTAATACCATCAGTTCCATTTTCTGCAGTTGTTACATCATAGTTTTCGCGGGTGAGCAATCTCTGTGTACCAATACGAAGACCTTTTTCGTCGTCAACAATCAGAACTTTTGGTTTGTAGGTGTTCATTTTTCCTTAACGTCATTGCGAGGAAGACTGAAAGAATGACGAAGCAATCTGCAATATTATAGATTGCTTCACTCGAAGACTCGTTCGCAATGACCAGCTAATATTATTTCTTCAATTCAAAAAAAGCTTCAAGCTTCTGAACAAACTCTTCAATAATTACCGGTTTGTTAAGAAGAGCATCTGCTTTTATCCATTCTTTCTCTTCCGTTGTTGATGCACCGAATTTAAATCCTGTATCATAGGTTGCAGAAGTAAGAATGAAAACCGGAATATTTTTTCCGTGCTCTTCTTTTTTTATTCTGTAACAAAGTATAAAACCCGAATCGTGTTCTTCCATAATTAAATCAACAACACAGGCATCCGGTTTAACTTTTTTAAATGTTTCAAATCCTTCTTTGCCGCTATTTGCTGTAATTACTTCGTAACCTTTGGATTCAATTAATATTTTATTCTGTTCAAGAAGATCTAAATCATCATCTACTAAAAGTATTTTTTTCTTTGTGTCCATTAATCTTTTATTCCTTAATTAACATCTATTGTTTGATAATTTTGTGTTTTGGGAAGCACTACTTTAAATGTAGTACCTTTTCCAATCTCTGTTGTAAAACTAATGTTTCCTTTGTGCATTTTAATTATCCCATAGGAAATTGCAAGGCCAAGTCCTGTACCTTTACCCATACTTTTTGTTGTAAAAAATGGAGTAAAAACTTTGCTCTGATTCTCTTTGGGGATTCCTTTACCTGTGTCGGAAAATTCTATTTTAAAATTATGTGCATCAGCCGAAACTATTATTTGCAATTCTTTTGTGCTGCTTTCATTCATTGCATCGCAGGCATTTTTAACTACGTTTACCAGTACCTGCTTAATCTGATCTTCATCACCTGTCATCACATAATTACTTTCCTGAATATCAAATTTAAATATTATTTGTCTATACACAGGATTAACTGTAAATGGTTTTAAAACCTCTCTTATCGTTTTCGTTAAATCAAACTCTTTCAGATTTAATTTTCCCTGGCGAGCAAAGTTTAAAAGATTTGCAACGATGTTTTTACATCTATTCGCTTCTTCAACAATCAACTCTAAATCTTCAGTTCGCTGATCATCATTGTAAATTTTTTCTAAATCTCTCTTTAGCATTGATGCATAAAGCAAAATTGTTCCTAGCGGATTATTTATTTCGTGTGCAACTCCTGCCGCAAGCTGCCCTATTGAAGCAAGCTTTTCTGCAACTTTCAATTGTTCTTCAGTGTCACTTAGATTATCATAAGCTATTTTTAATTCATCCAGAACATAAGGCAAGCACATTTCTTTTTCAGCAAGATCTTTAGCAATGGCTACAGCATATTCTCTGCAAGTTGGATAGCCGCATGCTCCGCAATTTAATTCATCTTTGATAGAATATTTTTTTGTTTGTGCAAGAATCTCTTTAATCTTTTCTTCTTCAGGATAAGGTTTACGTTGATTATCTATTCGAAATGTTCTTTGTAGATTTAATTTTCTTGCATTGTAAAGATTACTTTTCCAAACACGTTTATCAACGTTATTAATTTTTTCATCAATGTAGTTTATAACTTTTTCACGGCGTGCATAATAATTAAGTGTAGTGTCTATCGCTGGTCCGCTTATGCAACCTTCACAGAAAAGAATATCTGTAAACTTTGCATTGATATGATTGTTTGAAATCTCTTCAATTATCTCTAAAACTTTTTTCTTTCCCTCAACCACAATGATATCTTTTTCAAGAATATCACCGCTAACATCAATGGTTTTAATCAAACCGCCTGCAAGTGGATATGCTTTTCCCATCATAGCATGCGGTTCATCAAAATCACTGTCCTCAAATTCATCAACAATAATATTCTGTTCATCAAACATTTGTTTTAGTTCTGTGAACGTTAAGACAGAATCTATAACACCTACAACATCTTCATCTTGAGCTTCATGTTTCTTTGCAACGCAGGGACCAATAAAAACTATTTTTATATCTTCGCCTAAATCTTTTTTAAGATATCTGCCAAGTGCAATCATTGGTGAAACTACTTGTGCAAGATTAGGAACAAGCTCGATGTAATATTTCTGTATAAAACTGACGACAGCAGGACAAGCAGAACTGATAACTGTTTTATCATTATCGGCTTTAATCACATCCATATAGTCATTTGAGATAAGATCAGCGCCAAACGCTGTTTCTATAACTTTTGTAAATCCAAGTTTTCTTAGTGCCGTAGGTACTTTTTTATACTCATCCGGAAATGAAGCAGCAAACGATGGAGCTATTATAGCGATTGCATTTCCAGATTGAAGAAGTTGGTATGTATCATCAATCTCAGAAAAAATTTGTTTTGCATCCTGCGAACAAACTTTAACGCAATGTCCGCAGGCAATACATCTTTCTTCAATCACTTTTGCCTGGGCGTCAATAACGCGTATAGCTGCAGCAGGACATTCTCTAATACAAGAGTAACATCTTTTACATCTATCGGTTATTGTTGTAACTATTGCGTGATTCATTATGCTCTCAGAATAGTCATTCCGAACGAAGTGAGGAATCTGCAATATATAACAGATTCTTCGTCCCGATAAATCGGGACTCAGAATGACATTCTTAAATTAGTTTTTAAACATCTTCTTCTTATCAAAATATTCTGTGTGAAGAATCTCATGTGCTTTGTGTGAATTCGGCTCACCAAAAAATTCTTTATACAAAGTTTTTACAGATTCATTATCGTGCGATCTTCTAGTCTTTGCATTTTCATCAATCTTGTAAAGTACTTTAATACGCTTTGCAACTTTTTCAGGTTTCTGATGAATTGGTTGACCGCCGCCGTTTATACATCCACCGGGACAAGCCATAACTTCTATAAAATGATGTTTGGAAGTTCCATTCTGAACCTGATCAAGAATAGGATCAACATTTCCGATTCCATTAACAACTGCGATGTTAACATCAAGATCACCAATTTTTATTGTAGCTTCTTTAACTCCAGCCATTCCTCGTATCTCATCAAATTCAACATTCTCAAGTTCTGTTCCTGTCATTTTAAAGTACGCAGTACGCAAAGCTGCTTCCATAACTCCGCCGCTTGTTCCAAATATGGCTGCAGCACCTGTCGATTCACCAAGTGGATTATCAAAATCACTTTCAGGTAAATCATTAAAATCAATTCCTGCAATCTTAAAAAATCTTACAAGTTCTCTTGTAGTTAAAACTGCATCCACATCTGCCATTGAGTGCTCAGAAAGTTCAGCACGATTTGATTCATATTTTTTAACTGTACAGGGCATAATTGAAACTACATAAATATCACTTGGATCGATTCCCATTTTCTTTGCGTAATAAGTTTTTAAAACTGCACCTTCCATTTCGTGTGGAGATTTACAGCTTGAAACATGTTCCAATACTTCCGGTCTGTTCATCTCAACATATTTTACCCAGCCTGGACAGCAGCTTGTAAACATTGGCAGGCTTCCGCCATTTTGAACTCTGTTAATCAACTCAGTTGCTTCTTCCATAATTGTAAGATCCGCGGCAAAGTTTGTATCAAACACTTTCTTAAATCCCAATCTTCTTAAACCAGTAACTAACAAACCTGTTACATCAGTACCAAGAGGCATATTATACTCTTCACCTAAAGAAGCACGAACTGCCGGAGCAACTTGTACGATACAATATTTTTTTCTGTTGTAGATTGCATTTGCAACTTCTTTAACTGCACTCTTTTCACGTAAAGCCGCAGTTGGACAAACAAGAATACATTGCCCGCATAAAATACAATCGCTTACATTTAAACCTTTATTATAAGGTGTAGTTACGATTGAAGTGAATCCGCGTTTTGTAAAATCTATTGCACCAACTTTTTGTACTTCGTGGCAAACACGAACACATCTACCGCAAAGAATACATTTTGCCGGATCACGTTCCATTGATGCACTTGAAATATCAATTGCGTGTGATTTTGTTTCACCAACATAGCGATGCTCACGGATTCCATATTGTTCTGATAAATCCTGAAGTTCGCAATTTTTATTACGCACACAAATCAAACAGTCTTGCGGATGATTTTCTACAAGAAGTTCCACTATTGTTTTTCTTGCCTTGCGTACTCTTGGTGAGTCTGTTGTAACAACCAGTCCTTCACTAACAGGATAAGCACACGAAGGTGTGAGTCCTCTGAATCCTTCAACTTCAACAGCGCAAATTCTGCACGCGCCGGTTGGATCTAAATTTTTTAGATGACAAAGTGTTGGTATTGATATTCCTACTGATTTAGCAGCATCAAGAATTGTCNNATCAAGAATTGTCATTCCTTCTTCTGCGTTTACTTTTATTCCATTTATTGTTAACTGAACCATAAAAACTCCGATATTCCTTTTCAAGTCATTCATTTATTGCCACGACTTTCAAGTCGTGGTAAAGCTTTATAAAAATATTTTGGCTTTAGCCACATTTCTAAATTGGGCTGAAGCCCTAAAATGTTAAGGCTTATTCAACCCCGACCTGAAGGTCGGGGCAATAAAAATATTTATGAACTAATTAATGTTAATAGCTTCAGAGCGACAGACTTCATAACACATTCCACATTTAACACATTTCTCATCTAAGATGTAATGTGCTTGTCCTTTTTCACCGACTATCGCATCAACAGCGCATTTCTTTACGCACAATCCGCAGCCTGAACAAATTTCATTATCAATTGTAAATGTTAATAGCTCTTTGCAAACACCTGCTGAACATTTTCTATCATATAAATGCTCATCGTACTCGTGACGGAAATATCTTAATCCTGATAACACCGGATTTGGTGCTGACTGTCCTAATCCGCAAAGTGATGTATCTTTAATTACATCAGCTAATCTTTGTAAGTGAATCATTCCTTTAAATCTTTGTAACTGATCAAGTTTATTTCCATCATTGCCGTAACGTTTTGGAATGCGTTCAATGATTTCCAGCATTCTCTTTGTTCCTTCACGACAAGGAACGCATTTACCGCAGCTTTCTTCCTGTATAAATGTTAAAAAATATTTTGCAACATCAACCATACAAGTTTCCTGATCCATCACAACAAATCCGCCCGAGCCCATCATTGCGCCAACTTCTTTTAACGATTCATAATCAACCGGAGTATCAATAACACTTTCCGGTAAACATCCACCTGAAGGTCCACCAATCTGAACAGCTTTAAATTCTTTTTTATCAGGTATTCCGCCGCCTATTTTAAATACAATATCACGTAAAGTTGTTCCCATCGGAACTTCAACTAATCCTGTGTTCTTAACATTACCGCTTAATGCAAAAACTTTTGTGCCTTTTGATGTTGCAGTTCCTACAGAAGAAAACTTTTGTGCACCCATCATAATTACAGGTGGAACATTTGCATACGTTTCAACATTATTTATAACTGTTGGTTTGCCAAACAATCCCGAAATACTTGGATAAGGCGGACGAGGTTTTGGCATTCCGCGTTTACCTTCAATCGAACCGATGAGTGCAGTTTCCTCACCACAAACAAATGCACCTGCACCTTTTTTAATTTTTATGTGAAGTGAAAATCCGCTCTGCAAAATATTATCACCCAGAATTCCATACTCTTCACATTTTTTTATTGAGTTCAGAAGTCTTTCTATTGCAAGAGGATATTCAGCGCGGCAATAAATGTATGCAGCACTTGCACCGATTGCATATGCAGCTATCATCATACCTTCAATAACTCTATAAGGATCACTTTCTAAAAGTGATCGATCCATAAATGCACCAGGGTCGCCTTCATCAGCATTACATATTAAATATTTTTGGTCTGATTGCTGCTTGAGTGCAAGTTCCCATTTTTTTCCTGTTGGAAATCCGCCGCCGCCACGACCTCTTAATCCGGCATCCAAAACTTCTTTGATAACTTCTTCGGGTTTCATTAATCGTAAAACTTTATCAAAAGCTTTAAATCCGCCGTTAGCCAGATATGCATCGATAGAATCCGGATTTACAACGCCACAATTTGCAAGTACAATTTTTTGCTGATGCTCAAAGAATGGAACTTGTTTTAAATTTATTACTCCGTTTGATTTTCCGTGACTACCAAGAATTTTTTCTTTAAATACTTCTTTATCGACTAGAGTAGTTTTAACAAATCGTGCAACATCTTTAACAGTTATTTCCTGGTAAGATATTCTATCTTTACCGGGAAGCTTTATATCAACGATTGGCTCAACAGCGCAATAGCCGATGCATCCTGTTCCTTCAATAATCGCTTCGATGTTTAATTTTTTAAGTTCAGCTTCAATTGCTTCTTTAACTTTGGCTGCGCCGGAAGCAAGTCCGCAAGTTCCCATTCCAATAATTATAATTGGAAGATTATGCTCTTCATATTTTAAACGCTTGCGAAGTGAAGATATTTCGTGTTCGCATTTATCATCGTGATGGCAAAGCGGACCTTCTGTACAGCATTGAATAAAATGTTCGCAAGGTTTTTCTGTTGTGTGCCAGCATTTTTCGCAGCACAGTTGATTAAAATCTTTCATTTGGTTGCCTCAGCAGTCTCAGTTTTTTTAACTGCCTGATACTTTTTCAAAATCTTTGGAATATCTTTAACAGTTATTCTTCCGTGATAATCATCATTAACCAAAATAACGGGAGCAATTGAACAAGCTCCGATACAGTTAACAACTTCAAGAGTAAATTTTTTATCGCGTGTTGTTTGTCCTGCTTGCACTCCAAGTTCTGTTTCAAGAGCAAAAAGAATGTTAGCAGAATTTTTTACGTGGCAAGCTGTTCCGCGGCAAACACGAATTATGTTTTCGCCAAGCGGCATTAACCGGAATTGATTATAAAAAGTTGCTACTCCATATACACGGCTAAGCGGAACTTTTACAAAATCTGATATATCTCTTAATGCATTTTCGGGTAAATAACCGTAGATTGATTGAACGTCCTGAAGAAGTGGAATTAAAGAACTTCTGTCATTCGGTTGGTAAGATTCAAATATTTTTTTGTGCATTTTATCCTCAAGTATTTCGTATAGTCGCAACACTTGTTCATGCAAAATGCCAGATTTTTTAAATTAAAAAGCTTCTTTAAGTAAAAAATTCAAAACAATAAATAATAATTAGCAATTATCTTTTCTTGCTTTCGAGAAGTTATTTACTGAAAAATGGAATGAAAATGTGAGATAGAACAAAGTTGAAACTGTACTTGTGTAACACTGATTGAATGTGATGGAGGCGGGAGAGTAAATTATTTCAGTTTGTGGTTTTAGCTTCTTCCGGAAAATTATAGAAAATGATTAATTTTTCTTTAATAAAATTTAACGGGATTTAAGTTTTTCCCATTCAGCAAAAACATCTGTAAACGGAACAAGCGCTCGCGGAATTGCACCATCGATGTAAGAATTAATAACACCATAATTTACTACCGCAACATCCATCAATCGTGCTTCATTAATTCTTGTTTGCATTGCGCGGTGAGTTAACAAACATCCGCCGCAATGAACTATAAGCTTATACTCGGATAAATTATCGGGTAAATCATATCCATTAAAAATTTCAATATTCAGATTTTTTTTTGTTTTTGATTTTAACCATTTCGAAATCTTAATCGAGTCGGAATTATCATCAACCTTGTGATGAGAACAAACCTCAGCAATTAAAATTTTATCATCATTCTTAAGCTCATTAATCTTATTCAAACTTTTTATGAATAAGGAAAGATCGCCTTTATGTCTTGATAAGATAATGGAATAGGTTGTTAATTTTATTTTATCTGGGATCTCACTTTTTATTGCACTGAAAATATTATTATCAACAATTACCAGATCCGGAAAAGTTTTTAGACTATTGATTGTTTTAATTATCTCCTTTTCAGGACAAACAATTACAACAGCATTTTCATCAATAGATTCTCGTATTATGTGAACTTGAGAAAGTACAAGTTTTTTTGGTGGTAAAGTTTCATCTTGTGGAATAGCCATTACAACAACATCACCAGCTGAAATTAAATCATTAATAATCGGCGGTTCGTTATCTTGCGGTAATAATCTGATAATCCTGCGTTTAAGCTCTTCAATGCCCGCTTTCTCCTTGCACGAAACCTCAAAATGTGTCATCCTTAGTTCTTTAAGTTCATCCAGCAAAACAGGATTAACACCAAACTCAATTTTATTTACAGCAACTATATAATTGATCTGAAGTTTATCAAGATAAGCAAACAGTTCCAGCTCTTTGCTTTGCAAAGTTTCACGAGCATCAAGCACAACCAGTGCAAAATCCGATGAAGATAAAATTTTTATGGTTTCTGTAATTCTATTTTTCCCCAGTTCACCTTCATCATCAATACCGGCTGTATCTACAATTACAACCGGACCGTAAGGTAAGAGTTCATACTTGGTTTTAATTGCATCAGTTGTTGTTCCTGCTATATCAGAAACAACGGTTACATTTTGGTTAAGTAAAGAGTTAACTAATAAAGATTTGCCAACATTTCTTCTTCCAACAATTGCTATATGTGGTCGGCTTGAATCAACAATCATAATGATTTTTAAACTTTCAACAACTACAAAATTATTATTCACTAAAAATGATTTAGTAAATATCGCTTCATTATAAAAAGTTAAAGTTCAAAAAATGTTCCATATAGTAAAACAGCTTTAATGATTGATATGTTTGTTTTTATTGATGAATATTATTTCACAATTGTGTAGTAATACCAAGTTCAAAAAATTATTTCTCGCATTTAGGAATTAAATAGTAGATATATCTTGGGTTAGTGTTTTATTCTATCTTTTGAGAGCTTTGTGCCACCTTCGTGCTCTTTGTGGTTAAAAGACTTAACCACAAAGGACACAAAGATAATTTTCACGAAGAGCACAAAGCAATTACTTCACATCATTAACTTTAATATTCACAACATCACTAAAACCATTAAGCTCAGGATAGTACATTAAATAACCTTGTGCAGGCATAATTTTGTACTCGCCAGGAATTTGTGCTTTAATAATGTATGAAAACTCCATTTTACTCTGGCAACTTGTCACAAAGAATGCAACCTTTTCATCACGGTATTCACGGTCAGCATAATGCCAGCGCCACGGCATATAATCGTAATAGTAATCGTAGTAAGTCTGGTAATTATTTTCACCATCAATAAAATATTTATCCATATCTTTTACAACTTCAAATCCGGATGGAAGCATATCTTCGAGAATAAAGTAATCAAGATTTTCGGATTTAGATTCAACAAAAGTTTTTACAAAAATATCCTGTCCGCTTGTTACAGTTCCATCAAACTTTTTCTTAAAGTAAATGATGTGTCCGTCTTTTTCGCCTGTTTCAAGAACATAATATTCTCTTCTTACATTAAAGCCATTATTATTTTCAACTGATTTTATATCTTCAGTGAAAAACTCACTTAAGCCGGAGAGATATAAAGTTCCTTTACCGGATTTTTCTATTCTAAGTTTATTATTTCCCTTCTTCAAAGTATTCAATTGACTTCCGCTAAACTTAAGAGTTTCGGATTGCTTGAAGACATCAGATTTACCAAAACTTTTTTTGAATACTTCTTTATCATTTAAGAAAATCTTAATCGAAAAATCAGGATCAAGTTCTTTTGTTATTTTCAGATAATCAGTTAGAGCGAACAGAACAACTGAAGTTTCCTGAGTTGATCTCCACGAATAACCTTGTCTTTTAAGAAGCAGCCATCTTACTGCTTTAGCTATTAGATCTGAATTACCTTCAACATTTAAAATTGCTTTTACTGCAAAAGCTGTTCCCTGCACATTATCATTCTGCCATCTGTAATGCCATTCTTCTCCGCCCCAGAATGCAAATGATTTTTCTTCGCTAACCTGTTTCTTTAATCTTGCAACAACATCTTTTGCTTTCTGAGTTTCATTCATATTCTTTAACGAAATTGCAAGTAAAGAAAGCGGATAAGATTTTAAATCCTTGCGAAGAAGAATATTAACTATCTCAACATAATTATCCTTAACATAACTTTGATTTTTCATAGCCGTGCTTAAAGAGTATATCATATATGCTAAAGTTGTTTCGTCGATGTCAGGCTTAGCATTTGAAATTTGGTTTTTAAGATTGTTTAATCCATTATAAAAGACGTTTTGATTAATATCATAACCGGCTTCGCGAGCTAAACTCAAACCGTATATTACGTATGCAGTCATATATGGCTGCGATTGATCATTCTTCCACCAACCCCAGCCGCCATCAGAAAGCTGAAAATCGTACAAACGTTTTAATCCTGCATCAACATATTTTGGAAGCTCATCTATTGTTTGAGATTTTAGAGGGACATTGATTTCTTTAAAAGTCTTAGCAACAATTACAGTTGGAAGAAATCTGCTCATTGTCTGTTCAACACATCCATAAGGATAGCCGGCAAGATCATCGAGCGCTTTTAACATTGTTCCCGCTAATGATGGATCAGCAGTAAATGAGAACGTGGCGGTCCTGATATCAATATTGTCAGGAAATGAAATCTCAATAGTTTCATTTACGTTTTCCTGCGGATAATGCAATACAACCGGATTAGTAACTTTAACTCCATTTGGTATAATTGGAACTTTAACTTCCATTGCATCGGATTCTTCATCGGTTAACGCAGATACGTTTAAGGTTGCTTCGCCGGTTGGATTTGTTACCTTTACTTTCCAATCAATTCTTAATTCCGATTGAGATGGAATACTTATTTCATAAGTGTCTTTTGCTATTTCACCATTCTTATTAATAACTTCTTTTGAGTTAACAAATGATGAAACGAGTTTTAAGTTTTTTCCTTCAAAATGGATTTTTGATATTTTCTTTTTTGAAAGATAATTATGTACGATCGTCGAAATTACAACTTCATCATCCTGTCTAAAGAAACGTGGAGTTTCCATTCTTACAAGTAAATCTTTTCTGCTGATGAACTTGTTTACTTTTTGTCCAACATCTGTAGTCTTTGTGATTCCTCTAACAGTTGTTCGCCAGGTTGTTAAATTATCCGGAATTTTAAACTCAACTTTTGCGATACCATTTTCATCCGTTACAACGTGAGCTTTCCAGATCAAGGCATCAACAAAGTTTGTACGAACATCTGCCTGCACATAAGCGGATTTATCTTTTGATTCTTTCATCATTTTGCCGTCAGCCATAACATTTGGGGCTGGCATCATACGAGAATCAAATCCCACATTCAATTCAGTATCTTCAAACGCAACATCGCCTTCTCCCATTCCACCCAAACCTTGCACAATCATATTTTCTATTTGTTGTTTCTGCTCATCTTTAATTGTGAAGTTATATTTCTTTTCACCCGAGACTTTTATGTCATCGATCAGAAGCATTCCGCCCATACCTGCAGAAATAAACAGTTGATAATTTCCCTTTGCTACATTTTCAATTTTGTAGTTTCCAAGCGAATCAACTTTTGCTGTATAGTAATATCTTTCTCCCGTTAAGATCACAAACAAACCTTCTGGAATTGATTCTTCATTTTCGATTGTAATTTTACCATAAAGTTTGCCTTTATGTTTTGCATCATCTTCTTTATATGAAAAGTAATTCTTATCTATGTATGTTGCCGGTCTGCTGTAAGAACTAAAATATCCTGATTGCAATGAATTGTAAGTCGGCAAATACGAATACTGCGGTGAATAGAAAAATGTTTCTATTGGCTGAGTTTCATCTTCTTTTATTGCGTAAATGCTTTCATCAATAATTCCAAAACTGACTTCTGTGTTCTTAACCGGATTGCCAAGAAAATCCCTTACAACAACTTCATACTCGGCTTGTTCGCCGGGATTGTAAATTTCTTTAGATGGATTTAGTGTGATATTTAAAAATTTATCTTTAGCCAACACTCCAACAAGTTTTGTAGTTTGATAAAGCTGTCTATCTTTTATAAAACTGATTGAGATATTAAAACTTGGTGAAAACTTTTCAATTAACTTTTCATGGATTTCAAAACTGTTATTCTCAGGTTTGAGTTTTTTGTAGTATAAAATCTTATCAGTTTCATAGGTAAGAAGCAGTTCCTGATTTGGATCCGGAAGAAATACATAAGCAATTAACGAATCACCTTTTTCATAAGAGTCTTTGTCTGTTAAGATTTCTAGTCCTGCACTTGTTCGGTGATAATAGTAATCATTATAGTCTCCGATGTAGAATGAACTGGCTGCCTCAATCTCTCTTTCCTTTTCATCAAAAGCGATGATGCGATAGTTATAATATCCAACTCTATCATTCTTTGGATTAAAAGTTACAACCGCGGAACCAGCTTCGTTTGTTTTAGCAAAAAGTGTATCGCTTTCAGATTTCATTCGCATGCTTTTAGGATCATCCGGATAATTGATGATAATTCTAAAAGCTGTTTGTACCGGTTTATCAGAAAAATCAGAGGCATTAACCTTTAACTTTACTTCCTTGCCCTGTTGAAAAAACCATTTATCCGGTGAGGTTGAAATTGTAAAAGATCCGCGAGTTACAAAAGCTTGGGTTGAACCAGGAATTGCTCTGCGTGAAGCATCAGTTACCTGAGCTGAAATAATATATTGATAATCGTAGTTCTTATCCGATTCAACTTTATAACTAAACTCTAACTTTCCATTTTCATTTAAAACTCCAGATTCCTGATGAATCAATTCCTGCTGTCCACCAAAGTAACGATCATTTCTAAATCCTTTATAGAACCAGGACCATTCACTCCAGTACCACCAGGGACGCCAGTAGTTTTGTCTGTAAATACTTATTTGAACCGAAGCTTCTTTAACCGGGGAACCAAAATAGTAATCGGCTGAAACTGTGGCTGCAATCTTATCGCCGTTTGCATACTGATTCCTATCTGTAACAATATTCACTTTGTATTCTGGTTTCTTGTATTCTTCAACTGTAAAAGAACCGTGGTAACTCATCCCATCTTTTGTAAATAGGATCGAGTAATATCCCAAATCAGCTTCTCCATCCAATAAAAAACTTGCTGAAAGTGAACCAAACTCGTTTGTTGTTTCCTCGCCAGCATAGACTTCTTTGTTTTTAGGTGATTTGACTGAAACTGAAAATTTTAGATCTGGAGCATTTAGGATTTCATTTCCTTTTTTGTTTCTGAAAATTGCTTTGAAGTTTACTTCTTGTCCCGGTCTGTAAACAGGTTGTTGAGTATAAACGTATGCAGTTAGATATTCGCTTTGGCTTTGGTTAAAGTAAAAGTATGGGTCACTTAAAATGATTTCACCACCAGAATATCCATAAAGTTGGATGTTTGAATTCTTAATTCCTTCAAATTCAGACAGTTTGGCAAACATTAGTCCGTCTTTGTCAGTCAGCTTACTTCCGATTTGTTTTCCATCCTGGTAAAAATCAAATCTTGCTTTGGTGGAAAACTCTCCTGTCTTTGCATTAGCTATAAAAGCTAAAACTTCTTTTTGATTATTCTTATAAACCATCGCATAATCTGTAACTACGATCGCGCAATAACCAACTATTTCGTTTCTTATAGCCTGAACTATATAAATTCCCGGCTCATCAATTTTGCCGATGCTAATCTCACCTGAGTGGTAGTTGTTCTTTGCTGTTGGTTTGAAGTCCCATTCTCTAATAAAGCTAGTATATTTTAAAAGCAGTGCTTTATCTTTTCCCCAGATATCAAAAGCGTATCGACTATTATTCTGATCCAAAAGTGAAAAAAATCTAACCGGGTCATCTATCTTTAATAACTTAAAGCTAAATTTTTTATTACTCTGAGAATATGAGTAGAGATTTAGTTTAGCAATATCTCCCGGCGCAAATGTCGTGTAGTTTGAAAGATAGAAGTTATTGTTCTCATCAATCAGTGGTTGTCGGGTCGATCCACCAATGAAAAAAGTTGTAATTAAAACTGCGGTTAGGAAAATTTTTCCTCTTTTTTGAATCGATTTCATATTTTTCTCCAGAATTTAGAGTCTTATACAAACTTAAATAATAAAAGTGCCAATGTCTTAAACGTTCAGGTAAAGATTTATGTAAGAAATTATTTGAAGTGGATTATCATATAAATAAAATTTTTCGACTTTAATACCATTAAAGTCTATTGTTTGTTATTTACCGGAGTACTGCTCAGAACTAAATAAAGTCTTGGATGATCCGATGACTCGGGTTAAATTTGTATCAGAAATCCGATATGTTTAATAAATTAGAGGTGTTATTGAGATCATTCGCAAAGATATTATTTGTACTTGTTTTAGTTGCATTGGTTGGTTTTACTTTGGTAGTAAACGAAGATAAACTCACGGAACCAATTGTAACTGAAAATGTTGTTTCGGTAGAGGAAGAGACTATTACAGCTGATCGTTCTTTGGTTGAGTTTGTGGATAAAGGAAATATGAAAGCTTCCTGGTATGGCCCTGGATTCCACGGAAGAAAGACCGCAAATGGTGAAGTTTATGATCAGATGTCCTTCACTGCAGCTCACAAATCGCTGAAATTTGGCACTTTATTAAAGATTACTAATCTAAAAAACAACAAATCTGTAGTTATAAGGATAAATGACAGAGGTCCTTATGTTCACGGAAGAGATCTTGATCTATCAAAAGCGGCAGCTTTAGAACTTGGGATGGTTAGAAAGGGCGTAGCTAAGATTAAGGTTGAAGAAATCAAAATTGCCGGATTAGATAATCCGTTGATGAACTAAGAACAATTTATCATCCCCCACATTTAAGCCCGGATTAACCGGGTTTTTCTTTTTTAAACAGATAATTATTTCTTAACCCAAATTTAAATTGAATTACTTTGCCGCTTAGCTTATTTTAGTATAGCAAATATGGACAATAAATATAAATCATTTAATAAACGGAGCTATAATGTTAAGTAAAATAAAAGAATTGTTAGGCAGTGAAGCTGATTCCCTGTTATCCTACAAAGCTAAATTCCCAAAAGAACAACTACATTTACCTGGGCCAGATTTTGTTGACAGAATCTTTGCCCAGACCGATAGAAATATTAATGTACTAAAAAATCTTGAGTGGATATTCCAAACTGGTAGATTGGCTGGAACTGGTTATGTTTCTATTCTTCCTGTTGATCAGGGAATTGAACACAGTGCAGGTGCCTCATTTGCACCAAACCCGGTTTATTTTGATCCAGAAAACATTGTAAAGTTAGCAATTGAAGGCGGATGTAATGCAGTTGCTTCAACTCTTGGTGTACTTGGAATGACAGCTAGAAAATACGCTCACAAAATTCCTTATATATTGAAAATCAACCATAACGAACTTCTTACTTATCCAAACAAATTTGATCAGATTATGTTTGCAAGTGTAGAGCAAGCTCACGATATGGGTGCCGCTGCGGTTGGTGCAACAATTTACTTTGGATCAGAAGAAAGTGCAGGACAAATAATCGAAGTTAGTGAAGCATTCCAATATGCACACGAACTTGGATTGGCAACAATTTTATGGTGTTATACTAGGAACAATGCTTTTAAATCAGATAAAGATTATCACGTTTCTGCTGATCTTACCGGACAGGCAAACCATCTTGGGGTGACAATTCAAGCTGATATTATAAAACAAAAGCTTCCTGAAAATAATGGTGGTTACAATTCCATTAAAGGATTTGGCAAAACCAGTAAAAAAGTTTACACAGATTTAACAACAGATCATCCAATCGATTTGACACGTTACCAGGTTATTAATAATTATATGGGCCGTGCAGGATTGATAAACAGCGGCGGCGCTTCCGGTGAAAACGATTTTGCTGAAGCAGCTAAAACAGCAGTAATTAACAAACGTGCTGGCGGTATGGGATTAATTTCCGGTCGCAAAGCTTTTCAACGCCCAATGAGTGAAGGTGTGCAATTATTAAATCTTATTCAGGATGTCTATGCTGAAAAAGAAATAACTGTTGCTTAGTTAAAACACACAACTGATTATGAAAAGCGCCTTACTTAGGCGCTTTTTTTATTGGTTAATTTTAGGGAGAGTAATTGTAAAAGTTGAGCCTTTCCCCTCTTTACTATCTACTATAATTTTTCCGTTATGTTTTTTAAGAATATCATTGCAAAGAATTAACCCCATTCCGGAACCAAGCTCACCATCTGTACCGATTGAACTTATAATTTCATCTAATTTAAATAACTTGTTGATATATTCTTCTGAGATTCCAACACCTTCATCAACAACAGCCATTATTAAATCATCATTTAGTTCATTTCCATAGATGCTAACTTTACTTCCAACCGGTGAAAATTTTATTGCATTCGAAATTAAATTTCTTAGCACTATAGAAATTCTCTCCTTATCAACTGCAGCAACAAGTTCCTTATCACAAACAAGCTCTATTGATATTTTTTTCTTTTCCGCAGAAATTGTTAATGGCGAAAGACTTTCTGCTATCAATTCATTTACATAACAGGTTTCATAGTTAAGCACGAGTCCGTTTTTTTGAATCTTGCCCCATAAAAGTAGCTGTTCTAAGAAAGAGTAAAGTTTATTTAAAGTGCTGTTTATTTGGGATATATAAAATTGCTTTTCATTATCTGAAAATGAGTTAAAATTACTTTCAAGAATTTTTGTAATTCCAAGTAACCCTTGAAACGGACTTCGCAGATCATGCGAAAGAATTGTGATAAATCTATCTTTGGAAATATTCAATTCCTCTACATTTTGGATTGTATTCTGAAGTTTACTGTTTGTGTCGTTCAGTTTTTCTATTAGTGAATTAAGCTGGTTATTTTGGTCATTAATTTTTAAACGATCGGTTTCATAGTTTTTAAGAATGATGTTCTGGATATTGAATGCAAGTATAAGATATAAAATATAGCCAAGTAATAAATCAATAATTCTTGCGTAGTCACTTTCGTAAGCTATAACTAAATGAGGATAATTATAGTTAACAATTGTAAGTGAAGTTATCATTATTCCATATAGAATAAATGCTGTAAATCTGAAGTTCGAAGGTAGTATCGTTAGAATAACAATAAAATAAACAAAGATGAGAATTATATTATTTCCATCATATCCGCCATTATAAAACCACAAGAAAGGTAATACCAGAATTGAAATTATAAAAAATGAAAGTGAGTATTTGATTGTTAGATTGGAGTTCCGAACTTTTATGTGAAATATAATTAAGAATATAACTGTTAATAGTGTTACAGCTGTTAGAAAAAATCCAAGATCAAGTACTATATCTACAATTACCCCAACGATACCAATTATAATAGAAATGTGTGTAATTAATAAAAAAACATTTTTTTGAACCTGGAATGATGAGTCATTGCCAAATACAATTTTTTTATAATTCTCGATAAATCTATTTTTTCTCATAATTAAAAAGGTCTTTGCTCATAAAAGACAAAACACTATTTATTATCGAAATATTCTTAAATATTTATAGTTTCAAATAATTGTTTCTGGTACAGTATCATTAATATAAAAAAAGCGACTCTATGAATCGCTTTTTAAAAAATACCAATTTCCAATTTTGAATTATCATTTTGAAAGTAAATAATCCGCTATTTTGCCTAAATCCTTAACGTCTTTATTTCCATATGCAGGCATAATACCATTTTTATATTTAGCCCTATATTCCTTAAATCTGTCTTTATCCATAAACGAGTTTGGATTACGTAAATAGTTTATAAGATTATCTCTGCTAGTCCAGAATTCTTTAATACCTATTAAAGCTGGAGCCATATTTGTTCCTGCTAAATCTGCACCGTGACAATTTGTACATCCAAAAGTCTGAATAAGTTTATCACCTGTTAATTCAGCGTTTGTTTGCTCACCCATTGGAGCGTTATTCATATTAGAAAAATCTTTCATGGGTTCTTCTTCTTTAGTTAATCTACCCAACAAAAAAAGAACAATAAATAAAAATAAAAAAGCTGCTACCCAAATCTGTGGTTTTGTCATAATCCTTTAGTTGATTGTGATCGAAAATTAAAAAAACAAACTTTATTCAATTTCAAATGATGCGTTTACAACACCAATTATTTCTTTTTCAATAGAGCTTAAATCATTAATTCCATAATCAGAAATTGCATTAGAAAATTTTGGTGTTATTTGTAAAACGCCCATTCTTGCGCTGCGCATTGGTCCTAAGTCTCTATCCGTTGCCTCCGCAATTTTTTGTGCACGTATCATTGCATCTTTTGCAGCTGCTGCCTGAATTTCAATTTTTAAATCAGACATTTTTGTGTAATGATATTCTGGCTGCTCAACATTAAAACTTACACCTCTTTCAATCAGCGAAGTAATATCAAGCGAAAGTTCTTTAATCTTGCTTACATCAGTTGATTGAATTTCAATCCGCTGGCTGTATACATATCCATTAATTCTTCCTGTCTGATAGCCCTGATCATTCATTTCATAAACGGGATAGCTGTTGATTGTATTAAATTCTATTTTATCCTTAGAAAAACCTTTTTGTTCTAAATAAGAAATTAAAATTGGTTTTTGTCTGTTAAGTTCTGCAAAAGCACTTTCTGAAGTTGAAGATTGAACGGA
>CXWK01002935.1_pt1 | contig 30100 bp, 28 predicted proteins | sample 590851 | NCBI WGS metagenome assembly CXWK01 (sample SAMEA3498364, study PRJEB10139) | wastewater metagenome | biome: wastewater treatment plant; material: activated sludge | place: Denmark | collected 2014-08-01
TTCTACAATCAGACCAGGCCGCATCAGGCGCTTGACGGCCAGACGCCTGACCAGGTGTACTATGACAATCTGACGACACGGCTCACGGCCGCGTAATCAGCGACCCGCCAGGCGCCACTTAAAGAATGGCCTAGGCTGTCCAACCAACCGGAGCCACCTCTAACAGCTGCTTCGGTTGACTGTGAAAAGAACACGGCTAAGGTAAGGATGGCCGCACAGAGATGCAGACACGATGTGCCTTGCCAGCGGGCGGTGACGCGCAAGTACAGAAAGGAGATGGCATGAACAAAGGATTGTTAATCGCGTTGACAGGGGTGTTGATGGGTGTTCAGGCCGGCGTGGCCCACGCTGTCAATCCGGACAACGGACCCGGATGCGGATTGGGTAAATTGGCCTGGGCGGATTACAAGACGCCGAAGAACATTGCCCCTCAAGTCATGATGGCGACAACGAACGGTACGTTCGGGAGTCAAACGTTCGGGATCAGTTTTGGTACATCCGGCTGTACCAATGAGGGGAAGGTGATGGCCGGGCAGCAGACGAACGTGTTTGTCGCCGGCGCGTTCGAATCCCTCTCTGAGGATATGGCCAGAGGGGGCGGAGAACATCTGGCGACCCTGGCGACACTCATGGGCGTGCCGTCCGAACAACAGTCCACGTTTTTTGCACTGGCTCAGCAGCAGTATGGTGCGCTTGTTGGGGCCGGTGAACTTTCTTCAGTCGCCGTCGTCAAGGCGCTGCAAGAGGCGATGAAAGAACAGCCGGTACTCGCGCAGGCATCAGGCATCCGCTGAGCGGGTCTCCCCCTTCAGTTTCTCTTGGAGAAGGTCGCCGGGATGTGTGCGTCTGGCGGTGGATGGGCGTGCTCTGCCTCCGCTGCCAGCCGCGCCCCGGCAAGCGGCTCACGTCTTCGGGAGGCGGAGTGCGCCTTGGGGCTCCTCCTTCCCACCTCCGGCGAGACGCACCGGCTTGAAGCGCTCAGCCTGACAGGAGGATAATTGTCCTCCGATGACCCAGCCATCCCACAGACTGCTGCTTCTGACGATCGTCATCCTCGGAATCGGCCTCTACAGCCTTGATCTCTACCTTCCATTAGGCATCGGCAACGGGGTTCTGTACGGAGGCCTGGTGGTGCTGTCGCTGGCATCTCCGGATCGCAAGATTCCCCTGCTCGTGGCCGGCGCCTGCTCCGTCCTGGCCATCTCGGATGTTTTTCTCGGGGTGAGGTTCCCCAATGTCCCCCTCTGGATGGGAATCAGCAACCGGCTATTTAGTCTGGCGGCGATCTGGTTTCCCGTCGTCTACGCCTTCCAGCGCAGAAAAATTGAAGAAGCGCTTCGTGACGCGCATGGAGCACTGGAGGTTCGCGTGGAGGAACGCACGCGCGAGTTGGCGCTGGTGAATCAGGCGCTGCTCGGGGAGATTGTCGAACGAATGGAGACGGAGCGGTCACTCAGGGAGAGCGAGCGCTCGTTGAAGGTGAGTCAGCAGGAGCTGCAGCAGAGTCGCGAAGAACTGAGGGCGCTGGCCGGCCAACTGTTGACGGCTCAAGAGGGGGAACGCCGCCGGATCGCGCGGGATCTGCATGATGACGTGAACCAGCGATTGGCGATGTTGGCGATGGACCTGCGCCGGATTGAAAAGGGTGACCAGGCAGACCCTGCGGCCGTCGCGAGCATGGTCCGATCGATCACCGGCCGGCTGACGGCGGTGTCGGACGATGTCCGCCAGATGGCCTACCGATTTCATCCTTCGATCCTGGACGACCTTGGACTGACGAAAGCCGTGCGCCGGTTGGTGGACGATTTTTCCGCCAGCACCGGGATTCAGGCGGTGTATGTCCATCATGACCCCGTGAGCCCTGTCCCTACCGACCTGGCTACTTGTGTGTACCGGATCGCACAGGAAAGCCTCAATAACGTGGCGCGTCACGCCAGGGCCTCCGAGGTCGAGGTCGAATTGATTTGCGATGAAGGGAGGGTTACTCTTTCTATTCGCGACAACGGCGTCGGGTTTGATCCGCTGCAGGTGTCACAGATGCGGGGTCGATTGGGTGTGCTCAGCATGAAAGAGCGGGTGCGTTTGGTGCGGGGAACTTTGGATGTGACGACGGCGCCCGGGCGCGGGACGCACATTGAGGTGGATGTGCCGCTGGCAGGGAATGCGCATGTCTAAACCGCGTGTGTTGCTGGCGGACGATCATTCGCTGGTGCTCGAAGGGTTTCGCCGCATTCTCGACGATCAATGCGACCTGGTGGGGATGGTCGAGGACGGACGGGCGCTTCTTGAGGCGGCACAACGGGTCCAGCCCGACATTGTGATTCTCGATGTGTCGATGCCGCTCCTGAACGGCATCGATGCGGCTACACAGCTAAAAAAATCGCATCCGTCCATCAAGGTGATCTTTGTCACCATGCATGCCGATGCGGACTATGTCCGGTCGGCGTTTGAGGCCGGGGCCTCAGGCTATCTCCTGAAACGATCGGCGGTCGATGAACTGGAGCAGGCGATTCGAGCGGTGTGGGCCGGGCATACCTACATCACCCCGTTGATCGCGAAGGGGCTGCTCGACGTGCTGATGACGATCGGCCCGGGGCAGTCACAGCAGAAAAAAACACTGACGTTCCGTCAGCGTGAAGTATTGCAGCTGCTGGCTGAGGGCCGAACGGTAAAGGATATTGCGATTCGCCTCAAGATTTCGACCCGGACCGTTGAGTTCCACAAGGCGCAGATCATGGAACAACTCAATCTTCGTACCACGGCAGAGTTGATCAAGTATGCGCTCACGCATGGGATCGTAGCCCCTTCCTAACGCTCCCTTCGGTATCCACGAGAGCTCCCTCAAGGGTTCCTGCATCGGGACCTCGTAATCTTCCGCTCAAGACTGTCAGGCCTTACGAGTTCCGCAGTCTTCGGGGCTGTTCTATAAGGAATGGCGTGATGTGCCGATCCAGGCGGGAGGGTGTATGCGCACCGGAGATGGAGAGGAGGTAGGCGAAGGATCGCTACAATTCTTCGGTCGCCCGGTGTTATTCCGCTGTCGTTCCTGTGAGCGGGTCCGGCTTGCCGGACTGCTGGAGGTGTCCCGGCCTATCTGGCAGGATGAATCCGCGGTGCTGCGGGGCCAGGAGCTCAGTCGGGAAGACGTCTGGTGGTTCCATATCTGCTGCGAACGTTGTCAGCCTACCGAGCACACCTCCGACTCCGTCTAGCCCCGCGCCGATTATCCTCACAACGATCTTTCTTCCCCGCCGCCGGTTCTGGTAGAAGTCTGACATGATGAATGTCATTGGACTGGGCGCAATCGCCGGTCTCATTCCGGTTTATCTCGGCATCCTTGCGGCCCTGTTTTTAGGCAAGGTCTTGCCGCGGACTTGGGAGGGCGGGCTGATCGGCGTGGCGAACGGTGTCTTGGTGTACCTCTTTTTCGATCTCATGCACGAGGCGACCGAGCAGACCGGCGTACGTGATGTGACGTCGTGGGTGGTGTTTCTCGGGAGTCTGGGGGTGAGTTTCGTCGGATTGGTGGCGTTGGAATCGAGCCAGGTCTTCGGCGGGCGCTCAGGAAATCGCATGCTGTCTCTGCCCTACATGATTGCGGTGGGGATGGGCTTACATAATCTCGGCGAGGGGCTGGCCATCGGCGCCAGCTACGCCAGCGGTGAATATACGCTGAGCGCGTTATTGGTGGCGGGTTTCGGTCTGCACAACGGCACCGAGGGTTTCGGTATCGTGGGCGCGGCCGGCAAAACGCCGATGTCCTGGCGCGATGTCTTCTTGTTGGGGTTAATCGCCGGGCTCCCGACCTGTGTCGGGACATTTCTCAGCGGACAAGGGGTGTCTCCCTATTTCTCCATCTGCTTTTACGCGCTGGCAGCCGGTTCGTTGCTCTATGTGGTGCTCTCGTTGACGGTCATGTCGTATACGGCGACGCGCCGGGTGCAGGTGGCGGCCGGGATGTTTGCCGGCATCAGTCTCATGTATGTCACTGCGATGGTGCTGACTCTGGTCAGCGGCGTTCGCAGCTGACGGCTCCTTCCATCCGCAGTCTCCTTCCGGTCCGGTTGATGCGCATAACCTCTGCTCACTGTTCGCGCGGTTCACGGCGGGCAGTCATGGCGCTGTCTGGTGGTCTGACCACGGGGCCGGCGCTTCAATTGACCCCGCGACGCTCGGTTGTGTATAAAATGACCTGCTCGATCGGAAGGCTGATTTTTTTCGGGAGGCTCTCATCATGGCGGGACGGGAATTTCACGACGGTGCCACGGATGGCTTGGAGGCGCTCGAGCCTCTCGACCCCGAGAAGATTCATTCCTTTTCGGAACTGCTGGAGGCGATGCGGAAGACGGCATTCGGCGGCCGACGGCTGGGCGAAGCGTACGAAACACTCGCCGCGATGATCGAGGATTCCGATTGCAAGGTGGTGCTGACCCTCTCCGGCGCCATGACCATCGCGAAGATGGGCAAAATCGTCAGCACGATGATCGACCGCGGCATGGTGCAGGCCATCATCTCGACCGGCGCGCTGGTCGCGCATGGCCTGAGCGAATCGGTGGGCAAGCTCCACTACCGTCACGAGGCGTCTCATAGCGACGAGGAGTTATTCCAGAAGGGATACAACCGCGTCTATGACACCCTCGAAATGGAGTCGAACCTCAATTACGTCGAGCACGTCGTCTCATTGACATTGAAACGTATCAACACCGAGCAACCCCTCTCCTCGCATCTCCTGACTCGGGAACTCGGCAAGACGCTGGCGGAAGAATTTGAGGGCCCCGGTATCCTCAAGAGTGCCTATCTGAAAAATGTGCCGGTGTATATTCCCGCGTTTACCGATTCCGAGATGGGGCTGGATGTCGGTACCTGGGCGATGGGCAAGCGGATGGATCAGGCCCGCAGCCAGGTGAAGGAAGGTGGAGACATGGCGGTTTTGCGCGCGCTGCACCAGACCTGTCCGGTCTTTAACCCCTACCTCGATCTCAATCACTATGCGGAAGAAGTCCTGGGGTCGAAGCGCCTCGGCATTTTCACCATCGGCGGCGGGGTGCCGCGCAATTGGGCGCAGCAGGTGGCGCCGTATATCGAGATCAGCAACACGCGTCTGGGCCTCAACGTCCAACCGCCACGCTTTCATTATGGTGTGCGAATCTGTCCCGAGCCGGATTACTGGGGCGGCTTGAGCGGCTGCACGTATCAAGAGGGCATCTCCTGGGGCAAGTTCGTGCCCCCGGCCGAGGGTGGACGGTTCGCTGAAGTGCTTAGCGACGCCACGCTGGTGTGGCCGCTGCTCATGGTCGGCTTGTTGGAGCGTATCCCCGCCAAGAGTGTCCCGGCATGACCCCCGTGACTACGTGGCTGCTTCGGGCCGGGACGTCGTGTTTCCTGCTCTTGCTTGTCGCCGGAGCGGCTCTGGCTGCGAGTGCGCCGGCGGTCGATCATCGTATGCGGGGCAAGGCGGATGCGCCGGTGACGCTGATCGAGTATTCAGACTTCACGTGCGGGTACTGCCTCAAGTTTTTCAAAGAAACCTGGCCCAAGATTCAGGCGCGGTATGTCGACACCGGCAAGGTGCGGTTTCTCTACAAGGATTATCCCCGCGCAGATCAGGGGCCAGGGGTCACCGCTGCGCTCGCCGCTCGTTGCGCCGGCGATCAGGGAACCTATTGGCCGATGCATGACCGATTGTTCGCGGCAGACGGGCGGTTGGATGTGGACAGTTACTCCCAACATGCCAAGGCGATCGGACTCGACCAGTCGCAATTCCGGCAATGTTTGCGCGATGCTCCGCATATGCAGGCGATCTTTCACGACCGGGATGAAGCGAATTCCTGGGGATTTCACGGCACACCCGGCTTCGTCCTGATGCGCACGGCCCAGCAGCCGACGACCAAGAATCCGGCTATTGCGATTCCCGGCGCGTTCCCCTTTGAAGCCTTCGAGGAAGAAATTGAGAAGCTGCTCGCGCCGGCGGGGGCGAAACAGAAATAATATTTCTCATGCGGAAGAAAGCCAGGACTGTGACGAGACTCATCGTTTAGCCAGGAAAGAGGAAACTGCACTATGGCGTCGAAACAAGCCTTTTGGTCTGTGCCTGCAAAGGATGGAGAACCCGATTTATGGGTGTGCATGTCCTGTTTGAGCGAGGCGTTTTGCCGGAAGGTGCCGATGCCGGCCTGTCCGACATGCCACGGCGTGTCGACCTATGAAGCCTTTACCTTGGCGGCGGTTCAGGATTGGGGAACCGAGGAATTAATCGCCAAGGCGGTGGCGGCTCAGCGCGATGCGGAGGCGATCAGCGCCGCAGCCCCCGCAACACCACCACTGGAATCCGTGCAGTAGCGATTCTCCCTCTCCTGGAGTAAGTCCGTTGGAAGATGGACGTCCATTTCTGATCGGTGGTCGGTGGTCTCACACCGCTACGACTGCTCCCGTACGCAATCCCTACACAGGCGAGACGATTGCTCATGTCTGCCAGGCCGGCCCGGCCGAAGCGGAAGCGGCTGTGCAGTCGTCGGTCGAGGGCGCGGTCGCGATGCGCCGGTTGTCCGGCTATGCGCGCTCGACGCTGCTTCAGAACGCCGCTCACGCCCTTCAGTCCAGGCAGGAAGAGTTTGCGCGCACCATGATGGCCGAGGCCGGCAAGCCTCTGACCGATGCGCGTCGCGAGGTCGGCCGTGCCATTCAGACGTTCTCGATCGCTGGGGAAGAAGCCAAGCGCATCGGGGGTGAAGTGGTCCCGCTCGATTGGTCTCCCGGGATGGAGTCGTACTGGGGGGTGACGCGGCGATTTCCCATCGGACCCATTCTCGGGATTACCCCGTTCAATTTCCCGCTGAATCTTGTCGTCCATAAGGTCGCTCCGGCCTTGGCGGCTGGTAACTCGATTCTCATCAAACCGGCTCCGCAGACCCCCCTGACATCGCTCCTCCTGGCGGAGCTGCTTCTCGAAGCGGGCGTTCCACCGGGTGGTCTCAACGTGTTGCCCTGCGATAACCGGGTGGCGGAGCAATTAGTCGTCGATCCCCGGTTCAAGTTGCTGAGCTTTACCGGAAGCGCGCCGGTGGGCTGGATGTTGAAGGCCAAGTGCGGCAAGAAAAAGGTGGTGCTCGAATTGGGCGGGAATGCTGCCGTGATCGTCGAGCCGGACGCGGATCTGGATTATGTGGCGCAACGTTGTGTGACCGGGGGATTCAGCTATGCGGGGCAGACGTGCATTTCGGTCCAACGGATTTTTGTGCACGAGTCGATCGTTGCAGCCTTTACCGAGAACCTCGTGGCCCGTGTGGAGCGGTTGGAAACCGGAGATCCCGGCAATGAACGCACGGTCGTCGGCCCGCTCATTGATCCGGGGGCCGCGCAGCGCATCGAAGGCTGGATCGGGGACGCCGTGGCCCAAGGTGCCCGGGTGTTGTCGGGCGGAACGCGGGTGGGGTCGGTCGTGCGGCCGACGGTCTTGTCCCAGGTGACGCCCGCCATGAAGGTGTCCTGTCAGGAAGTGTTCGGTCCGTTGGTGACGATTACGCCCTATCGCGAGTTCGATGACGTATTGAAGGCCGTCAATGAGTCGGAGTACGGCTTGCAGGCGGGCGTGTTCACCAGCAACATCGGGCGAATTTTTCAAGCATTTGAGCAGCTGGAGGTCGGCGCCGTCCTGGCGAACGAAATTCCGACGTTCCGCGCGGACCATATGCCCTACGGCGGGGTGAAAGATTCCGGGATCGGACGTGAAGGGCTTCGGTATGCGATCGAAGACATGACCGAGCCCAAGTTGCTGGTCATGAACCTCCGCAGACCCTGAAAGGCCCTGGGGCGAGGCAAAAAAACCCTGCCGCCGTATTGCGGATGCCCCACAAACTTGATACAACTTTCGCGCGTGTCGCCGCATGATCAATTGCGTGGCACAAGGCTTGTGACAATTCTTCGAACACTCAGGGTGGAGTGATTTCGACGAGGGATGAAGAGGGAGACCTACATGGTACCAACACACATGTTTTTGACGAGGGGCGTCGGGGTGCACAAGGAAAAGCTGGCTGCGTTCGAGCAGGCCTTGCGTAGCGCCGGCGTGGCCTATTGCAACCTCGTCAGTGTCTCGTCGATTCTCCCGCCCAATTGCAAAATTCTCCCTCGCAAGCGTGGCGAGAAATTGTTGAATCCCGGTGAAATCACGTTTTGCGTCATGGCCAGATCGGAGACCAACGAGCGCAACCGGCTGATTTCCGCGTCGATCGGTTTGGCGATTCCGACGGATCGGGATACGTACGGCTATCTCTCTGAGCATCATGCGTACGGTGAAACGGACGAAGAGTCCGGAGAATATACGGAAGACTTGGCGGCACAGATGCTTGCGACCACGCAGGGCATCGAGTTCGATCCCGATGTGGCCTGGAAAGAGCGTGAGCAGGTGTTCAAGATGGGTGGAAAAATCGTCCGGACCCTGAATATCACGCAATCGGCGGTCGGTCGTCCGAATCGATGGACGTGTGTCATCGCCTTGGCGGTGTTTATCCCCACGGAAAACATCCCCAAGAGTCTTCGAGACAAGGCCTAGCGGCGGGCGGCATGGCGCTCCCGTCCGGATGGCTTGGGCAAGCCGACAACTTTCTGGGGATCGACGAACCCTGGTGTCATCCCGATCAGGCCGGAGTGTACGTACTCCCGGCTCCCTACGAACATACCTCCAGTTATATCCTCGGGTCCGATCGGGGCCCCTCCGCGATCATCGAAGCCTCCCAACAGGTCGAGTTGTACGATGAGACGCTACGCTACGAGCCCTACCGCGAATGGGGCGGCGTGGCGACGGCAGCCACATTGAACCTCGATGGGCGGGTCGATGGTCCGGCCGTCCAGGCTATTCAGGATTTTGTGCAGCCGCATGTCGGTCGGGGGAAATTTTTGGTCACCCTGACCGGTGAACATACCGGCGCCTTAGGGGCGATTCGGGCGCATGCCCGGAATTATCCGGGTATGTGTGTGGTGCAGATCGACGCCCATGGCGATCTCCGCCAGGCCTACCAGGACAATCCATACAGCCATGCGAGTGTGATGGCCCGTGTGGTGGAGGATGGGCTGCCCCTAGTACAAATCGGTGTCCGATCGATCAGTCCGGAGGAAATCGATCTCATTCAGAAGACCCCACGGATCCATACATTTTTTGCCGCCTCGATTCTCGATCCATCCGGTCCCTATGAGGGGCGGGCCGCTCGTTGGATTCCCGAGGTTCTGGCCGCCTGCACCGGGCCGGTGTACCTCACCTTCGATTGCGACGGGCTCGATGCGTCGCTCGTGCCGGCATTGGGAACGCCCGAGCCGGGCGGGTTGGGTTGGTACGACACCCTCGCGCTGGTGACTGCGTTGGCAAACGGTCCCGGCATCGTCGGCATGGACATCAGCGAGATCGCGCCCATCGAAGGGTTTGTCGCGCCCCAGTTCAGCATCGCCCGCTTGATCTATCGGATGCTGGGTCGGATTCGTGCCGGCCGCCGCGTGCATTGACTCTCACATTGTGAAGCGTCTCTCGTTGGAGAGCGGAATGGATCGCTCATGACTTAGAACACAGGCAATGAGAGAGCTCTGCCTGTGTTTTTCGGTCGAGGTTTTTGTCCATACGCTCTTTGCGAGATACGACAGACGCTTCATGAGGGACGGCTCACGCGAGTTCATTCCCCGCCATGCGCATCAATAAATTTTTCACCGAGCAGGGCCTGTGTTCACGGCGGGAGGCCGATCGCCTCATTGCCGAAGGGCGGGTGACCATCAATGGCCAGGTGGCCAAGCTCGGCGACCAGGTCTCGCCACAGGATTTGGTCGCGCGCGATGGCGTTGTGCTGCAGCGCGGCAATCGCTTGGTGTATCTCAAGTATCACAAACCGGTCGGAGTGACGACGACCACCGAACTGCATGTGCGGCGGAACATCATCGCCGAAATCGGCCATACGGCCAGAATTTTCCCGATCGGACGGCTCGACAAAGATTCTTCCGGACTCATTCTGCTCACGAACGACGGCGACATCGTCAATGAGATCTTGCGGGTCGAGCACGGACATGAGCGGGAATATCGCGTGGAAGTGGATCGGGAATTCGACGAAACGTTTCTCGTGCGGATGGCCCAGGGGGTGACCATTCTAGGGGTGCCCACCAGGCCTTGCACCGTGGCGCGTCTCGGCCCCCTTCGCTTCCGCATCATCCTGACGGAAGGACGCAACCGGCAAATCAGGCGCATGTGTCACGCGCTCGGGTATCGCGTCATGTCCTTACATCGCGTGCGGATCATGCACATTACCATTGACGGTTTGCATGTCGGGCAGTGGGTGGATTTGACCCACGATGAGCGTCGCCGGCTGTTTCAGGCACTCGGCAGGCCGGCGGATTCGTCGATGTAAGCAGGGATGGGGGCGTCGGGAGCAATTGCTGGGATTGCGAACGGTTATCCCTCGCTCGGCAGGCCCCTCGTTGATCCAGGATGGGGCGTTTCTTCAGGTCGTGAGGAGGGCAGTTCCCGTACACGCGCCGGGCGGGCGAGAAACAGGTTCAGCAGCGCAATGAAAAAACTCCCGCCTACGATCCAGTAGCCTGTCCTCACAATTGTCTTTGTGCCTTCGTCGCGCATGTCTTTCGAGACTTCCGCCACGGTTTCCAGCAGGCGATCCAGCGCGAGGCTCACCTGCATGACTTTCGGTCCGCCGTTGTCGGCCGCATGAATTTCGGCTTTGCGCCGAAGTTCCGTCGCTTCCGCCGCCGATCCTGCCCGCCACTCTTGAGACAGCAAATCGATCGTCTTGCTGGCGACGTGAAAGTATTGATCGAGGCTTTCACGAACCGCTTGTATGTCTTTTTCTTCGCTGCGTCCGCTTCGCGACACGCGCAGACCGGCTGCGGCATAACGATCGACGGCATGTTGAATGCGCGCGCGTTGCGTCGGCAGCGATTCGGTAATCCGTTCGAAAATAGTCTGATTTTCAGCCTCCAAGGACCGAATGATCGTATTGCGATATCGGATGACGTCCGCTGAAATATGGGCGAGATCCACCGCGCCCAGGGTGTACTCCGCATACATGATGCGCAGGTCTTGGTCGATACGGCTGAGCGCCTGGCCGCTGACCCATCCCAACCCCGCGATCAGAAGACTGATGAGCAGTTGGTTAGTAGTGGGGAAAGACAATTTCAGGCGTGATGCCAATGACACAAGCGTTCCTTTCGTCAGGCTGCAGGCCACACCTCGCGCCCAGTCTAGCAGATCGTTCGCGAAGAAAGAAATCGAGCCTGTTTTGATGCAGAACCGGCCGCTAGTCCAGCACGACCCGTCGTTCGACCAGCTGACTGATCTCCGGATCGTTGGAGACGAACACCACCGACCAGGGTTCTTCTTTCGAACAGAGTCGGCGCAGCAGGGTGAGTCGCAGCGCCGACTCGATGTTATGGAGGCTACCGTTGAAGATCAGCAGTTCCGGCCGGGTGACGATCATCCTGGCCAGGAGCACACGGAGCACCTGGCTTCGAGTCAAGTTGGCTCCGTTTCCATGCACCAGCGTTTCCAGTCCCTGCGGCATGGCGTCGATTTCCTCTTCAAGGTCCACAAACCGGAGCGCCCAGCTTAACTCTTCAAACTGAATCGAAGGGCGTTGCAGAGTGATATTTTCCTCCAGGGATCCGTTGAACAGGGTGGGATGGGAGTCCAGCATCAATCCCCGGCAGCGGTTGACGTAATTCAGCGACACATCGCGTAGGTCAATGTCGTTGTAGCGGATCACCCCGGCGGTCGGATGGTAGAGTCCGGCTAACACCAGCGCGAGCGAGGTCTTGCTTCTACTGGTTCCGGAGAGGACGCTGATTTTTTCCCCCGGCATGACTTCCAGGTTGAATCGCTCGAAGAGCAGCGGTCCCTCCGGTGCGGCGAAGGACATGTCTTTGCACGTCAGGCGCACCCCCTGCAGCGAGGGATCGGGGAGCCAGGCGGCCATGGGACCGGAGACATCCTCCTTCGGCAGGCCAAACAGCTCGGAGAGCTCATGAAGCGAGGTGGCGACATAGATGGCGGCATACATGCGCCGGGCGACGGTGTCGAGATTGAGCAACAGGGTTCCGACGATCACCTCGGCCGCGACAAACTGGCCGAGGGTGATGTCGCCGACCGACAGCAACCAGCCGCCGAGCCCGATCATGCCGCTATGCGCCACGGCCTGAAAAATGACCGTACTCTTATATTGCGCGCCGCTCAGAATATCGGAACGCGTCTTCCGCGCCATCACATAGGCCTTGACCAGCGAATCGGTTTTTTTGAGGAGCAGCGGCAGACTGTCCGTCGACTTGAAATGGAGCCGATTGATGCCGATGTCCTGGAGCCAGTGAAAGGTTCGGTAGTGCAGTCGGGACACCCGTTGCGTGATGCGGAGCCCCCCTCGACCGAAAAACGTCAGCAGAAAGGCAAACCCTGTGATCAGGAGCGTGTTATAGCCTAGGAAGTAGGGATGGTACATGATGAGGATCGCCATGCCGATAGTGCCCGACACCGACACATTGATCACATCGACCAGCATGGCGACCAGGGCCCGGGGCAACAGCTCCGCCTCGATAAACGTGTTGGTATGTTGAGGAAGAAAGACATTTTCGCGGAATCGGGGTAGGGCTTCGGTAAAGGCGACGGCGAGCCGCGTATAGAGGCGCTGGACCAGGATTTCCACCGCCCGCGCCTGCAGGACCCGGAAGGCGCCCATAGCGAGCAGCGCGCCGAACATCGTGGCCACCAGCGTGACGATCATGATCGGTTGAATCGCGAAGGCGAAGGTGTTGACCAGTTCTTGCACCGTGAGCGGGACGATCAATGCAAACAGACCGATCACGACCGCATAGGATACGATGATGGCGAGGATGCGGCGCTCGAGCCCGATCATGAGATTCAGGCGGGCAAGGATGGTCCACGCGGAGGGTGTCGAAATGGACGTTTCAGTGGCGGTGTCGTTCACACAAGGGCTCGTATCGGGCGGCTGTGGGCCGCAGTGTGGGCGATTGCCTGATGTCTGTCAAGTTGAGCAGGTCCGGCCATGCGGAGCGCAGGGCCATGAAGCGGGCGGGAACAGAAACGTAGAATTGATGCGTTGGCCGGCTAGTTCAGCATGATTCGACGGTCGACATGGGGGGTCAGGTTGGGATCGTTCGAGACAAAAATGACCGACCACGGCTCTTCCTTGCTGCAGAGACGCCGGAGAATCGTCTCGCGCATCGCGGGATGCATGTTGTGGAGGATTCCCTCGAAAATGAGGAGTTGCGGCCGACCCAGAATCGCCCGGGCGACCAGGATGCGCGCAATGTGCGTCGGGGCGAAAACCTTTCCGGCAGCCCGGACGTGGGTTTTGAGGCCGTGCGGCATGGCATCGACTTCCTCTTCCAGTTCGGCGAAGCGTAACGCCCATCGCACATCACTATAGGGGATGTACTCCCGTCCGAGTACGATATTTTCTTCGAGCGTGCCTTCGAACAACGACAACTTCGAATCCAGGATGAATCCTCTGAACCGGTTGACGGAGTCCAGGTTGAGGTGCCGGAGGTCGACGCCGTTGTAGCGGATCACGCCGGAGGTGGGTGATTCCAGGCCCCCCAAGATTCTGGCCAGCGTGGTTTTGGCCATCGTGCTGCCCGCATAAATGCCGACTTTCTCTCCGGGGGTGACTTCCAGATTGAAGTCCTCGAAGACGGCCGGGGTGCCCGCTGGCGCAAAGGTCAGATCTTTGCAGGTAACTCGAATGCCGTGCACGGTCGGATCCGGAAGCGGGATGGAGAGGGTCGCCGTATCCTGATCTTTGGGAAGCGAGAACAAGAAATTCAGCTCCGTCAGTGCCGTCAGGAAGTAGTAAATGTGTCCCATCCGTTTCACGACCCCATCGAAACTCGACAGGATGCCGCTCACGACGACCTCGGCGGCGACGAATTGTCCGAGCGTCAATTGCCCGATGCCCAGGAGCCAACCGGCCGTCGCAATCAGCCCGCTGTGCGCGATCGCTTGCCATCCGAGTGATCCTAAGTACTGCCGGATCAAAATCCCGAAGCGTGTCCTGCGCACGCCGATATAGGTATCCACCAGCTGGTCCGTCTTTTTAACCAGTAGGGCCTGGCTGTCCGTCGATTTTAAATGGAGCAGATTGTGGGCGATCTCCTGAAACCAGTGCAGGGTGTCATATTTGGCATGGGAGAGGCTCATGTCGGCCTTGAGGCCGCCATGGCTCATGAGAAAAAAAACCACGTTGAAGCCGACCAGCAGAATTGCGTTGTACAGCAAGAAATACGGATGATAGAAGACCAGAATAGTCATGCCCACTGCGCCGCCGACGATGACGTTGATCAGGTCCACCAGCAGGACTGAGACCGCCCGTTGCATGAGAATGGTTTCGACGAAGAAATTTGCAAAACGGGGTTCAAAGCCCTGGTAGCGCAGGTGCGGGAGTTGCTGCGCCATGGCAATGGCGACCCGAGCGAAGATGCGACGTTCCAACACCTCAACCGCATAGTATTGTAAGGCTCGAAAGGCCCCGACGAATAACAGGGCGGCCACCATGACGGCGGCCAGGGTGACGATGGTAATGGGTTGGATGGCAAACGCGAAGGTATTGACGAGTTCCTGTACCGTGAGAGGCACGATCAGGGCGAACAGTCCGATGGCGATCGAATAGGAAACGATGAGTCCAAGGACGCGCCGTTCCAGGCGCAAGAGGAGGCCAAGATGACCGATGACGGCCTGGAACAGATTGCTCTGATTGCCGGAATGGTCCTGGGCCATCGCGCTACTCCTGCAAAACCTGACTGGGCCCCTTGCCGTGTCTCTTTGCGAGCAGTCTGAAGTCCTGGAGGTGACACGCCTGTGCCGGACCACCTCGTCGGCTAAAACCTATCAGAGCAGACCGTAAAATACCACTATTTGGAGAAGCTCGCCCCGACGCGATAGTTCACCGGCGTCGCGGACGGCTGACTCCGTGCCCAGCTGCCGGTCGCCCATTGATACAAAGCCAACGCTTTCTGATAGTCTGCCTTCGCTCGCACCAGCTGCATTTCCGAATCGACGGAGTTTCGTTCGCGCAGGTTCACAAACAGGACGCTGGTAGCGCCCAGACTGAAACGGAACCGCTCGCCTTCCTCCAGCGTCTTGGCCATGCGGAGCGATTCGGCCGCTGCGACGACCCGCTCCTTCGCGCGTTCGATGGCCGAGAGCGCATTGTCGACGTCCACGACCACTTGCTGTTCCCGGTATTTCTGCACCATCACCAGGCGATCGGCCTGTGCCTGCGCTTCCATCACTTCACCGCGGCTTCTCCGCTGCAGGATCGGCATCCGCAACTCCACACCAAACCGGTAGCCGAGGCCGAGGACGAATTTCTCCGGCGCTCGCGCCGGCGCGGCTTCAAGATCCAGGCTGGGCAGCAGGTTGTTTTTGGCCAATTCCAGGTCGATGTTGTTGACCTTGGCTTCGATATCGACCTCGCGAATCTCCGGCCGGTCGGTTTTCGCCTGGAGCTTGTCGGCTCGCACGATTTCAGGCGTCGGCACGGCGGTCGGCGGCGGGAAATCCGGTGCTCGCTCGAGTTGTGGCGAGGTCGGGGTCTGGTTTTCCCAAAGGAACATCGACATCTTATATTGTTCCTGCTCTACGGCTCGTTGTGCGCCGATGGCGATCTCGCGCCGGCGCTGGACTTCCTGCCCTGCTTCAACGACGTCGAGCGGGGCGACGGCGCCCGCTTTGGCTCTGCCTTCGACCTGCCGCAACCGTTCTTCAGCAACTCCCAGGGCCCGGCGCTGCACGTCCACGTACTTTGCCGCAGAGACCCAATCCCAGAACTGGGTGGCGGCTGCGAGGAACAGGTCCTGCCTGGTTTGGGAGATTTTGACATCGGCACGTGGATCGGCCAACTCCGATCGCTGGAGTTCGGCATTCTCCGGGTTGATCATGAGTCCTTTGAGGAGGGGCAGAAAGCCACCGAGAATGACCTGTTGGCCGTTGCCGAAACCGAGGTCCGGGATCTTGGCGTCGCCAATGGACTGCCGAACGCCCGCGCTGCCACGGAACCCCCAAGGCGTGCGCGCTTCGACCAGCGTATCGTTGAAGCCGACGCTTTGCGTCTTGGTGGTCCCTTTCTCGATAAATCGTTCGATTTCCGTATCGTTCACGAGGACGGGCTCGAAGGCGCCCAGGGCTTTGAGCATTTTCCCGCGCGCTGAAGTTTTTTCGGTGCCGGCTCCCTTCAGCAGGGGATGGGATCGATCGATCCAGGCGTGGACTTCGTTCAACGAGAGAGGAATGGGCGGGAGCGTGCGTGGTTTCGCCGTCTCGTCCGCAGACAGACCGGTGTCAGGCAGCGAGCAGAGCCCACAGGCGGCGAGGGCAAGTACCCAAGCATGGATCTTCATGAAACGCACTCCTTTCTGAGTATAAACAAGAGAGAACAAGGTCGAAGGAAATGAGCGCTGCGGCCTGGTGGCCGGTCGGAAGGGGCCTGTTACTTGGCCCCGCGACCGGCTTTCGGCAAGAGCGTATCGATCAAGCTCGGGGGCCGTTCCTGGTAGTCGGGCGGAAACAGATTGAAGCGGCGCCACAGCTCGTACCAGAGCGGGACACGATTGAGAATGACCCACCCCATGGCTTTGGTGCCCTGGCGGACATGTTCTTGCGGAGGCCAGGGACGTTCCTCCTGGTCGGGGACGACCCAGAAGCGGAAGTTGCCTTTTCCGTCGTCCACCTGGTCGATGACTTTGATGACGCCGTTATAGGTACCGGCCATCAGTTCCGGCCACGCCGGCAACGGGATGGCGGGAATACCGTAGAATAGAATCTTGACCTTCCGGCCGACATTGAGCAATGGCGCGTCGATGCCGTCGGCGACCATTTCGATGGCCTTGTCCGTGCTGCTCGGTGAAATTTTGACGAGTTTGTCCCCGGGACGCACGGTTTCGCCCGCGCCGGCCTGCGCCATTTTCACCACGGTGCCGTCGATGGGAGAAAGAATGCGGCCAGCCACGCGCCGCTGGTTGGCATTGGAGAGGCGTAATGAGACGTCCGCGACTTGATCGGCGGCTCGTGCCGCCTCTCCGATCGACGCATCGCGGGCCGCTTCAGCGTCGAGGAGACGTTGGAGCACTTCCGCGCTTACCTGTTCCCGTCCGAAACTTAATGCTTTCATGCTCTGTTCGGCCGCACTCAAATTGGCCTGTGCGCCTTGCAGGTCGGCTTTACTGGCCAGGGCAGATTGAATCGTGAGTTCCAGTTCGCGTTGGGAGACCAGGCCTTGCTGCGCCAATTGCTGGTGCCGCTCGACGTTGAGCTCGGCAGTGGCCACGGCAATCTTGGAGGCTTCGATTTTCTGCCTCGCTTCGCGCACCTTGCTTTCCGCCTCGAGGACGCGGGCACCTGCCGAAGGGACGGCCGCCTTCACAAGGTTTTGCATTTCTTTGATCCGCTTATCGAGCTGATCGGCTCGGCTCAACGCCGCCTTCCGGGTGTCCTCCAGCGCTTTCCTGCGTTGTTCGAGGAGGCTCAAAAGATCGGGGGCCATGAAGTTCGGATCGTAGTCGTCGAGTTCGAGAATTACATCGCCGGTCTTGACTCGCACGCCTTCGAAGACGTGCCATTTTCTGATGCGGCCGGTGATCTGTGCTTCGACGTCCTGCGGCCGTTCGAACGGTGTGTAGGCCGACAGTTGCCCGGTCACCGTGATGGTTTGCGTCCAGGGTACGAATGCGACGATGAGTATGAAGAAACCGACCAGGAGAATGGCCAGCCGCGAGGAGAAGCGAAGCCGCTCGGGAATCTGGACCGCCTCCCACGACTGGAGCTGGGTCGATGTCGCAAGATCATCGACCGCCATTTCATCCAGCCCCGTGCGCTGGGTGACCAGGGAGCGAATTCTGCTCTTGAGCCCTTCACGGATCCGCTGCACGTGTTCCCTCCAGGGCACAACCAGTGAGATAAAACTACACAGCATATCATAGTGGATTGCGGAGGACTTGGTCAATTCAATGAGGGGTTCCGTCTGGGTGTGGCTTGACCCTTTGACCGGAGAACGGCTAAGGTTCGCCGCATCGTTCTTTTCTTCAGCCAAAGGCGGCCTCTCACATGTCAAAGAATAGCACCGCGGTCCGGGCTTCAGTCGGGGTCCTGGGCGGAAGCAAGTCGGACTTCCCGATCCTGGAAAAGGCCGTAGCCATGCTGAACGAACTAGGCATTCCCAACGAGCTCTTGGTGGTCTCCGCCCATCGGACTCCCGATCGTCTCTTCGCCTACGCGGAACAGGCGATCGACCGGGGCATTCAGGTCATCATTGCGGGCGCCGGCGGGGCCGCCCATCTTCCCGGAATGCTGGCGGCGAAGACTCCGTTGCCGGTGATCGGGGTTCCCATTCCCACAGAGAATCTCAGAGGATTGGACTCGCTGTTGTCCATCGTGCAGATGCCCAGAGGCATTCCGGTGGCGACGGTCGCCATCGGGGGCGCGGAGAATGCCGCCATTCTTGCCGCACAAATACTCGGACTCCGGTCCGCCGCCATCAGACAGCGTGTCGAACAGTTTCGCGCGAATCAAACACAGTCGGTGCTCGACTCACAGGACGACGCTCGATTGTGTCCTCCCTTGCGGATGGGGCGAGGCTCCCGGGCGAGCCGCCAGTCGTGAATGCGACGGTCATCGATCCTGGCGCGACGCTGGGTGTGCTGGGAGGCGGACAACTCGGCGCCATGTTTGCAACTGCAGCCCGGCGTCTCGGGTATGCGGTGGTCGTGTGGGATCCCGATCCCGAAGCGCCGGCCCACCGGCTGGCCGACTCCTCCCTTATCCGACCATTTACGGACTCTGCCGCGTGTCAGGACTTTATCGGGCGCGTGTGCGCCGTCACGTATGAATGGGAAAATGTGCCTGCCGACCTCTGCGAGCAGTTGGAACGCGACGTGCCGGTCCGGCCCTCGAGCCGGGTGCTTCGTGTGATTCAAGACCGAATCGAGCAGAAAACCTTTCTTCGAGCCCATGGCTTGCCTGTTCCGGGGTTTCACGCGATCTCGTCGCCGGAGGAACTCAGCCGGCAGAGAGCGCTGGAATATCCGCTTGTCTGCAAGACTGCAACGGCCGGGTACGATGGCAAAGGCCAATGGAAAATTGCGCGCGCAGAGGATTGCGCGGCCGTGCAGGAAGATCTGGCTCGAAGCCGACGCCCCGGTTCACGCTGGATTCTGGAAACCTGGTTGCCCTTCGAACGGGAGGTGTCGATTCTGGTGGTGCGAGGCCTGGATGGGGCGGTGCAAACCTACCCGCTCGTCGAAAATGTGCATGAAGAAGGGATCCTTCGTCAGTCCACTGTTCCGGCCGATGTGCCCGCCACAGTGGCCGATCAGGCTGCGATGAGGGCACGGAGCGCAGTGGAGGCTTTGAACGGCGTCGGGGTGTTCTGCGTGGAGTTATTTCTCATGCCCGATGGCCGGCTACTCATCAACGAGGTCGCGCCCAGGCCGCATAACTCCGGGCACTATTCGTTGGACGCCTGTACGGTGTCGCAATTCGAACAACAGGTCCGCGCCCTCTGTGGGCTCCCGCTTGGCGAAGTGCGCCTGCTGAGCCCGACGGTCATGCTCAATCTCATCGGTGACGAGGTTCTGCTCGCGACCGTGTCGCCCGCTGCGCAAGATCTGCTTCGTGAGCCGGGCGCGGTGGTCCATCTCTATGGGAAGCGTATGGTGCGTCCGAAACGGAAAATGGGCCACATTTCCTTCCTGGCCGCCACCCGTGAAGCAGCCCGTTCAAAAGCATCGGTCTTCCGATCCCGCCTCGCCCGGTATCACTCTTAAGCACCCTGCGTCACGCGAGCCGTATCGGTCGCAGTCGACTCGCTGCTCATTCGCATCCGTTAGCGCAGCCCGTCTCCCCCGGGTCCGTTCGTTTTTGTGATCCGCCGAGAACGATCCGGCCCTTCCTGAGCACCGGACCGCTTGCGCCTCCTGATAATGCGACGACTTGCCGTCTGGTGCTGCACGGTACAGGACTTGCTGATACCTCCGGCTGGCTTCACACTCTTCCACCGAAGGCAGGCATAGTCGTGAGCGTTCCACTTCCCTCGTCCGATCTCGATCAAACCGGACGCTATCCCTACTTCAGAGGCCTGGGGCGGCTGCTCGATCATTCCCGAACCCGCACGATTTTTCTGCAAAGCCTGGTGGCCGGTATCCTCTCGTACGAATTGCTGGTCAGTAACGAGACGATCTTCGGCCATCGAGTGAGCCTCATGCTGGCCGCCGGCCTGATCCTGATCAGCTGCGGCATCATGCTGTTGCCGCGAAACCTCCTGGAGAGCGCCTGGTTTCCCGGCGCGCTGATCAGCATCAATACGCTGTTCGTGACGGGGACGATTTATCTCTCCGGGGCCGCCAGTTCGGAGCTGTACCTCACGTATTTTCTCCTCCTCTTGATCGCCTCATCGGCCCCGTCGCTCAGGCAACTGCTCGGTCTTTCGACGGTGATTTGCGCTGGCTACGGCGTCTTGGTCTACGAACATGCGATGCAGTCGGGCGGGCTCGAAGTGGGGCATCTCTTGGGCATTCCCGTGTTGCTGATCATGTCGGTCTTTTATGGATTAACGCTTGAAACCGTCGCCACCGAACGCCGGCGCAATCGCCTCTTGCAGGAAAACGTGCAGGGGTTAAAGCAGTCGGGGCAGGTGCTGGAGGAACGACGGACGCAACTCGAAACCCGCGTGCAGGGATTGAAGCAGGGGTTGTCACGCGCGAATCAGGAAATTCGTCAGGGCATGGTGGAGCGGACCGGCTTGGAGCGGCAGCTTCGCGAAGCCCAGAAGTTCGAGGCGGTCGGCCGCCTGGCCTCCAAATTGGCCAATGAGTTCAACCAGGTTCTGGCGGTGATCGGGAGTCAAACCGGAGTCATTGTCTCAAAGTTGAAACCGGATGACCCGTTGCAGCGGCCGGTGGAAGAGATTTTCCGAAGCGGGGAACGGGCTGCCACTCTGACGGCGCAATTGTTGGCGCTACGCGTTCATGAGACGGCGATCCGGGATACCCTGTCGCTGAGTCCGGCAATCGAGTCGATGCGGGACACGTTTGAGGCATTGCTGCCGGGTCGCATCGATTTGCGATTGGCGAACGAGTCGATCCCAGTCCTGGTGGAGATCGGACATGATCGCTTGGAGCAGGTGTTATTGCACCTGGTCGCCAATGCGCGGGATGCGATGCCGAAGACGGGACGGGTGGAGATCGCGCTGGAAGTCGTCACCGGCGAACTCCTTCCCGCCGAGCAACTGGAAAAGAATCCCCGGAAGCGTATGGCGCGGATTGCTGTGAGCGACAACGGCGGCGGAATGAACCTGGATGTGCAATCACAAATGTTCGAGCCGTTTTTCTCCACGAAGGACACCCACGCCGGCCTGGGACTGACATTGGTATACGGGATCGTCCGGCAATATGGAGGGACGGTCGAGGTGCAGAGTCAGCCCGGGCAAGGGACGACGGTACGGGTCTACTTTCCCCTGGTTGAACGGAACGGGGTGGTGCGGGATACGAGGGTGCTCAGCGGGGCCCTCTCAAAAGGGGCCGAGACCGTGTTGCTGGTGGAGGAAGATGAAATTACCCGAAAACTGGCTTCATCGACGCTCCAGACCCATCGCTACCAGGTGTTAGAGGCGGGGTCTGCTGTCGAAGCGTTGTTGGTGGCGCAGCAGCATCCCGGGCCGATTCACCTCACGGTCAGCCATCTTTCGATGCCGGAGATCAGCGGTCGGGAGTTGGCCAAGCGCCTGGTTCTCCAACACCCCAAGATGAAGGCGTTGTTTGTGTCGGGGTTCTCGGACGACACGATCGCGAGCCATCGGGTCAATAAGAAGTATTTCCTGCAGCAGCCGTATCGGCAGCACGATCTGGCAGGAAAGATTCGTGAACTGCTGGATGTGTGAGTGGCCGAGTGTGTCCTAGTAGCGCCAGGACCTGGTACGTCCGGGCGTGAAGAAGCGCACTTCCGGTCGTTTGAACAGGCCGATCAGAACCATCCCCGCAATGAATCCGCCGATGTGGGCAAAGAACGCGACCCCTCCTCCCTGCGAGCCGATGCTCGCGCCTCCGTTCAACAGTTGCATCACAAACCAGAATCCCAGCACGATGCCGGCCGGCACGTAGGTCGTGCCCACCACCGGGGCGAGCAGCAACACCCGGGCGTGGGGAAACAGCAGCAGATAAGCGCCCAGTATGCCGGAAATCGCGCCGCTCGCTCCCACCATCGGCACGGTGGATGTCGGGTCGGTCAGGGCGTGGCTCAATGCAGCCAGGACGCCGCACACCACATAGAAGAGGACAAATCTGGCATGGCCCATGATGTCCTCAATGTTGTTGCCGAAAACCCAGAGGTACAACATGTTGCCGATCAGGTGCATCCAACTGCCGTGTAGGAACATGCTCGTCAGCATGGTCGCGAACGCAGGTACCATCGCGACCTCGGGCGGGAGCACGGCCTGGCCGAAGACGACGGAGGGAATCGCGCCATATTGATACACAAAGGCTTCGCCGGGAGCCGGGGGCAGCGAACTCTGGTAGAGAAACACGAGGCAGCAGGCGACGATGAAGGTGATGGTGACGACCGGTGTGTGTTCGGTCGGGTTGTCGTCATTGAGGGGCAGCATGGCGATCCCTATGGGGGCGACGCGTTACGGCGCCGGTCGGGGGAGACGAGGATTGAGGGGGAGTGAGCCGTCGGTTTGTAACGGAATGGAGAACCCGGCCGCATGGGTATGGCCTCCGCCACCGAACGACGCGGCGATCGAGCCCACATCGGTTCCCTCCTCGCGGGAGCGCATGCTGTAGTACCGTCGTCCGTTGCGGTCGTGCCAGATGAGGCAGAAGGGGTGCGCGGCAGAGAGTCGTTCGCCGATCTGACTGGTGAGGACTGCGCTTTGAACCGCGGGTACGGTCGCCCCTTCAAACTGCACCAGGGTCGCGTGTGAGGCCAGTTTCGTGACCAGCTCGTTTTCGTAACGGAGAATCGCTCGTCCCTCCCGCTCTAACTCCTGCTGCTCGAAGCTGCTCCAGAGTTGAAAATCGAACGGGTGCGAGGCCAGCGCGGCGCTGATCTCCCGGCTGTTCGGGAGCGCCCAATTCCAGAGATCTTTGTCCTGAATGTAGCGTAACAGCCAGGGAGCCGGCTCATCATGGGCCCATTCCCATCCGAGCACCGCGCCGGACTTCTTCTGATCGAAGTAGGCATAGGGTAGATCCGCCAGCGTTTGCTCGGCGGTGATGTGATGATCCAGGACCACCAGGCTCGCTGCATCTTTGGCGATGGCTTCGAGGGTCGGCCGGGCGTAACTGAAATCGACGATGACGATATGATGACCGGCCAGGTTGGCCGGCGGGCCTTCGCCATGTTTCACGGGGCGATATTCTGCGTTGGGGTAACGTCGCCAAATGGCCCAGGCGGCACCGAACCCATCCGCACATTCCGCGTGATAGAGAATCAGTGTAGGAGGAGAAGCGGCACGGCTTCGCATGACGGCGGCGCTCATAGGCTGACCACCTTAGCATGTCCGTTCATGGAGACTAAAGCGCAATCTCTGGAGGGGACGCGATGCCGGTTGGTGCGGCCGGCATCGCGCGGGATTCCGGTTATGCCGTCGAGGGAAGCTGGTTCAGGTGGTTGATCAGTTGCCGGAGGCGTCCGGCATTCCGTCGGTTGAACGAGAAGGTCAATCGCGCGAGATCCTTCAACCCCGGTTCATCGATTTCCTCGGGAAGCGACGGACGCTGCTCGAACGTCCCCTCCGTCAGCATATCGCTGAATTGCTGCTGCACTTCTTCAACCTGCGCCGCACTCAACGGGGTCTTCAGCCTGATGGCGAGCTGGCGGCCCACAAACCGGAGCGAGTGATAGCGCCGGTAGAACGTGCGGATTTCCGTGACGGCATCTTCGACATTGTCGACGATGGTGAAGAGCGAGAGATCTTCCGCGTTGATCAGGCGTCGCTTCAGCAATTGGTCGGTGATGAAGGAATTCCAGTGATCCCAGTAGTCGCACCCGGGCGCCTGAAGGCATACGATCGGTTTCGGGTCGCTCTTGCCGGTTTGCACGAGGGTCATGATCTCGAATCCCTCGTCATGGGTCCCGAATCCGCCCGGAAACAATGCAATCGCGTGCGACTCTTTTTGGAACATGAGTTTGCGGGTGAAGAAGTATTTGAAGGTGACGAGCTTCGGGTCATCGGCGATGACGGCGTTGGCGCCTTGCTCGAAGGGCAGCATGATATTCACGCCGAAACTATGCTCACGGCCGGCGCCTTCCTGCGACGCTCGCATGATGCCGTCTGCGCCGCCGGTGATGGTCATGTACCCCTCTTCCACCATTCGCCGGGCGAATTGAAAGGCCAGCTGATAGTTGGGATCGTCGGCCGGCGTGCGTGCCGATCCGAACACGCTGATCTTCAGTCGGTGCCGGTAGCCCTGGAATACTCGAAAGGCATGCCGCAGTTCCTTCAGCGCCCGATTCACGATTTTGAGGTCCAGGACATCCAGCTGCGATTCCGAGAGCCGGATCACACCCGCGAGAATTTCCTTCATGAGCGCGGCCTGGATGTCGTCGTCAGGACGGTCGAGCAGGGTGGTGAGTTGCGCGAGAATCTCCTCTTTGGTCGGGGTCGGCTTGGAGCGGGCGGCGGGGCTTTTCATGGATTGTCACCTAACGCACGGTAAACTCCTGACGCGTATCGTCGGAGAGAGCACGCATAAAAATCATAACAAGCTGATGCGAATGAAGCAAAAGATTCATGGAACGGAGCTTAGGAGAGGCCGGAGGCCCGCGGCAGATTTTGCAAGACCCAGGCGCGAATCTTCGACTCATCGGAGGAGGGAAGGGGCGCAAATTGGATGTCGACCCCGGGATAGGTCCCGAGCGCATCCCGGTCTTCGTGGAATTCGGGCTCGTAACTGCTGTTGAGAATGGTCCCACGCAGGGAGAAGCTCAAGTCTGTTCCTGGAAGCATAAACGAAAGGACGATACTCGTGCCGGGCAGCAGCAATGTGCGGCTCTCGATGAACGCACCGACGTGGCTCAGCTGACGGATCGTGGCGAGGTGTTTCGCTCCCTCGCCTTCACCGTTCGTCACGCGGATGGAGGCAGGCAGGCAGGTCTCGCATCGTTTAGGTGCCAGGGCCAGGTCTCGCGCCGTCAGGATGCCGACCGGCTGACCTTGTTTCGTGACGATCAATAGCGAGGCACCGGTGGAGGCCATCACGCTGGTGGCGTCGTCAAGGATCTGATCGCATTCGATGGAATGCACAGGCTTCGACATGATCGTGCGGACTTCCACGTCGTGCGGCTCCAGTCCCTGGGCGACGACCTTCATCACGATATCGGCGGAGGTCATGATGCCGAACGTGGTCTCACTATCTTTCACCAGCAGGCAGGGAATCCGCTCCCGGTCGAGGAGCAAGGCGGCTTCGCTGACAGAGACATCCCCGGGAACCTGTACCACGCCGGGTGTCATCATGTGGGCCACCATAGGGGTTGAGTAATGCGTCGGTTTGTCGCGGAGCATGGAGCCGGTTTTTGTCATCGGTTAAGCCTGTTTCTCGCCGTGAGAGGGGCTGGCGTGTCGGCCCGGCGACCACCACGTCGAAAGGAAGTATACCAGATCGATTTGCCGGGTTAGGTTCCCCATCTTCCCTTGTCAACCAAGAGGTTAGGCGCTTAGACTGCACATGAACTATAGTCAGTATGGTTGCTTCAAAATATGCCAAACGCGATCTGATGCAAAGCGAATTCACACAACGTGCGAATGCCGTCCCTGCACATGGGTTGGGACTCTCGGTGGATGTCTATTCGCCCGACCTGGTGCACCTCGTCCACTCATTGCGGGACGAAGGCCTGCAGCCCGGGTACCTTGAGGTCTTCAAGGCGACCACCTCAGCCATGCAGTGGGTGCGGCGGCAGCTGCCGGATATGAAGCTTCCTTACCATGGCGAAGGCCTGTGGGTCACGCAGCCGGACTTCCCCCACAGTTGCTCCGGGACCCAAGGGGTCGCGGAGGCCTGCGCGCAAATCCTCGCCCTGCGGAGTGCCTGGCTGAATCACGAATGTGCGACGAAGCAGATGGCAGGGTATTCCTTCGGGACCTACCTGCCGCCGTTGTATACGGAACTGTCCGCCAGGATGACAGCCGAGAACCTGGCCATCCTCCAGGAACAGGTGGATGAGCAGGCGCGCCGCCACGGGGCCGATCCCGCCCTCGTCCTTCTGGAAATGCCGCCGCTCACCTATTTTGGTTGCGGCTCTCTTGCGATCCCCGCCTTTTTCCGGGCCGTGACCGACCGGGTGGCCTGCGGTCTGGTGTTGGACATCGGGCATCTGTGGACGGTGTATCGTTACACGGGGGCCTGGCTGCGCCAGACGTTGGAGGCTTTTGCCGCTGAATTTTTAGATGCCTTCCCGATGGAACGGGTGATCGAAATTCATGTTGCCGGCTTGGCGGAGTTCACGGCGCAGGGTGTTGCTCAACACCTGGTCGATGCTGAGGTCTTGCCCTACTGGATCGATGCCCATGGTGCTCCGATTCCGGAAGTGCTGTTCGATCTGCTGGCGCAGGTCTTGGCATATCCGCGATTGACGGCCTTAAAAGGTGTGGCGCTGGAGGTCGATACGAAGCCGGTCGCTACCATTGTCACAGAGTTCCGTCGGTTTTGTGACCGATTCGAGTCAATGGTCATTAGCGTGGTGCAGGCGGGCGCGGCTCAATCGCTCACGCGACCGGCGGTGGAACAACGCACTGGAACGCGGCAGCCTCTGACAATGGATGAGCAGGCGTCGCTACGCAATCAGTATCAGGGCTATGTCCGGTTCGTCACAACCGGCCAGGCCTTGCCGCCATCGGAACATCCGTCTCTGCTCGGTGGATCGCTCGATAACCTCGGCCGGTATCGAAAGACTTATCTGCCCCACGAACTACTGCATTGGGGCGGTGAGCTGAAGGACATGTTTCCGCGGACCTGTAGCTTACTTATAGCAGCCCATCTCCCGTTAGAGCGGTTCGTTTCGTTCTGGTTCAGCCGGCCGAGGACTGACGAGCAAGATTATGATTTTTTTCTACTGAAGATCGATCGGTTCGTCGAATTCGTCGCGCATGACTGTCCCTCGGCGGCCGTGACCGTGATGGAAGAGGCTGAGGAAATGCGGATGGCCTATCGCACGGCAAACGAACCGACGGAATCGGCTGAGGTGCGCGCATGAGTTTCTGGGCGACGCTGCCACAGCCTATTCTCGGATTGGCGCCGATGGATGGAGTAACCGATGCCGCCTTCCGGCGCGTGGTGGCCTCGCAGGGGCGACCGGACATCACTTTCACTGAGTTCACCAACGTCAATGAGATTTGTCGCGGACCGGACCATCTGCTGGAGTCGTTGATTTATAGTGAGGCGGAACGGCCGATTGTGGCGCAGTTGTACGGCAAGGATCCGGATCAGTTTTATCGCGCCGCGCAGGTGGTCTGCGAACTGGGGTTCGACGGGCTCGATATCAACATGGGCTGTCCGTCGAAAAGCGTCGCGGCATCAGGGTCGGGCGCGGCCTTGATCAAAACACCGGACCTGGCCCATGCGATCGTGCGCGCCGCCCGGCAGGGTCTGGAAGATTGGGCCGCCGGTCAGTCGATCCACAGCCAGGGATTTAAACCCTCGCGCATCGAATTCATTCATACGCTGAACCATAGCCGCTCCGGTGTGCCGGTCGTGCCGCGCCGGCTCCTGCCGCTGTCCATCAAAACGCGATTGGGCTTTGATTGTGTGGTGGTTGAGCGTTGGGTCGAACATTTGCTGGAGGTATGCCCGGCGGCTATCACCCTGCACGGCCGGACGCTGCAGCAGATGTACCGGGGGGCGGCTGACTGGTCGGCCATCGCCGAAGCTGGCAAGCGTGCCCGTGGCACCGGCACGCTGATGCTGGGGAACGGCGATCTCAACACATTGGTCGATGCGATGCGACGGGTGGCTGAGAGTCATGTGCAGGGCGTGTTGGTCGGCCGCGGTACGTTGGGGGCACCCTGGTTCTTTCGTGAAAAGGAGCAGGCCAGGCGTGCGTTCAGCGAGCGGAGAGACCTGGCCGCCTTACCCGCCACCGCGTGGGAACCTCAGGTCTCGGTAAACCATCGCATGCAAGTCATGCTCGACCACGCCAGGCAGTATGAGGCGATTGCCGGACTGGAACGGTTCCGGTCCATTCGCAAACATCTGGGTTGGTACTGCAAAGGATTTCCCCATGCCGCGGCGATGCGCGGCAAGATGTTCGGAGCGTCCAACGTGCAGGACGTCGAACGCATCGTGGCTGAGTTTTGTCAGGACCTCATGCAGTCGGAGCGCGACGCGTCTGTCCCCACTCCGCTTGCGGCACAGACCTCTTCCATCTCCGCCGCTTAGCCCATGCGTTTGATTCTCGCCTCCACCTCGCCAAGACGGAAGGAATTGCTGACCCTCCTGGGGGTGCGCTTCGACATTGTGGCCCCGCCGTTTGTCGAACAGGTGGCGCCGAATAGGTCCGCCGAGCAGCAGGCGGTAGAATTCGCGGTAGGCAAGGCCAAATCCTGCATCGAGCTGTTCCCCGATGCGCTCATCCTCGGCAGCGACACCCTGATCAGCCTTGGCTCGGAGGTGCTGGGAAAGCCGGCCGATTTGGCCGATGCTGAATCCATGCTCAGGCGTATGGCCGGACAGATGCACAAGATTTTCACTGCGGTTGCACTGGCGGGATCCGGCACTGAGTCCTGCGAGGTTCAGGTCGCCGAGGTATCGGTCACGATGAAACCCTTGAATGAAGAGGCCTTGGCCGCCTACCTGCGGACGGGGGACAGTCTGGGCAAGGCCGGCGCCTATTCCATTCAGGGTGGAGGTGCCGCACTGATCGAGCGGATCGAGGGCGATTACACGGCGGCCGTGGGATTGCCCCTTCGCATGGTCGCCGAGATGTTGCGCAAGCGTGGCATGTCCTGTCCGGTCGATGTCGATCAACTCTATGTTCGCAAGCCCTATCCCAACTGGAATCGGTTCAATTCCTAGCCCGGACTATTCATGAATCCCTGCTCAGGCGTCCGATCCTCTCGCCCGGCGAGGCTGTTCTCGTTCAGCCTCCTCGACGGACTGCGAGTACGCCTGCGTCGACTTCACTGCGAGCAGCCTCGGCGGGCTTCCGTCTCGAACGCCTCGCGACGGCATTCGTGAATAATCCGGGCTAGCAGGCTTCCTGCCTGTTCAGCTGTGAGATTGAAAAGGCCTTCGCAATCCTTTTACAATGCGCCCTTGTTCAGTGACGCGTCAGGGAGGTACTCATGCGCGCGAATCATAGCAGGGCAGGTCGGCATCGTCGGTCCCATGGAGTCATCGGGCTTGTCGTCGGAGCAATGGTGGCGGTCGGCGGTCCCGCGTGGGCGATCGACGTCAAGTTGTCCCCCGAAGAGGCGAAGAAAGCCCTGGAAGCCGGGCGGGCACCGATGGAAAAGGCTAATTCCCCGGAGGACGTGAAGAAGGTGTTGCAGCAGGCCTCGATGGTGACGCGGGTGGGAGCGGATCCCGAGAAGGATCAATGCGGCGCGAGCGCCATCCTGCGCACCAAGCGGTATCGGCTGGAAGCGTTCGGTCGACAGGAAGCGGCGGAGTCGAAGAAGCAGAAAAAAGACGTGCGCATGCCCGAGGAGTTCATCCAGAAAGTCGTGGACATGCCGAACATGGAAGTGGAAGTGCAGCTCTGCGGCGACGATGAGTACTTTGCAGAGAAGGCCGACATCGTGTTCCAACAAAAGGGAAAGAATATCCGTCCGGTGGACATCAGCCCGGCCGATCGGGGCAGAAAAAACGAGGGCGCAGGCCCGGCTTATCGGTCGCGCTTCACGGCCCGGTTCGGATACGAGTCGTTTGATCCCAACGCCAAGACGACGGTGATCGTGACGTTGCAGGACGGGCAGACCATGCAGTTTGATGCCGATTTCTCCAAAGTGAAATAGATGGCTCGCTCCGGTGCGGGCATCGCACCCGCACCGGACTCGGCTGTACTCGCACCTGGGTTTCTCTGCCGCTCGTTCACTCCATATTCTGCTCAGTGCCCGTTCCGGAA
>CXWK01000076.1_pt2 | contig 30091 bp, 31 predicted proteins | sample 590851 | NCBI WGS metagenome assembly CXWK01 (sample SAMEA3498364, study PRJEB10139) | wastewater metagenome | biome: wastewater treatment plant; material: activated sludge | place: Denmark | collected 2014-08-01
GGCGCCCAACCCCACCATCAGCAGGTACACCCCGACCGGCCGGGCCCGGTCCCCCCAGCGGACGCTCGATTCGGCGCCCACGGCCGGGCTGACGACGCTCATGGCACCATCTCGGCGTCACGGGCCGCCCGCACCTCGTCGACGGTGAGGAACGGGGGCAGCACCCGCAGCACCTGGGGCGCGAACAGCGAGCCCGACAGCACCTCGCGGGCGGGCCCGTCGGCCACCACCTCACCGTCGCCGAGCACCACCACGCGCGTGGCACAGCGCGCCGCCAACTCGATGTCGTGGGTCGCGAGCACCACGGCTCCGCCCGCCGCGGCATGGGCGCGCACGGCGGCTTCGAGCGCTGTTCGCGAGGGGGTGTCGATGCCACGTGTGGGCTCGTCGAGCAGCAGGACGTCGGCGCCCCCGACGGCGATGGCGGCGATGGCCACCCGCTGGCGCTCACCGGACGACAGGCTGCGCGGGTGGCGGGCGGCCAAGGGCTCGAGGTGGAGCGCCGCCAGCCATTCGTCGACCGCCCCGTTGTCGGGCATGCCGCGCAGGCGGAGCGTCTCGGCGAGCTCGGCGCGCACGGTCGGGGCGAAGAGCAACACGTTCGGGTCCTGAGGCACGTAGCCGACCGTGCCCGGACCGGCGACCGAGCCGCGGTCCACGGCCTGCAGCCCGCCGAGGGCTCGTAGCAGTGTGGTCTTGCCGGCGCCGTTGCGCCCCAGCAGCGCAACGATCTCGCCGGCCCGCACGTCGAGCGAGGCGTCGCGGAGGGCCCTGGTGCTGCCGTGACGCACCTCGAGGCCGTGGCCTGCCCGCAGGACGTCGCCCGCCGCCGGCACGGTGCGCGGCAGCAGGTCGGCCCTCGGTCGCCACTCGGACGCCCGTGCCCGCAACTGCGCGTCGCGGACGGTGAGCGGCAGCGGTGACCATCCCAGCAACCGGCCGAGCTTCGTCACGGGTGGCGCCCCGTCGTAGCGGACGACGACCTCCGCCGGTGTCCCGTCGGCGACGACCCGGCCATCGGCGATCATCAGGGCGCGATGGGCCAGCGCCGCCACCCGTTCGAGGCGGTGCTCGGCCATGATCACGGTGGTTCCGAGGTCGGCGTTGAGGCGGCTGACCGCGGCGAGCACGTCTTCGGCCCCCTGCGGGTCGAGCTCGGAGGTGGGCTCGTCGAGCACGAGCACGTCGGGAGCCGAGGCCAGCGCCCCGGCGATGGCACAGCGCTGGCGCTCACCCCCCGAAAGGGTGGCGGGCGAGCGGTCGCGGAGCTGGGCGATGCCGAGGGCGTCGAGCACCTCCTCGACGCGCCGCCTCATCGCCTGCGGGTCGGTCCCGAGGTTCTCGAGGACGAAAGCCAGGTCGTGCTCGACGTGATCCACCACGAATTGGGCCTCGGGGTCCTGGTGCACGAAGCCCACGACGTCGGCGAGGTCGCGTGGGGCGCTGGTGCGGGTGGAGCGCCCGAACACCGCCACCTCGCCCCGGAAGCGACCCCCGCTCGTGTGGGGCACGAGACCGTTGACCGTGCGCAGGAACGTGCTCTTGCCGGATCCGGACGGCCCCACCACGACCACCACGTCGCCGGCCGGCACCTCCAGGTCGATGCCGGTGAGGGTCCGCTCACGGTCGGGATAGGCGAACGCCACATCCGACCAGGAGACCGCGACGCTCATGACCGGCCCTCGGGCGCGAACAGGGCGGGGGCGCCGAGCAACACGATGACGGCGGCGACGAGCGGGGAGAACTCGGGGAAGGCGGGGGGGTTGGTGACCCAACGGAGGGTCGGCGCGAAGAGCCGGGACACCACGAGGAGGCCGGCGGGCGCGACCCAGACGACCGCCGCCACCAGCCAATCGGTCGACGTCATGTGCCGCGGTCGGTAGCGGGTGAGCCGACTCGCCTGGGAGGCGGTCACGATCGCCACCAGCAACAAGACGACTCCTGCGGCCCCGAGCAGTGTGGCCGAGCGGGGCGACCGACCGACGAGAGCCACGAACGAGGCGCCCAGCGCGAGGAGGGCGGCCAGCCCGCACCAGCCGGCGGCCCGCTCGCGGGCACCGCCACGGCTCCGGGCGAACCCCCGTGAGTCCATCGACTCGGCGAGGTTCACCGCCCGTTCCATCCCGCTCTCGAGGACCGGCAGCATCTGGCGGAGCAACCGGCGCCGCCCCACGCGGTGCCCACCCGTCCGGGCGAGGTCGGCCTCCCTCGTCTGTTGGAGGGCGAGCATGGTGGACGGCACGAAGGCCAGCCCGACGGTCACGATCAGGCCGGGTTCGTGGAAGGCGCGCGGTGTGGCCTGGACCAGCTCGTAGTGCGAGATGACGGCGTTGAAGGCACCGAAGACGGCCAGGACCCCGACGACCGCGAGGCCTTCGGACGCGGCCTGGAGCACCACCGGCAACTCGACCGTCCCGCCCACGGTGAACCCGCCGAGCAGGCGGGGGAGCGTGAACTGGGGGAGCGTGAAGAGCACCGTGCCGACGCCGTGGGTGGTGAGCGCGGTCAGCACCACCCGCAACAGGGCGAAACACGTGCCGAGTGCGAGCAGGAGAGGGAAGGCACGCGACATGGCGGTGTCGAGGCGGTGGATCTCGACCACGAGCGCGGCGAGGGCGATCACCAGGGCCACGTAGACCGGGCTCGGGGCCAACTGGACGGTGGCGGCGCCGGCCAGCGCCCAGAAGAGCCAGGTGACGGCGTGGAAGCGGGAGGAAGTTCGCACAACGAAGGATCCAGCATGACAGGGTGTGGAGATGGTCTGGAATCCGGCTCGGGGACGACGGGCACGATCCCGCCGTTGCGGTCCTCTCGCTCTGTTGGCCATGGCGGCGGTGGCCCTGTCGATCCCCTCGGCCTCGGCGGACGACTCCGGTGCCCGCTCCGCCGAACGTGGTGTCGCCTACCTCCTGGACAACCAGGGGGCTGACGGCGGCTTCGGCGAAGGGGCCGTCACACCGGACGCGGTGTCGGCCATCGCCCAGCAGGCCCAGTCCTCCGACCTGTGGAGCGCGAAGGAGGCGATCGATGCGATCGCCGCGACCGAGTCGGCCGAGGGTCGGACGCCCCTCGACGCCCTTGATGCACTGGCCGAGGGCGACCCGACCCCCGAGTTGGCCGCCCAGCTCGTCAGCCGGGCCGTCGTGCCCCTGGGCCTCGACCCCGAGAACTTCGATGCGGGACGCGACGGCAACCCCGTCGACCTCGTCGGCCGGGTGGCCGCAGGCCGCTCGCCGGACGGCTCCTTCGGCTCACTCGCCGCGACCGCCGAGGCGGTGCTGGCCTTTGCGCTCGTCGACCATCGGGTGCCCGAAGCGACCGTCGGCTTGCTGCGGGCGGCCCAACAGGAGAACGGCGGCTGGAACGCCGACGGCGACCCCGACGGCACGCTCGTCGATCCGGTCACGACGGGCCTGGTCGTCGAAGCCCTCATCGCGGCCGGAGTGGTCACGCAGGGCGACGCGTCGGTCACGCCGGCGCTCGCGATGCTCGCCCGCAACCAGGGCGACAGTGGCGGTTGGCCGGCGGCACGGAACGGTGACGACGACCCCTCGGCCACCGCGTGGGCGATGGGCGCGATCCGAGCCGGAGGATTCGACCCGGACCAGCGGTGCTGGCGCGACGCGGTCGACCCGGCACGGGCGACCGAGGCCTACGCACCGCCGACGGCGGCCCTCGCGGCGGCACAGGGCGACGACGGCAGCTTCACGGGTCCGGTGGGCAGCACCGCGGCCACCGCCCTCGCCGTCCAGGGCATCCTCGGTCGTTGGCTCCCCACCGAGCGAGCGTCCGAGGCGGCCTGTGGGCCGGGTGACGGCGGCGGAGGGATCGACCCCTCGCTCGTCTTCCTGGCGGTGTTCGCGCTCGTGATCATCGGGGGCGCCGCCGTCATCCTTCGGCGAGGCAACCGCTGAGGCGCCATTGCGGGGCATCTGCTGATCGCCTAGCCTGTCGAACAGCAACGGTCATCCACGGCCCGGACGTCGTGGATGAGTCACCTCGGCGGGTAAGACCGACGGGGCGACAGGGGAAAGTCGGTGAGAGACCGACGCTGTCCCGCAACTGTGAGCGGCTCCAGGGCCGCAAGCCAGATGACCTGCCGCCGCTCACCGGGCCACCGGTGTCACCGCATACGAGAGCCGTTTCGGCGGCTCCCCACAGAGGGCCCTCGTGGAACGGGGCCCGCGGAGGTCCTCATGACCCATCGTTTCCGACTGGCCGTGGCCAGCACACTCACCCTCGTCCTGCTCGGTGGTGCCGTCCTGCCGGCCGCCGCGGCCGACGCCACGACAGACCGGGCGGCCGACTGGCTCGGCGATCAGCAGCAGGACGACGGAGGCTTCGAGATTGCCGCGCCCGCATCCGCCTTCGAGACCCCCGACGCCATCCTGGCGATCGCCGAGAACGCGCAGACCACGTCGACGTGGAGCACCACCGAGGCCCGGGCTGCGGTGCAGGCCCTCGACGCGAACGCGGGCGGCGACAGCGGCACGCCGCTCGAATGGGCCGACGACTTCCTCAGCGGCTGGTCGCCCGATGCCGGGATCGCGGCGAAGTTCATCACCCTCGTGGCCGCGCCGCTCGGCGTCAGCACCACCGCCTTCGACCCCGCCGACGACGGTGAGCCGGTCAATCTCCAGGCCCTCATGGACGCGGGCGAGCTCCCTGACCACTCCTACGGCGCCGGAGTCCTGAACGCCACGCTCTATGCCCTGCTGGCCCAGGCCGTCCTCGGGCGCGAGGCGCCCGACGACACCATCGCCTACCTGCGGGATGCCCAGCAGGCGAACGGCGGGTGGAACTACGCGGGCGACGCGGGCGGGACCGACGAGGACGTCGACACCACCGCCCTCGCCGTGACCGCACTGATCGCCAACGGGGTGCCACCGGGCGACTCGGCGGTGGCGTCCGCCATGAAGTTCCTGGCCAACCGCCACCAGAACTCCGGCGCATGGCAGTCGTTCGGCAGCGACGACCCGAACAGCACGGCGCTCGGCCTGCTCGCCGTGACGGCAGCCGGCTGGGACCCCGGCACCGAGTGCTGGCGCGACTCCTCGAGCCCGTCGGTGCGCGCCACCAGCTTCGTGGGTCCCGCATCCTGGTTGCGCTCACGGCAGATCACCACGGGTGCAGCCGCCGACGTCGGCCGGTTCAGGAGCCCCAACGACGGCTTCGGCGTCAACACGTTCGCCACCAGCCAGGCACTGCACGGCCTGCTGCGTTCGTGGCTGCCCGTCGACATCGCCGCGCTCCAGCCACCCAGTGCCTTCACGGACGTCGAACCGTGCGTCTGGTACAGCCAGGCCGTGGCCTGGATGGCGGACAACGCCATCTCCCGGTCCACGAGCGGCCGCTTCGGGCCCAACCGGGCCGTCCTCAGGGGTCAGGCCGCCGCCCTGCTCTGGAACACCATGGACTCGCCGGCCGAGCCGACCGCGCACGGGTTCCCTGACGTCCCTGCAAGCGCCTTCTACAACGATGCCCTCGACTGGGCCGCGGCCGAGGGCATCGTGAGCGGCTACCCGAACGGCACCTATCGCCCACGGGTGGCGGTGAACCGAGGCCGCATGGTGGCGATGCTCTGGCGGATGGTCGGCGCCCCCACCGGTTCACCCGACAACGGGTTCTCCGACGTCCCGGCGGGCGCCCCGTACCGCGAGGCGCTCGACTGGGGTGTCGCCAACGGCATCGTCACCGGATTCGCCGACGGCACCTACCGCCCGAAGGTCGTCGTCGATCGGGCCGAGGCCGCCGCCATGCTCTTCCGGACGGCCAGCACCGAGCCGGCATGGAGCCCCGGCACCGATCTGCCGTCGACCATCCAGTTCACGCCGTGAGACTCAGGGCTGCCCTCGTGGTGGCCCTGATCATCGCCGCCGGCCCCTTGGCGGCGATGATGGGGGCCAACCCCACCGGTGCCGCCACGGGTGGCCCCAGCCGGGCGGTGGTGGTCGCGGACTCGGGAACCGGCGTCGTCGTGCGGGGGATCGAGTTCGAGAGCGACTCGATCTCCGGGGTCGAGGCGCTGCAACTGGCCGGGCTGGCACCCGTCATCGAGGGTTTCTCGGGCCAGGGCGGTGCCGTCTGCGCGCTGCAGGGCGTGGGGTGCCCGTCCGACGGGAGCTGTCTCACCTGCGACCCCCGTGGCTACTACTGGGCCTACCACCGGGCCCCAGCGGGCGCCGGGGGCTACACGTACTCGCGGGCCGGCGCCGGCAGCACTCAGGTGCACGACGGCGACGTCGAGGGCTGGAAGTGGGGGACCGGCTCGGCGCCGCCGTTCCACTCGTTCGCGTCGGTCTTCCCCGCGCCGCCTCTGCCCGCGCCGTCAGCCGGGGGCGACACCGGCGACAACGGAGGAGAACCGCCAGTGACCGCCGGCGGGGGAGTGACATCGGCTGTCGTGCCGCCGAGCGGCACCCCCGGCGCCACCGCCACCGGAGGCGTCACGACCACGTCGGCGATGCCCGAGGCCCCCACGACCACCGCCACCGCCGTCTCCGGCGATGGCGCACCGAACACCTCGGTGCCTTCGGACGACCAGGCCGACGAGGATGCCATCGCCTTCACGGCCGCGCGCTCCTCACGGCCGGTTGCAAGCAGCAACGGACGGGGCTGGGTGATCTCGGCCAGCCTGTTCGCGCTCACCCTCGGCGCCGTCGCCGCCCTCGTGTGGCGTGCCCGGCGCGCTCGGCGCCAGGCGACCTGACCGACGCGGGTGGACCGGGGCGCACACGCGAACGGGGGGCGGTGCCGAAGCGTCGCCCCCCGTTCGCGTGCGTTGGTGGTCTGCCCGAGGGCAGTGACTCAGGGCGTGACCTGAAGGGCCTGCGCGCACTCGTTGATGCGATCGGCATCATCGGGGTTCGCCGTGACCAGATCGGCCGCAGAAGCAGACAGGGCGCTGGCATCGGCGGTGATGGTCGCGACGTCGGCGCTCGTGGGATCGTTCACGGCATCCTGCAGCTGCTGACCGAGCGCCTCGGCGTCCGAGCAGAACTGCTCGACCTCGGCGCTGGCGCCACCGCTGTCGCCGCTGGCAGCGGTGGTGTCGGTGGTACCGCCCCCGCTGTCCGCCGCGGCGGTCGTGGTCGTGCTGTCGGTATCGCTGTCGCTGTCGCTACTGCACGCTGCCGCGGTGCCTGCGAACAGCAGGCCCACGATGACAAACCCGAGCAATCTGCGCATCTGGGTTCCTTCCCTTTGGTCGAAACGGTGCCGCGGATCGGGCGACCGTGGAGGCAGTCTCGCGCACTTCGGAAGGCCACACGTGAGTAGCGCCTACTCATTTCGGGATCTCCGGGGTACTCAACACGATCCCTTGTGGCCAAGGCCCCGCTGCCCTAGTTTCGTCATATGACGAAAGTGGCGACGTGTCGCTGGTGCGGGGTCGCAATCGTTCGGGACGACACTGGGGGCCGGCCCCGGCAGTACTGCCGCCAAAGCTGCCGCCAGCAGGCCTACCTCGCCCGGAAGCTCGCTGCTGCGCACGACCTGGCCGACGACGAGGTGGTCGTCCGGTGTTCGGACCTGGAAGACCTGCAGGACAAGATATCCACGCTGCACGCCGCCCTGGAGGACGTCGCCGGCGACCTGGCGACCGCCACCGGGCCCCACGACGTGCGCCAGGCGCTCGACTGGCTGGTGAGCCAGGCTCGGCCGTTGGCAGACGTGTGGATGACCCCCGTCGCGAACCGACTTCCCCTGGGTGCCCCCATTGAGCAGCCGAGGCTATAGGTAACATAACGATGATTCTGGGCGTTATGGGCCGGTGGTTCGGAGGCGAGCGACCCCTGCCAGTGGTGGTCAGCGCCACCGTGGACTCCGCCGAACCAGCATGCCCCTGCCGCCGGGCCGATAGCGTGATGGCCCCATGTCTCGTCGAATCGACATCGAACTCACCAGCGAACGCCCGGACGGCGTCTGGACGTGGCGCGCCGCAGGCGCGCGCCAGCCGAAAGGCGAACTGGACGGCGGCCTGCTCTATGCCGGCGCGAAGGCCGGCGACGTGGTCAAGGCGGATGCCGACTTCGACATCGACGGCATCACCGTGGTGGCGGTGCTCCCTCCCAAGGGCGCCCGGCGCGAGCCCGAGCGCCTCGAGGTGATCGGCAGCCCCAAGAAGATCGAACTGGTCACGAGCACCTTGGTGCGAGGCGGGCAGGGCGACCGGGACGACCGCAAGGAACGGGGCGACCGAAAGGAACGCGGCGGTCGCGGTGGACGCCCGGGTGGACGACCCGGTGATCGGGGCGATCGCGGCGATCGCCCCGCCGCCCGCGAGCGCCCCAAGCGCGAGCCGCGGCCGCGCACCGAAGGCGACTCGACCCCTCGTGGGCCCCGACGCCCGCGCCCCGAGGTCGAGGCCAAGCCCCGTCCCAAGCGCCTCAAGGCGGGTCGCGTCCACCGAAACGCCGTGCTCGCCGACCTTCCGCCCGAGCAGCGACCGGTCGCCGAGCAGATCCTCCGCGGCGGCCTTCCTGCGGTTCGCCAGGCAGTCGAGAAGCAGAACGAGTCGGCCGCCGCCGAGGGCCATCCCACGATCAAGCCCGAGCCACTGCTGGCACTGGCCGAGCAGATCCTCCCCCGCCTGCGGGGTGCCGAATGGCGGGACAAGGCCGAGGCCGCCCTGGCCGATGTGGCCGAGCTCGATCTGCGCGACCTCCGTTCGGTGATCGTCGCCGCCGACGGCGGTGCACGTGACGACGAGAGCCGCGAACTCGCGGCGGAGCTCCGCGCAGCCCTGGTGCGGCGGGTCGAGCAGGAGCACGGCGCCTGGATGGCCGAGCTGGCGTCCACCCTCGCGGAGGGACGAGCCGTGCGTGCGCTGCGGCTCAGCTCTCGGCCCCCCAAGGCCGGTTCACCGCTCCCGTCCGACCTGGCCTCCCGGCTCGCCGATGCGACAGCCGCCGGGCTGACCGCCGACGTCGCCCAGGACCGCTGGGCCACGGTGCTCGATGCGCTGGCGTTCTCGCCGGTCCGCCTGACCGTCGTCCCGCTGGGCATTCCCGCCGAACCGAGCGATGAGCTGCTCGCCGAGGTCCGGCGCCTCGCCTCCCAGATCCCCCAGATCGCCGTGCTGTTCGGCATCGAGCCCACCGAGTCACCCAAGCGCCCCCGCCCCCGGCCTCCTCGCCGCGAAGGGGCGACATCGGGTGGGAAGCGGGTCCCCCGGCCACCCCGCTCCCCCGTCGAGAAGGCCGACAAGGCCGACAAGGCCGACAAGGCCGACAAGGCCGACAAGGCCGACAAGGCCGACAAGGCCGACAAGGCCGACAAGGCCGACAAGGGCGTACCGCCTGCGGGTCAAGTACCCGAGGCAACCCCCGAGGTGTCTGAGGCACCCGTGTCTGAGGCACCCATGTCTGAGGCACCCATGTCTGAGGCACCCATGTCTGAGGCACCCATGTCTGAGGCACCCATGTCTGAGGCACCCATGTCTGAGGCACCCATGTCTGAGGCACCCATGTCTGAGGCACCCATGTCTGAGGCACCCATGGCCGAGGCACCCATGTCTGAGGCACCCGTGGCCGAGGCAACCCCCGAGGTGCCTGAGGCACCCGTGGCTGAGGCACCGGCCGGCGAGCCACTGGTGCCCGAGGCCGAGACGCCATCCACCGGGTCCGTTCCGACCGAGACCGCCGAGCCGGAGGCAGCGGCCCCGGCGGAAGCCGTGGTCGTCGCCGCCGAAGAGCCCAGCGCCGATCAGCCCGTGCCCGAGGTCGAGCCGCCGGCGACTGTCTGAGGTCAGACGGCCAGCAGGTCGAGCACGTCCAGTGGCGATTCGAGCACCGGGTCCCCGACCACGGGCCGGGCCCGAGGGTTCCAGCCCGCCCAGGCGAACCGGCACCCGACCTCGTCCGCACACCGACGATCGTGGCTCGTGTCGCCGATGAAGATGATCTCGGCCGGCCCCAGACCGAGCGAGTCCAGCACCGGTCCGAGCGACTTGCCCGCGCCGGCGAAGGCGTCGGCGAAGAGCGACACCTCGGGCGCCCAACCCAGGCGGTCGAGTTCGACGATGCCCGAACGGTGGTCCTTGTTCGAGCAGACCGCCCACCGATCGAGACCGGCCACCAGGTCGTCCGCGCCGGCGAATGGTTGGGCCAGCGTCACGTCGTAATGAGCGAGGTAGTCATCGACGGTGAAGCCGAAGCGGCGACACTCGTGGGCCAGGGTGTGGCCGAAGGTGATGTCGTCACGGTGCACGCCCAAGGCCAGGAAGGGGGCGATGAGGGCCTCGTCCGAGTCGATCAGCGTGCCGTCGAGGTCGAAGACGGCCACCGCATCGCTCACGCCCAGAGTCTCCCCGTTGGGTGGTGCGGTCGCCCAACCGGCGTCCGGCCATCCCCGACCGCACCGCTAGGGTGCCTGTCATGGTCGAGTACGAACTCAGAGGTCACGTTGCCGTTCTCACGATCAACCGTCCCGAGGCCCGCAATGCGGTGAACGGCGTGGTCGCCAACGCCATGGAAGCAGCCATCGACCAGATCGAGGAGGACGCCGACGTCTGGTTGGGCGTGCTGTGCGGTGACGGCCCCGTCTTCTGTGCCGGAGCCGACCTCAAGGCGATCAACGAAGGACGCGGCGGAGAGCTGCAGACGACGCGCGGCGGGTTCGCGGGCATCACCCAGCGCGAGCGCACCAAGGCGATCATCGCTGCGGTCGACGGCCCCGCCCTTGCGGGCGGCACCGAGATCGTGCTGGCCTGCGACCTGGTGGTGGCCTCCACCCGTGCCTCCTTCGGGATCCCTGAGGCAAAGCGCTCGCTGGTGGCCGCCGGCGGCGGGCTCTTCCGCCTCCCGAAGAAGCTCCCGCCGAACATCGCCATGGAACTGGCCCTCACGGGCGACCCCATCGACGCCGAGCGGGCCCACCACTTCGGGCTCGTCAACGAGCTGTGCCAACCGGGCGAGGCGCTCGACACCGCGCTCGCCCTCGCCGCACGCATCGAGGCCAACGCCCCGCTGGCGGTCCGCGAGAGCCGGCGCCTCCTCCTGCAGTACGAAGAGCTCGACGTGGACGAGGGGATCCGTCAGTCCAACCAGGCCATCATGAACCTGGCGGCCAGCGCCGATTTCTCCGAAGGGCTCATGGCCTTCATCGAGAAGCGCCCGCCCAACTGGCAGGGCAAGTAGCCGCCCTGCCTGCCTCACACGATCGTGGTGAGGATCTGGTGGTCGTGCAGGAACTCGGCCAGGCCGGGCGCAAGGCGCATGTCGGCCACGTCCCACAGCGGTACCCAGCGCGCCTCATCGGCGTCATCGCCGGCCACCGGCTCGGCCGCATCGAGCAGCGTCACGACGAAGTCCATGATCACGGCGTGGTGGTCTTCGTCGATCACCTCGGCCCAGCCGACCATCTCACCGCAGACGCCCTCGAGGCCCGTCTCCTCGCGCAACTCCCGGATCACCGCCTCCTGCACGGTCTCGCCCCACTCGATCCGACCCCCGGGAACCGACCACGTGCCCGCCGCCGGGCCCCTTCCGCGACGGATCAGCAACAAGCGGTCGTCGTCCACGACGACCGCCCCGACGCAGGCGTCAGGNNATCGGCGTCGCCCGCATCGGCGTCGCCCGATTCCGCTCCCCCACCGAGGGTCTTGTGCACCACGATGGCACGCGCCACCAACCCGAAGCCCTCGAAGAAGTTCTTGGTCGGCCGGTTGCCGGGCAAGGCGACCGAGTCCACCCCGAAGCAGCCCTGCTCCTCGCACCAGTCCTCGAGCAGGGCCATCATCGCCTCGCCGACCCCGACACCGCGTGCGTCGGGCTCCACGAAGAGGTCGCCGATCACCCCGAGGCGGCCCTCGTCACGCAGCACGTTGAAACGGGCGACGCCGTATCCCACCACGGACTCGTCGACCGAGCCGACCACCACCAGGTGATCGTGGTCGGCCAGTGCCGCCCGGAGGGCATCGGCCACCGGCTCGGCCCGGCCGGCGGTCCGTGCCCAGACCTCGCCGCCCTTGGTGGGCCGGAGCTCATCGATCATCTCTCGCGCCAGCCCCACCAGACGCTCCAGATCGGTGGCATTGGCGACGCGGGCGCTCTCCATGTCTTCAGGATGCCTGGAGTTGAGCGATCTTGTTCAATATGGTCTGGCGGGCACGGGTCTCCCGCTCGTACGCGCGTACCGCCTCGAGCTCGTCGATCCCGAGGCCCTCGAGCCGGGGCATGACCTGGAAGGCCGAAAGGCTGTCGTATCCCGGGATCGCCAGGTCGCCGCTCGCGGCCCGGGAGGGACCGGGCGGCTGCTTCTGCGGGCTCGTGCCGTTGGTCGTCGGCGGGGGCGTGGCTGTCGATACCGGCGGCTCGTCGGCGTCCTGCTCCCCACCGACGCCGGCCAACGCGAAGATGCCCAGCACGAGCCCCTGGGCGTCGCCCCAGGTCTGGTGGAGCCGCTCCTCACCCCTCCGGACGGCGTACTTGCCGACGACCCGGGTGAACTGCACCTGCCGTCGTCCCCGGTCGGCCAGATCGGGCAGGAGCCGCCGACCTTCGAGGGCCAGGCCGAGCGGTCCGTAGAGCACGGCGTCGGCGAGGCGCGACACCGGCGGGCGCTCGTCGGTCATTGCCCTACACGCAGTCGAGGCAGAGCTGGTGCTCCTCGTCTGCCATCTGGGAGGGGTGCTTCACGAGGAAGCAGGACTGGCAGACGAACTCGCCGGGACGCTTCGGCTGGATACGACCACCGCCCTCGGCGCCCTCGGGCTCGGGGACGCCCGCATCCTCCTCCTCTTCGTCCTCCTCGTCGTCCGGCGCAGCGATGCGGTCCTTCAAGATGGCGTCGAGGTCCGCCTCGACATCATCGGGGTCGGGCTCGTCGTCGTCGTCCTCCTCGGCGTCGGCCTTGGCCACCCCGACCGCCTTCGCGACGAGCGGCTCGACCACGACGTCGAGGTCCTCCTCCTCGTCGGCATCGGTATCGACGTCGAGGTCGACCTCGTCGACGAGAACCTCGTCGAGCTCGTCTGGCACTTCGAGCTCGTCAGCGACGAAGTCCTCGTCGTCGATCAGCTCGTCTACGTGTTCAGCCATGGTGTCCTAGGTGAGATGGTCTTGGCGGTGCGCGAAGAAGCCGCGGCCGGGATAATAGGCACACGNNAGATTCGGCCGAGGCGGCGAACCTCGGCCTGACGCTCTGATTGCAGGCGTTCGAGCTCGGGTTCGGCCGAGTGGTCGACGAACGTCATCATCTCCGCGACGGCGAGATGGCCGGCGTGCTCGGCGATGAGGCGGTGCATCTCCTGACCCACGAGACGGTAGGCCGGGTGGCCCTGCGGGGTCGTCCGCAGCTCGATCAGATGCATCGCTTCGCGGGCATTGAGGTTCATCACGAAACGCACCTTGTAGGCCAGCGAGACGGCGTAGGACGCCTGGTCGGGGAACGGGCCTGCGAGATCCTCGTAGAGGGAAGCGGAGCGCTCCATGGCCTCGTCGAAGGCCTGACGGGCCCCGGCATCGTCGACGGCGGCGGGTCGGGTGTAGCCGTGATGCGGCGTCAGACGCTGCCACTCGATGGTCAGCATGCGGTGGCGCTGGAGGTCGCGGAAGGCGCCGTAGTCGGCCAGCACGTCGAAGCGGTAGAACGGCCGCTCGAGGGCACGGCCCGGCTTGTGGCGACGGTTCGCCCGGTCACCGACATAGGCCCGGACGACCGCTATTCGCTCGTCGGCGCCCATGTCGCGCACGCGCCGCTCGATCTGCGACTCGGGGAGGTCGAGGTGCGCGTAGAGCATGGATGCCACGAGCTTCACCTCCGCGTCTGGATCGAAGTCGGTGAGCGTGACCACCGGGGCGGGATCCGGCTCCCCGCCGGCGGGGAAGAGGCGTCCGGCGATGTCCTCCATGGCGTCGTGGGTGGACGAGAGGTAGCCGCTCCAGGCGACGCCTCGATCTTCGAGGTCGACCCGCTTGAGGAACGACGGGACGACCTTGCGCAACTCGGTGAGCATGAGCTCGGCGTACGACCGGGCTTCGGGCAACGGGTGCGCCCGCATCCGGAGCAGCAGCTGCTCGTACGCCTGGCCGGTGCCGTAGATGCCCACGTTGGAGAGCGATGCCGCCGGCAGGATGCCACGCAAGGCGTCGAACGCCTTCGCCCGCACCGCCTGGCGGTAGACGAAATCGGAGTCGTCGGGGTCCTTGGGGTACTGGTCGCGAAACCAGTCCTGCAGCCTCGGGAGCAGCTCGCCGTAGGTGTCGAAGAGGCGGTCCATGTCGCCCACGTAGCGGGTACCCAGCGGGGACCCCAGGACGTCGGGATCACGGTGGAAGCGGTAGCGCCCGCCGATGCGGGCGTCGTAGGCGATGTAGCGGGTGGACTGCTCGAGATAGGCCATCAGCCTGCCCCACTCGAGCACCTTGGTGAGCAGGTTCGACGCCTGCTCACAGGCCAGGTGCACCCCACCGAGTTGGGCCACCGAGTCGTCCCCGTACTCGAAGAACACCCGGTCGTAGAGGTCCTCGGCCCGCCGCAGGCCCACGGTCGCGTCGATGGAGATGTCCCCGCTGATGTCGAGGTCGCCCACGAACTCGTCGAGGAACAGGCGCCGAAGGCTCTTCGGGGATCGCGAGTACCGCGCGAACAGTGCGCCCTTGACCACCTCGGGCAGGTTCACCAGCGCGAAGACCGGGCCGTTGAGGTTCGTGAAGTAGCGCCGCAGCACGTCGGCCTCTTCCGGCTCGTACTCCTCGGCCACGTACACGCTCACTCGCCCTGCTCCTCGTTCCTCACACTCAGGTACTCCGCTCTTGGGTCGCCGGGCCGCTCGGGCTCACGTCGGCCGAGGTTACGACGCTCGCGCCGGCGGGCCGGGGATCACGCGAGGTGAGGGTCAATCGCGGTGGGCGGCGGCGAAGTCGGCCGAGGCTGCGGCCATGACCTCGGGCTGCAGCCAGAGGTCGACGACGGTCATGGCGAGGGCCTTCGCCCCGTCGAGCACCGCCACGTCGCCGGCGGCCGAGGCCGCATGGGCGGTGAACTCGGGCGAGTGGATCGACACGTCGGGAGGCGACACCGCGATCATCGGGTGGATGGACGGCACCAGGTGGCTCACGTTGCCCATGTCCGTGCTACCCACCACACCGGGCACGTCCGCAGGGTCGAGCAGCGTGCGGCCCGTGGCGGCCGCGTTCCGGCGGTAGAGGTCGACCAGGGTGGCGTTGTCGGACATGTCCGCGTAGGCGGGCTCCTCCCACGAGTGGGTCATCGTGCACCCTGCGGCATCGGCGCCGGCCTGCAGGCAGGCCAGGACCCGCTCCTTCAACGGCTCCAACGAGCGCAGGGTCGGCGACCGAACGTACCAGTGGGACGAGGCCTCCCTGGGCACGATGTTGGGCTTGTCGCCGCCCTTGACGAACACGCCGTGGACGCGCTCGGTGGGACGGATGTGCTGACGGAGCGCCGCAACGTTGACGTAGCCCAGCACGGCGGCGTCGAGGGCGTTGCGGCCCCGGTGCGGGTACGCGGCGGCGTGGGCCGCCACACCCTGGTACTCGACGAAGAGCTGCTGGATGGCGATCGCGTTCATGGCGATCAGGTCGCCCCCGGCGGGGTGGACCATCATCGCCGCGTCGACGCCGTCGAACGCGCCCCGGTCGGCCATGAGCACCTTCCCGCCGCCTCCCTCCTCCGCCGGCGTGCCGAGGATGACCACCCGACCACCGAGCTCCTCGGCCAGCGCGGCCGCGGCCAGACCCGCGCCGAGACCGGCGGTGCCGATGATGTTGTGGCCGCAGGCGTGGCCGACCCCCGGCAGGGCGTCGTACTCACAGAGCACCGCGATCGTGGGCCCCGCGGTGCCGGCCCGGGCGCTGAAGGCGGTCTCGAGACCGTAGGCGTGGCGCTCGACCGGCACACCCTCGCCTTCGATGATCCCCGAGAGCAGGTCGTGGGCGAAGTGCTCCTCGAAGGCCAACTCGGGATTCTGGTGGATCTGGTGCGACGCCTCGATCAGGAGGTCGGCCCGCCGATCGACCTCGTCGGCCATCCGCTGCTTCGCCGCTGCCAGTTCCATGGCGTGAACCCTAGACCCGCCGCTCAGATGACCACGGTGACCGCATCGGGCTCGACGCGGATGGACAAGGCCCGGGCGCGCCGGGGCAGCCGTCGCCCGTCCAGCCAGACACCGAGGGCGGGAGCCAGGTCGAGCTGCGTGGCCTGGGTACGTCGTTCGACGATTCCCGGGTGCGGCACGTGGGTCCCCTGCCTGAGGCGCCGGCGGGCCTTGCCGCGGTCGCGGACGGAAAGGTCGGCGGTGAGGACGTCGAGGAGGCCGTCGTTCGGGTGCGAGCGGGGCGCGACGTCCCACGCGCCGATCCACTGGGCGTTCATCGCCGCCACCACCGGCCCCCGCCACCAGGAGTTGCGGGCCACCAGGTGGGCCACGAACCAGTGCTGGCGACCGTCGACCAGCACCGAGCCGAGGTCGACGACCACCCGCACGCCCTCGGCCGAGCGCAGACGGCGCTCGTCACCGCTCCCTCCGAGGGTCCGACACAGGTCGCCGCCCAGCAGACCGAGCGGCGGCGGTTCCTCGCCCGCCCGCCGGGCCCGCTCGATCACGGCCCGGGCCTCGTCGTCGGATCGAACCACGACCCCGTTGCCTGGCAGCGGCCCCGATTCACCCCACTCCCCTCCCCGGCGGATGGTCATGCCGGACTCACCTCACCGACCACGGAGGAGGCCGACACCACCCCGCGGAACAGGGTGTCGGCGGCCGCGCGAGCGGTGCGGGCTGTCGCCGGGGAGGGAGCCACGTCACCGATCTGACGCAAGAGGTCGATCAACTGCTTCGCGTTGCGGACGAAGTCACCTCCCGAGAGGTCCTCGTCGTCGAGGACCGCTTCGAGGCGCTCGCCGGCGGCCCACGCGTGGGCCAGGGCGCAGAACCCGGCATCGGGCAGCCGGGTGAGCGGGAGGCCCGCCTCGTGCTCGTGCTCGTTCAATGCCACCGCAAGACGCTCGATGTCGGAGAAGCGGTGACGGACCTTCGATGACGGGAACCAGGGATCAGGTGGCGGTGCCGCGCTCCGGTGCTCGTAGGTGAAGCAGGAGGCCAGACCGGCCAGGGCCGCAGGGTCGAGGTCGTCGAGCGCGCCGGTGGCCAGGCTCTCGGCGATGAGGAGGTCGCCCTCGTGGTACAGGCGGGCGAGACAGTCGCCCCGCGCCGTGAGGGCCCACCCCTCGAGATACCGCCACGCCTCGAGCAGGCTGAGCACACGGTCGAACTGCCGGGCCAGCGACCCCGTCCGACCCCGCACGTGGCGCTCGATGTCGGCCACTTCGCGAGCCGTGCGCTCGGCCCGCCGGGACGCCGCCAGATGCGCCGCGACATCGGGGCAGCCGGCCACCGGGTGGTCGGCGCCCGGGCCTTCCGGTGAGCCAGGTGCCACCCCCGGGNNGGGAGATCCACCCGACCGAGAACACTCGGGGCGGCATCGAAGTCGGTGGCGCCCAGGCTCAGCACCTTGCGGTTCCTGGTGATCGCCCGCACCCGCACGGCCCCCCGCTGGCGCTGGGCGACCGACAGCACCAGCACCGGTCCGTCGGTGGTGACGCCGATGACCTCGCCGGGGTGCAGCGCAGCGAGGGCGGCCTCCACCACGCCTCTCGGCGTGGCTCGGCGCCGCTCCTGGCGGCCCGGGAGCAGGCGACGGTACTGCTCGATGTCACCCCGCTCGCACGCCGCGGTGGCCCGCAGCTCCGCCAACCGCGCCTGGCGCATCTCGAGGCGGCGCTCGAGGCGCACCACGTCACGGTCGGCCCGGTACTGGGCGAACGAGAGGTTCAGGAGATGGTGCGCCCGGTCCGGCGGATACCGGTGCACCAGGTTGGCGGCCATGTTGTACGTGGGACGAAATGCCGACGACAGCTCGAAGGAGCGACTGGACGCCAGGCCCGCGACCTTGCCGAAGGCCACGAAGGGTGACCACAGGACGACGGCGTGGCCGATGGGGTCGATCCCCCGTCGTCCGGCCCGGCCCGTGATCTGGGTGTACTGGCCCGCGGTGAGCAGCTCGTGATGATCACCGGTGAACTTGGACAGCTTCTCGATGACGACGGTTCGCGCCGGCATGTTGACGCCCAGGGCCAGGGTCTCGGTGGCGAACACGACCTTCACCAGACCCTCGGTGAAGCAGGCCTCGACGGCCTCCTTGAAGGGTGGGACCATCCCGGCGTGGTGCGCGGCGATCCCGGCGTCCAGCCCCGCCCGCCAGCGGGCGTAACCGAGGACGTCCAGGTCGTCGAGGGACAACGGCGCGACGCGTTGCTCGACGATCTCCGCGATCCTCGCCCGTTCGGCGCTCGTGGTGAGTCGGAGGCCGGCATCGAGGAGGTTGGCCGCGGCGTCGTCACACGCGGCCCGGCTGAAGATGAAGTAGATCGCCGGCAGCAGGTCGCGCTCGAGCAGCTCGTCGACCACCTCCAGTCGTCGCGGGGTGAAGAACCGGCGGCGGGGCCTGCCCCTTGCCGTGCCGGGTCGGGCCCGTTCGGCGTCGAAGCGGTCACCCTCGGCGTTGGGGCGACCCTCCACCAGCGTCGGGACCAGCGTGAGCCCGACCGCATCGCGGTCGCCGACCAGGTAGAGGTTCGCGAGCTCCACCGGGCGTTCGTGCTCGATGACGGTGGCCGTGGGCCCCCTGATGGTGGCGATCCAGTCGGACAGCTCATGGGCGTTCGACACCGTGGCGGACAGGCACACGAGCCTGACCGCCGACGGCAGGTGGACGATGACCTCCTCCCACACCGGTCCCCGGTACGCGTCCTGCAGGTAGTGCACCTCGTCGAGCACCACGAATCGGAGCCGGTCGAGGGCGGCAGACGACCCGTAGATCATGTTCCGCAGCACCTCGGTCGTCATCACCACGACCGGGGCTTCGCCGTTGACGGCGTTGTCCCCGGTCAACAGGCCGACGGCATCGGCTCCGTGCCGTCGGACCAGGTCCGCGTACTTCTGGTTGGACAACGCCTTGATCGGTGTGGTGTAGAAGACACGGGACCCGTCACCTCGAGCGAGGGTGGTGGCGACCGCGTACTCCGCGATCACCGTCTTGCCCGAGCCTGTGGGCGCGGCAACGAGCACCGACTGACCGGCATCGAGGGCCTCGATCGCCTCCCGCTGGAACCGGTCGAGCTCGAACGCGTAGCCGTGGAGAGGTCCGGTCTCGGCCACCTCAGGCGTCGGCTTCGGCCGCAGCCGCCTTGGCGCGCTGCCGACGGATGAGCTTGCCGGCCAGGATGGAGAGCTCGTAGAAGATCACCATCGGTATCGACAGGACGATCTGGCTGTACGGGTCACCGCTCGGGGTGAGCACCGCCACGACGACGAAGATGATCACGATGGCCCAGCGACGCCACGACCCGAGCTGCTCAGGGGTGACGATCCCGGCCATCTGCAGGAAGACGAGGAGGATCGGGAACTCGAAGCCCACTCCGAACGCCAGCATCATGTAGAGGATCAGGGTGAGGTACTTGACCGGCGAGTAGATCTCCTGAAGCTCGCTCCCACCGATGTCGATCAGGAATCCGAGGGCCTTGGGGAGGGTCCAGAACGCCAGCGCTGCCCCGAGGGCGAAGAGGGTGACCGCGGACGCGACGAACGGGATGGCGTAGCGCCGCTCGTGCTTGTAGAGACCCGGCGTGACGAACCGCCACAGCTGCCAGAGGATCACGGGCATGGCCAGGGCGATCCCGCCGTACCCCGCAACCTGCAGCCGCGTCTTGAAGCCCTCGAGGGGGTCGGTGACGTAGAGGCTGCAGTCGCCTCCCCGGATCTCGCAGTACGGGTGGACGAGGAACTCGAGTATCGGGTTGTAGAACCACCACGCGATGACCGCCCCGATCACCACGGCGAGGACGCACTTGAACAGGCGCGATCGCAGCTCGGTGAGGTGCTCGACGAGCGTCATCCGCTCCTCGTGGCCGCCCTCCGCGACCACTTCGTCAGCGTCCGCCGCCTCGCTCGGACCAGCCATGGTCTCGGAGCCTCAGGGCTCGGTGGGGTGATCGAGCGAGACCGGGTCCACGACATCGGGGGAGACCGGCTCATCGACGGCGGACCGCCGCTCCTCGGGCGGCTCGGTGCTCGCGGCTTCGATTGCGGTGGGGTGTTCGGTCGGGCCCCCGGGAGACTTCGGCTTCTCGGTGGGGGCCACCTTCGGCGACATGGCGAGCGGCGTGTCGTCCATGGCGGTCTTCAACTCGTTCTGGAACCCGTTGGCGATCCTTCGGAACTCGCCGAGGAACTGACCGACCTGGCGGGCCGCGTGGGGCAGCTTGGTGGGCCCGATCACGAGCAGCGCCACCAACATGATCACGAAGAACTCCGCGCCACCGACGTTGAACACCAGGAAACCCTATCGGCGCGTGCGCTCGACGGCGGTGGCGCGCGTGGCATCGATGCGGCCCTGCACGAGCTGGAGCGCGCTGCGGGCGCCCGCCAGGTCGGTCACCTGCTGCTGCATCCCGCGACGGGCGTCGTCGAGGGCCCGGATCCCGAGCACGAGCTCGATGCCGCCGATCGTCAGGGCCACCGGCACCACCAGCCAGAGCACGTTCACCGCCGGCGACCGGTGCCTGTGCGCCCCACAGGGCGGAGCGTAACTCCTGTTCCCGACTACCGATCGGAGTCGGATGCCAGCGTGCGGAACCAGGTGTCGTCGCGGTGCAGCAGGTCGTGGAAGTCGAGGAGGTCGTCATGGGTGATCGGATCGCCCGAACGCTCCTCGAGGAACTCGGAGGGCAGGGCCGACCTCGCCTGCTCGACACCGGATGCCAGCAGCAGGTCGATGGTTCGGGGCTCGGCCGACTTCACGACGGTGACCACACAGCCAGGGCAGCGGAACGAGTAGGTGCCCGAGCCGTCCTCCGCGCTGACGCGCACCTGTACGTCTCTGGTCGTGAACTCGACATCGCCGCAATCTGGGCAGCTCGCACGAATGGTTGCCATCGACGTCGCCCCTCCTCTCCTCGGCTCCTTTCGGTGATCGGCACGGGGAGAGCCTCCCTTGAGGCCGTTCTGCGGCAGAGACACCGTGCGAGAATGGCGGCATGCCCACGCGCCTCCCCTCGCTGCGGCCCGACCCCATCGGATTCGCCCACCGAGGCGGGCGGGCCCACGCGCCCGAGAACACCCTCGACGCCTTCTCGCTCGGGCTGCGCCTCGGCGCCACCGGCCTCGAGACCGACGCGTGGCTGACCGCGGACGGGGCCATCGTCCTCGACCACGACGGTGTCATCGGTCGAGTGCGCCGGCGTGCGATGGCGACGATCGAGCATCGGCTGGTACCCGACCACGTGCCGACCCTCGCCGACCTGTATGCGACCTGCGGCACCGGTTTCGAGCTGTCGATCGACGTCAAGGACCCCGACGCGGCTCCGGCGATCGTGGCGACCGCCCGCGCCGCCGGTGGGGGCGCGCTCGGACGGCTCTGGCTGTGTCATCACGACTGGCGGACCGTGGCGTCCTGGCGGCCCCTCGCCGAGGAGGTCCGCCTGGTCGACTCGACGCGTCTGCGCCGGATGAAGGAGGGGCCCGAGCGCCGGGCGGCCACGCTCGCCGACGCAGGAATCGACGCCGTCAACATGCACCACAGCGACTGGACGGGTGGGCTCACCACCCTGTTCCACCGCTTCGGCCGGTACTGCCTCGGATGGGACGCCCAATACGACCGACCGCTCTCGCAACTCGTCGACATGGGCATCGACGGGGTGTTCTCAGACCATGTCGACCGCATGGTCGACGCCCTCAGCACCGCACGCCGCTAGAGCGTGCTGATGTCACCCAGGGGCCAGACGCGGAAGAAGGCGCGCCCGACGATGGCGCTCTCGTCGATGGGACCGAAGAAGCGGCTGTCCCGAGAGTCGCCTCGGTTGTCGCCCATCATGAACAGGTGCCCCTCGGGGACCTCGGTCGGCGGGAAGTCGGTGGTGACGACGCCCTCGTCCAGATAGGGCTCGGCCAGCGGTTGCCCGTTGACGAGCACCTGACCGTTCTGCCCTTCGACCGTGTCGCCCGGCAGACCGACGACCCGTTTGATCAGATCCGTGATGCCGCTGTCGGCCTCCCCGGCCGGTCGCTCGAAGACGATGATGTCGCCGCGGTGCACGTCGTGCACCCGGTAGCTCACCTTGTTCACGAGCACGCGGTCGCCCACGTTGAGCGTTGACACCATCGACGAGGACGGGATGAAGAACGCCTGCAGCAGGAAGGTCTTGATCACCAGGGCGATGACGAGGGCACCGCCCACCACCAGCGCCCACTCGACGAGGCTGCGCACGACCGACGGCTCCGACTTGGCGGTCGCGGTCACCTCTGCCTCGCCCGCGGGCTCGAGTGCGACGGGCGAGGGATCGGCGGATGGCACAGCGTTGGCAGGCTATCGCAGGCCCGCATCAGATCCGTATCGTGCGAGGACCCGACCCGCCGCCTGCGACCGAACGTCGCCCGTGCCGAGACGGCCATCGACCTCCAGGACCGTGGCATCCGGCCCGAGGCTCAGCAAGAGGCGATCGAGCCAGGGGCGTGCCGTGACCGCGAGGGTGATCCGGAATCGACCGCCGCCCAGGTCTTCGAGGTCCTCGTGGGGGTAATGGTCGGGCACCCACCGGGCATCAGGGCCGAGCTCGAGCGCTACTCGTGGCGTGTCGGGACCGGGACGGAACAATGCCGGCCCCGGCTGTTCGGAACCGACCTCGGCCGGACGATCCCGGGAGGCCAGGTCGAGCGCCTCGGCCACCTGGATCCGGTCCACCCGGAAGATGCGCTCCGCGTCGGCCTGGTGGCACCAGGCCGCCGCGTACCAGTGACCCTGGTCGGCGTAGACCTGATGCGGGGAGATCTCCCGCGCCGTCTGTTCATCGCGGCCGTGCGAGTAGTAGTCGATGGCCACGCGTCGGCGGTCACGGATCGCGGTTCGCAGGATGGCCAGGATCTCGGGAACGACCGAACCCCCCAGGCGGACCTCGATGGACTCGTCGTCGGTCAGGCCGAGTGACTGTGAGAGCTTCGCGAGGCCGCGGGCCAACGATCCGTTGGGGTCCGCACCCGGGCTCCTCACCATCCCACGGCCGGCGGCGACCAGGGCGAGCCCCTCTTCGGGCGTGAGGCGGAGCGGCCGGCCGAACGGCTGGGCGAGGTGCAGCCACACCGCGGCATCCTCGATGACCACGTCGATGAGCGCATCCGGGCTGAAGGGATGCACGCCGACGTACCGGAGCATCTCGAGGGCGGCGAGCAGCTCCCCCTCGGCGATGCTGAAGCGGTCGCAGATCTCGGCCACCGGCGCGCCGGGATGATCGACGATCCACGGCACGATGGACAGCAGACGCTCCAGGCGGTCGCTGGCGGCGACGCGGCTCACGCTCGGCGCCCCTGACCGCGACGCGACCGGGCCGCGGCCTCGCTTGGCGCGGTCACGGCACCATCGAGCGCAGCCAGGAGACGAGGTCCTGGCGGAGTTCGGGCGGTCCGAGCACCTCGGCGTGATCGAGGAAGCCCACGACAAGCGATCGGAAGCCGGATCGGTTGGTCACGGGCACCGAGAAGACGACCGAGCCGTCTGCTCGCCGCCGGGTGACGGACTCCTCGCCGAGCTGCTGTTCGGCCAGCGCCGCGCGGTCGGCGTCGATGAGCAGCTCGGCGATGACCGGCGTGCCCTCGCCCAGCTGCCAAGCGGCCAGGTCGAGGCCGGGGACACTCGTGGCCGGACGCTCGAACGCACCCGGCCGTCCGGTCGACACCGAGCCCTCGATCCGGTCCAGGCGGAAATGGCGCTCGCCGCCGCGCAGATGATCGACGCCACTCACGTACCAACGGCCGCGCTGGAAGTCGAGGCGACACGGGTCGAGTGTGCGCTGCTCCCCTCGGTAGTCGAAGCGCACCTGACGCCGCTCGGCCACCGCCTGGAACACCTTCGCCAGGTTCGGGTCGGCGGGCAGCTCCCCCAGCTCCGTCGCCGCGACGCGGACCGGTCGGACCTCGGACCCCGAAGGCACGCCGCCGAGCTTCCGGAGCCCGCCCAGGCCGTCGGCACCCTGGAGACGGATCGCGCTCGCGGCGAGGTTCAGGGCCGCCAGCTCATCGGGCGCGAGGCCGGGATCGCGCAGGTAGTACTCGCCCCGGGGGATCCGGTACCCGTCGAGCGGCGGGTCGCTCCCGGGCACGTTCTCCACCCGGAGGGGGATGCCCATCTCGCGGAGGTCGTCCTTGTCGCGTTCGAACATGCGGCGGAAGGTGGGACCGGGCTCTTCGGGATAGCCCGGCACGCGTCGATGGATCTCGTCCGCCCCCAGGGCACGGGGTGTCTCGAGCAGCGCCGCTATCAGATTCAGGAGTCGCTCGACCTTGTCCATCAGCGCCGCGCCGCACGCCTCAGCGCCCCATCGGAGTCCGTCGAGGCCGGTGCCCACTGCCCGGCTCCTCGTGTCATCGTCGTTGCCGGCATCGGCGGAGCGTACCGGTCGGTTCAGCTGATGAGGCCGGCCGCGAGCGCCCCCGCGGCACCGGCCGCGGCGAAGAAGGCGGGGTCCTCCCGGGGTGACCGCCCCATGGTCGTGACCTCGAGGCCCTGCGCCTCGAGGAGCGCCGGCGTGTCAGGCACCGCGACGTCGATCTGCCGGTATCCGCCCTGGCCGTCCAACAGCGGGTGAGCGGCCACGAGCACCGGCACATGCGTCAGGTCGAGCACCGTGCGGCTGTGATGGCTGACGCCGCGGTGGCGCTCACGGGGGTCGCCGTCGGACACCCGCAGCGCCATCACCGGGACACCGTGCAGCGCCCCAGCGGTGTCGAGGATCCCGGCAACTTCGATCGCGGTCGTCCCGAGCACGGTGTTGGTGCCCACCACGCCGGGGCCCATCCCCACGACGATGACGTCGGCGTTCAGTTGGTGCCGGGCGAGCGCGAGCGCCGAGGCGACGTTCACGGCCTCGAGCTCGCCCCCGAACGCATGACCGGCGGTCACCGTGCCGTCGACCAGCCGCCGCTCGGTCATGGCGGCCACGAGGTCGCTGAAGGCGAGCGGAAGGGCGGCGCCGTCGGTCATCACATAGACGACGCGGGCACTCGGAGCGGCGTCCTTCAGCGCCACCGCCACGCAGGGCACCTGACTGTGCACGCTGCACGCCACCACCGGCGCGCCGCCGAGGTCGGCCGGCAGGCCGTCGAGGTGCTCTTCCGCGGCGCCGGTGTCGGCCTGCAAGCTCGTGTAGCGGAGCTTCATGATGTGCCCGCCACCCTGCTGACGCCATGACCGGCGCGACAGGTTCCAGTGCACGAAGTGCCACCCGCCGGTGCCGAGGCCCCATTCGACGGCCGTGGTGTTGCAGACCACCTCGTCGCCGGCCGCCACGTCACCGATCAGGCCGGTGAGCACGTAGGCCTTCTCGGGAAGGCCGGCTGGCCCAGACCCGGCCTCGGGCTCGAGCACCACGGTGACGCGTTGCAGGCCCTCACGCCGGGACAGGAGCTCGGCCACGCGGCCGGTTCGGAAGGCGGGCACGGCCGATCAGAGCGAGGCGATGAGCTTCTCGACGCGCTCGTCGCGCGACTTGAAGGGGTCTTTGCACAGGACCGTGCGCTGCGCCTGGTCGTTCAGCTTCAGGTGCACCCAGTCGACGGTGTAGTCGCGCTTGCGTTCCTTGGCCCGTCGGATGAACTCGCCGCGGAGGCGGGCTCGCGTGGTCTGTGGTGGTTGGTCGATGGCCAGCTCGATCTCGTCATCGGTGCAGATCCGGTCGACCATGCCCCGCTGCTGCATCCGGTAGAACAGCCCGCGATCACGGTTGACGTCGTGGTACTGCAGGTCCATCAGTGCCACCTTGGGATCAGTGAGCGCCAGGCCATGGCGGTCCCGGTAGGCCTCGATCAGGTTGTGCTTGATGACCCAGTCGCACTCGCGCTCGAGCGAGAGCGGGTCCTTCTCGATGCCCGTGAGACAGTGCTCCCACATGTCGAGTGCCTGCTGCTCGAGCGGACTGAGCCCTCGGGTCTCCGCGTAACGGAGGGCCCGCGTGAGGTACTCGGACTGGATCTCGAGTGCGCTGGCCTCGCGGCCGTTGGCCAGTCGGACCCGGCGCGTGCAGGTCATGTCGTGGCTGATCTCGCGGATTGCTCGGATCGGGTTCTCGAGCGTCATGTCGCGGAAGGTCACCATGCGGTCCTCCAGCATCCTCAGCAGGATGCTGGTGGTGCCGACCTTGACGAAGTTCGCGTACTCGCTCATGTTGGAGTCGCCCACGATCACGTGGAGGCGGCGGTAGCGCTCGGCGTCGGCATGGGGCTCATCGCGCGTGTTGATGATCGGTCGCGACCGGGTGGTGGCGCTCGACACGCCCTCCCAGATGTGCTCGGCCCGCTGGCTGATGCAGTACATCGCCCCGCGGGCGGTCTGCAGCACCTTCCCGGCGCCGGCGAAGATCTGGCGGCTCACGAAGAAGGGAATCAGGACTTCGACGTACCGGGCGAAGTCGTCCTGGCGGCTGGTGAGGTAGTTCTCGTGGCACCCGTACGAGTTGCCGGCCGAGTCGGTGTTGTTCTTGAACAGGTAGATGACCCCCCGGATGCCCTCCTCGCGCAGGCGCTGCTCGGCGCTCGCGAGCAACTGCTCGAGGATCCGCTCCCCCGCCTTGTCGTGCACCACCAGGTCGTAGATCGAGTCGCACTCGGGGGTCGCGTACTCGGGGTGCGAGCCCACGTCGAGGTACAGCCGTGCCCCGTTGGCGAGGAACACGTTGCTGCTCCGACCCCACGAGACAACCCGGCGGAACAGGTAGCGAGCCACCTCGTCGGGGCTGAGCCGGCGTTGCCCGCGAAGCGTGCAGGTGACCCCGTACTCGTTCTCGAGGCCGAAGATCCGACGCTCCATCACGCCAACCTAGTGGGAAGCCCGCCGTCGGCCGTGGGCGGCCCCAACGCGCTCAGCCGAGCAGGTCGGCCAGTTCCTCGCCCTCGACCCGCCGGAAGGCCCGGCGACCGTTGGCCCGCGACAGCACCGCCACCTCGAGATCGTCGGGCGCGAGCGTGCGATCCGGGCCCGCCATCGCGGCGGTCGCCGCCTTCAGCGCGTCGGCCAGGCCGAGCCCCTCGCCCCAGGCCTCGCCGAGGCGCCTGGCGATGGCCTCGGCCTCGCCGCCGAGCACCGTGAAGTCCGCCTCGTCGACCACGGTGCCGTCGTAGAGGATGTGGAACAGACGGTCGCCGGCGACATCGGTGCCGACCTCGGCCACCAGGATCTCGACCTCCATGGGCTTCATCTCGTTGGTGAAGATCTGCCCCAGGATCTGCGCGTACTGGTTGGCCAGGCTGCGGGCGTCGACATCGGCCCGGCTGTACGAGTAGCCCTTAAGGTCCGCGTGGCGCACGCCCGCGATGCGCAGCGAGTCGAACTCGTTGTACTTGCCCACCCCGGCGAAGCCGATGCGGTCGTAGATCTCGCTGACCTTGCGCAGGGTGTTCGAGGGGTTCTCGGCACAGATCAGAATGCCGTCGTCGTACACGACAGCGGCGAGGCTGCGGCCCCGGGCGATGCCCTTGCGCGCGTAGTCGGCGCGGTCCTTCATCACCTGCTCGGGTGCCACGTAGAACGGCATGCTCATATCGCTTGCACCTCCTCCGTCGGTGCCCCTTCGGGATCCGACCCACGCCCTCGCCGCTGCTCCGCTCCGCTGCGCAACCTCACGACCGTCGGTGCCCCTTCGGGATCCGACCCACGCCCTCGCCGCTGCTCCGCTCCGCTGCGCAACCTCACGACCGTCGGTGCCCCTCCGGGATCCGACCCACGCCCTCGCCGCTGCTCCGCTCCGCTGCGCAACCTCACGACCGTCGGTGCCCCTTCGGGATCCGACCCACGCCCTCGCCGCTGCTCCGCTCCGCTGCGCAACCTCACACTCATGACGTGCCACCGCCTTTGGTCGGGAGCGTGCCACGGGTGCCGGTCAGCGAGTCGACGAGGCCCCGGAAGCGGTCGGCGATCTCGGCATCGTCCACCACCTCGAAGCCCTGCGCGGTGATCGTGGCCACACTCGGATAGATGCCGCGAACCAGGTCGGGCCCACCGGTTGCCGAGTCCTCGTCGGCAGCCTCGAACAACGCGGAGATCACGAGGTCGATCACCGCCTCACGCGTCAGTTCGGGGCGATAGCCGATCTTCACCACCGCTCCGGCGTGCAGGCTGCCCGAGCCGGTGGCCGCGTACTCGCTCTCTTCGTAGCGGCCGCCCGTGACGTCGTATTCGAAGAGACGCCCCTCGCCCCTCGCCACGTCGAAGCCGGCGAACANNAGCTGGTTGGCCTTGCCCTCGAGGCTGATCATCGACCCCTCGACCTTCTCGTAGTGCTCGAGTTGGAGTTGGAAGAGCCGCACCATCTCGACCGCCGGGCCGGCGGCACCGGCGATGGCCACACCCGAGTGCCGATCGGCAGGGAAGACCTTCTCCATGTGGCGGTGGCTGATCAGGTTGCCCGAGGTGGCCCGTCGGTCGCCCGCCATCACCACGCCGTCGCCATAGCGCACCGCCACCACGGTCGTGCCGTGGCTGTAGGCCAGCGGCGACCCGGCCTCGGGGGCCGAGAAGACGGGCGGTTCCAGGCCACTGCGGCGGAGGAGGTGCACGAAGCTGGGGCCCGGGTCTTCGTCGCCGGTGAAGTACGGAAGCGTCACGGCTCGGAGGCTATCGGCTCTCCGACCCTGCGCTTTCGTCGCCCTCCGAGCCGGACCGGCGGGTCCGAACATGCCACACGGCCACGCCGGTGGCGACCAGGCCCAGCGCCATCGCGCCGCCCACCACCGGTAGTGCCATCGAGCCCCCGTCGTCCTCGCCCCCGGGCCCGTCCACCGTCGTGGACGGGGCGGTCGCCGCCAGAGTCGTCGCCGTGGAGGCGCCGGCCGTGCCGGGCCCGGAGGCCCGGAACGGCCCGGTGACCTCGTAGTTGACACCGGCGTTGCCGGCACCGCCGCGCTGCGAGCCGAAGAACAGCCTAGATCCGTCCGGGCTGAAGGCAGGACCGGTGATCTCGGAGACCACGCCGCCGGCCGGCGTCCCGTCGTCGACGATCCTCACGAACGGGTATGCCTCGCCCTCCGGAGTGAGGACCACCACCTCCATGTTGCCGCCGTCCTCGGCGACGAAGAGGTCGCCCGTGCCGGCCTCGGCGGTGATGTTGTCCACGCCGGTGAGATCGCCAGACCCGTCGTAGATCACCTCGATTGTCTCGGCGTCGGTGTCATAGCGACGGACGTTGTCGTCGCCCTTCGAGGTGAAGTACACCGAGCCCTGGTCGAACCAGATGCCCTCTCCCCCGTCGAACGCCGTACTGTCGGGCACCTGCCCGCGGGTGGGCACGGTCGCCCCCGAGGGATCGGGGACGTCGAGCCAGGTGACCACACCCTCCCCGTCGACCCTGGCCACCTCGAGGCTTCCGGCCGACAGGTCGGGATAGGCGGCAGGGGTGAACCGGTACAGGCGACCGTCGGGCTCGTCCTCGGTCAGGTACAGCTGCTCGAGGTCGGGGTCGACGGTGACCGCTTCATGGGAGAACGAACCGAGGGCAGGGCGTGGCTCACCCTGGCTCTCCCCGGTCGGGTCGCACTCCCACACCAGGCCATCGTCGATCTCCTCGCCCGACAACCACGTGCCCCACGGAGTCGGCCCACCACCGCAGTTCTTGGTGGTGCCTTCCAGGATGCGGAAGGCGTCGACGATCCCGCCCTCGGCGTCGAACCCGATGGCGCTCGCCCCGCCCTCGCCATCGACGAAGTTCTCGCTGTTGACCGCGAGGTACCAGCCGCCGCCTTCGACGGCGAATGTCGCCGCCCCGTCAGGGAACACCGGCCACCGGTAGTCGCTTCCCTCCACCACCTCGCCGGAGCGGGCGATCACACGCGACGTGAAGCCCTCCGGCAACAGCAGGCCGTTCTCGTCAGGCTCGCGACCTTCGATCGAGCCGTATGGCCCCTCGGTCCCCTGCCTCGACGTCGCCGCCGCCGGTCGCCACAGCGGTGGCGCCAGGACCACCGCCCCCGAGGACACCGCCACCGCCGCCAGGAACTCCCTCCGCCGCACGGGCACGAACCTAGCCCCGATCG
>CXWK01017625.1_pt1 | contig 30050 bp, 22 predicted proteins | sample 590851 | NCBI WGS metagenome assembly CXWK01 (sample SAMEA3498364, study PRJEB10139) | wastewater metagenome | biome: wastewater treatment plant; material: activated sludge | place: Denmark | collected 2014-08-01
CAGCCGAAGCCGGCGCGCATGAGCGTCGATGTCGGCGGCCGTCTCAAGGCCGTGCGCCTGAGCCAGAACCTGACGCAGCGCGATCTGGCGGGCCGCGCCGGCGTCACCAACGGCATGATCTCGATGATCGAGCAGAATAAGCATTCGCCATCGGTGGCGACGCTCAACCGGCTGATCGATGCGCTGGGGCTGTCGTTTGCCGAGTTCTTCTCGATCGAGCTGCCGCCGTTGCCGCAGGTGTTCTATCGCAAGTCCGATCTGGTGCGGCTGACGGAAGGCAAAGTGCGATTTCAGGTCGTGGCGGCCGAACGCGCCGATAAGACTGTGCAAATGTTGCACGAAACCTACGAACCGGGCGGCGACACGGGCGCGGAAATGCTGACTCATGAGGGCGAGGAATGCGGGATCGTGCTCGAAGGCGAGATCGAGTTGACGGTCGGCGATCAGCGCCGCGTGCTGGGTCCGGGTGACGCCTACTATTTCGAGAGCTCCATTCCGCATCGCTTCCGCAACGTGTCGAAAAAGCAGGCGGTGATCATCTCGGCCTGCTCGCCGCCATTCATGTGAGGCCGTGCGCCGCACTTCAATCGGCACGGATATTGGCCATCGCCTCTTCAATCCGCGCCGTCATGTCCTGACCGGCGTATCGGGGAAACTCGCATTTGGCGAGAATGCCGGCTGGCGGGAAGATGACGGCGTTTTTCTTGTAGTCGTCGTCCATGATGGCGATCGCGGCCTCATTGGGCGAGGGGAACTTGATGGTCTTGTAGATTTCAGCGCCGACCTCGGCGTCAAGGATGTGATTGATGAAGGCGTGGGCATTCTCGGGATGCGGCGCGCCCTTCGGAATGGCCAGAGAATCGGACTGCATCATCGCCCCTTCCTTCGGGACGACGAAGTCGATGTCCTTGTCCTCGGTCATGATCTGGGCGATGTCGCCGTTATACTCCATGACGACATCGACTTCGCCGGACAGCAGCAAATCTTGACCGTTGTCTTCGTGGAAGACTTTGATGTTGTCCTTCTGCTTCTTCAGCATTTCCTCCACCTTCTTGATCAATTCGGCGTTGCCGCCGTTGATCGAGGCGCCCAGATACTTGAAGCCGTGACGGAAGAGTTCGCTCGCATCCGACATCACCGCGATGCGATCTTTGTACTCGTCGGAATCGAAGAGATATTTCCAGCTGTCCGGGACGGCCTTCACCTTGGACTTGCGGTAGCCGATGCCGATGACGAGCCAGGTATAGGGCAGCGAATACTTGCGGCCCGGATCATACGGGGCGTCGTCGATGAACTCCTTGGCCACGTTCTTGATATTCGGAATTTTCGAGTGATCGAGCGGCATCAGCAGATCGGCCTGGATCATGCGCTCGACGAACTCGCTGCCGGGCACGATCACGTCGAAGCCGGGATTTCCGGCGCTCAGCTTGGCGAACAGCTCATCGTTAGTCGCAAACAGGCTCATGTTGATGTCTATTCCGGCCTTCTCCTTGAAGGTCGAAAGGGTTGTCTCACCGATGTACGTATCCCAGTTGTAAAAGTTGAGCTTCTTTTCCTCATCCGCCGCAAAGCCCGGCCTGGCAAAAGTCAGGCCGGCAGCGGCGGCACCGAGACCCTTCAACAGAGACCGTCGCGAAGCACCGCCGCGAAGCAGGCCTTTGAGTGCCGGAGTCGTCATGGGCCGCAGGTCCTTCCCCGAAAGGTGTCAGTCCAGTAGACGTTGTGCGTCAGGCGTCGATGGCGCCGAGGCAAATGTACTTGGGCTCCAGATATTCATCCAGACCCTCCGCCGCGCCTTCCCGACCGAGGCCAGATTCCTTGACCCCGCCGAAGGGCACGACTTCATTGGAGAAGATGCCGTCGTTGACGCCGACCATGCCGGCTTCAAGTTTCTCGGCAACGCGCCACGCCCGGCTCAGCGACTGACTGAAAAGATAGGCGGCGAGACCGAACGGCGTGTCGTTGGCGTGCTTGATGCCTTCGGCTTCCGTTTCGAACTTCATCAGCGCGGCAACGGGGCCAAAGATCTCCTCGTTGACGATGCGCATGTCGGGCGTGATGCCGGTCAAGACCGACGGCTCGAAGAAGAGGTCGCCGGCCTTGTCAGGGTTGCCGCCGGCGTTGACTTTCGCACCCTTGGCGACGGCGTCGCCAACGAGCGCTTTCACCTTTTCGATCGCTTCGGAATTAATGAGCGGGCCGATCGTCGTTTCAGGCTTGCTGCCCGGTCCGACACGCAGCTTGGCGACGGCTTCTGCCAGAGCCTTGGCGAAGCGATCGTAGATTCCGGCCTGGACGAGAATGCGATTGGCGCAGACGCACGTCTGACCGGCATTTCGGTATTTCGAAGCCATGGCGCCCGCAACCGCAAGATTGATGTCGGCGTCGTCGAAGACCAGGAGCGGCGCGTTGCCGCCCAGTTCCAGTGTCAACTTTTTCACCGTGCCCGCGCACTGGCGATAGAGTGCCTTGCCCACTTCGGTCGACCCGGTGAACGTCAGCTTGCGGACGCGCGCGTCATCGGTCCAGACTTTGCCGACGTCCTTGGCATTGGTTGTGGTGACGATGTTCAATACGCCGGGAGGCACGCCGGCATCGAGCGCAAGCTTGGCAATGGCCAGAGCGCTGAGCGGCGTTTCTTCGGAAGGCTTGACGACCATCGTGCAGCCAGCGGCAAGCGCCGGGCCGACCTTGCGGGTGATCATCGCAATCGGGAAATTCCACGGCGTGATCGCCGCGCATACGCCGATCGGCTGCTTGATGGTGACGTAACGGCGCGAGGCGACCGTGGTCGGTATCGTCCGGCCGTAAGCGCGCTTTCCTTCCTCGGCGAACCACTCGATGAAGGAGGCGCCATAGGCAACCTCGCCGCGGGATTCAGTGAGCGGCTTGCCTTGTTCGGCGGTCATGATTTCAGCCAGCGCCTCTGTTTCGGCTGTGATGAGATCGAACCATCGGCGCAGGATGATGGCCCGATCCTTCGCGGTTCTTGCCGACCAGGCGGGAAGTGCTGCGCTCGCGGCATCGACGGCTTTCAACGCGGCATCTGCTCCCAGGTCCGGCACGCGGGCGATCACCTCCCCGGTCGCCGGATTGGTGACATCGAACGCCGGGCCCGACGTGATCCATTCGCCATTGATCAATGCGCCGGTCGTAAACTTGGCAGTGAGAGCAGTCATAAAGAAACCTCTAGCGCAGAGTGATGGAGATCGATTTCAAATCGGCATACTTGTAGAGCGCGTGCATCGAGCGATCGCGGCCGAAGCCGGATTGCTTGAAGCCGCCGAACGGCATGGTGATGTCGCAGCTGTCCCAGCCGTTAATCCAAACGAGCCCGGCGCGCAATACGCGCGCGGCACGATGAGCCAGCGTCAGGTCCTTGGTCCACAAGCCGGCGGCGAGGCCGAATACCGTGCCGTTAGCTATGCGCAAGGCTTCATCGGCATCCTTGAAGCGCGTGACTGCGAGAACAGGGCCGAAGACCTCTTCCTGGGCGAGGGTCGCGTCGGGCTTGACCTTGTCAAATACCGTCGGTTCGACATAGAAGCCGCCGCTGTCGATGCGGGCGCGCTTGCCGCCGTGGGTCAGGGCGCAGCCCTCCTTGTTGGCGGTGTCGATATAGCCGAGCACGGTCTTCATCTGATCGGCGCTGACCATGGAGCCGAATGTCGTTTCGGGCGCCAGAGGATCGCCGGGGACGACGGATGCGGCGGCCTTGATGAGCTTTTCCATGAACGCGTCAGCGACGCTGTCGTGAACAAGCAGGCGCGAACCGGCGGTGCAGACCTGGCCGGAATTGTAGAATATGCCGAACGCCGCATGCTGTGCCGCGGCGTCGAGATCGGGGCAATCGGCGAACACGATGTGCGGAGACTTGCCGCCCAGTTCGAGGCTGACCCGCTTGAGGTTCGACTCGCCTGAATATTTCATCAGCAACTTGCCGACCGGTCCTGAGCCCGTGAACGTGATCATGTCCACGTCCATGTGCTTGGCGATCGCGGTGCCCGCAACGCGACCGGCGCCCGGTATGATGTTGAGCACGCCGGCAGGAAGGCCTGCTTCAAGTGCCAGTTCGCCGACCTTGAGTGCGGTCATCGAGGATTGCTCGGCCGGCTTCACAACCATCGAATTGCCCATGGCCAGCGCAGGCGCGATCTTCCACATGGCGAGATGCAGCGGGAAATTCCACGGCACGATGGCGCCGATGACGCCCAGCGGCTCGTGCACGGCCAGCGACACGCGGTCGGTCGTTTCGGGGCCGACCTCGCCGTTCACCTTGTCGAGTGCCTCCGCGTAGTAGCGTAGCGTGCGGATGGCGGAAGGAACGTCAAAAGCCTTGGTATCGCGAATGGGCTTGCCGACATCGAGACTTTCGAGCAGCGCCAAAGTCTCCGCATCGCGCTCCATGAGGTCGGCGAGCTTGAAGAGAACTTTCTTCTTGTCGCGATAGTGCTGGTGGCGCCAGCGGCCGTCCTCGAAGGCCGCGCGCGCCGCGGCAACCGCCACGTCGACATCGGCGGCATCGAGCTCGGCGATTTTGACAATTGCCTTGCCGTTGCGTGGCGTCACCTTCTCGAAGGTGTGTCCGGCGCGCCCGGCGATGAGTTTGCCGTCGACGACGGCGAGATTCGGTAACTTGATCGTACCGGCGAGTTTTTCGAAGTGCTGGAGTGAGGTCATGACGTAACCCTCATGCAACCTGAGCGTACCAGAGATGGTCGATGGATGTGACGATGCGTTCGAACTCGTTGCGTTCTGCCTGCTTTACCTGCGCATAGACGTCCCAGAACGGTTTGCCGAAGGCGTTGCGGGCGATCGTTGAACTTTCGAAGCGGTCGAGTGCCGCCGTCCACGATGTCGGAAGTTGTGGCGAGGGGTCCTTTTCGAAGTTCCCATCCATGGCGGACGTAGGTTCGATCTTGTGATCAATGCCGTGCTTCATGCCGGCCAGAATGGCGGCGAGCACCAGGAACGGATTGGCATCGGCACCCGCTACGCGATGTTCGACGCGCGTCGCGCCGCCCGATCCGCGCGGGATCCGTAGCGCCACGTTGCGGTTATTGAATCCCCAGTGCGCCGCCATCGGTACATACGACTTCGCCACGTAACGCTTGTAGGAATTGCCGCCCTGAGACCACACGGCCATAAAGTCGGCCATCGTCGCCTGCAGGCCGCCAAGCGCATGGCGGAACAGCGGCGAGATTGGGTCTCCGGCGAAGACATTTGCGCCGGATTTGTCGACGAGGCTCATGTGGATGTGCATGCCGGAACCCGACCATTCATGATGGGGTTTGGCCATGAAGGTTGCTTCCATGCCGTGGGCGTGAGCGGCGGCACGCACGGCACGCTTCAACAGCAAGCCATCGAGTGCCGCGGCGGCGGCATCGGCCTTGTGCTTCAGGTTGATTTCGAACTGGCCGGGGCCCGCCTCCTGAATGATGGCATCGACCGGAAGGTTCTGTGCGGCGGCGATGGCGTACACGTCGTCGATGAAGGCGCGGATCGTATCGAGTTCGCCGTACTGGTAGAGCTGCGGGAAATCCGGCGTGTCAGCAAGACCCTTGGGGGTCTTCAATTCAAAGTACCCGGATTCCGATTTCACAGTGACGTAGAACTCGAGTTCTACGGCGCAGACGGGTGAAAGCCCCATGGATGCCAACGCAGCGATCTGCCGATTGAGGACGCCGCGCGGATCAAGGCCGCCATCGTCCTCGACCGGCACCATGACGGCTTGTGCGTTTCTGCCGCCAGAGACAGGAACCGGCGCCAGCGTGCCGGCGAGAATCTTGAAATTGATGTCGGGGTCGCCGGTCTCCCAAAGGAGCCCGGTCTCTTCCACGCAGTTGCCGCGCGTGTCCATGATGTAGACGGTGGAAGGCACAAGAATGCCCTTGTCGGCGAGAGCGGGGAGGTCTGCGGGACGAAAGCGCTTGCCGCGCGCCACGCCGTTCAGATCGAACATGAACACGTCGATCCATTCGACGCTCGGGTTGGCGGCGACGAAGGCGCGCGCCTCGCCGGCCGTGAGATACGTATCGGCGGTCATTATTTTCTCCCAGCGGCTGACGCGAATTTACGGAACAGCGTGACAGACACGGGATTGGAGGCGGCCTTCCACTCGGGGTGCCACTGGACGCCGAGGCAGAACGGGTGATCGTCGGGTCCCCGCACGGCTTCGACCAGCCCATCCTTGGCGTAAGCTTCCGCGGTGAGGGACTTCGCGAGACGCTTGATCCCCTGACCATGGAGCGAGTTGACCATGATCTCATCCTTGCCAACCCAGTCCTTGAGTTTGCCGGTGAGAGAGATCGGGTGCATGGGACCCCAGCGTTCGTCCAACGGCCGCTCTTTGCGCTCGCGATGATCGATCTTGCCATCCTCGTGATGAACGGCCTGATGCAGCGTCCCGCCGAGTGCGACATTCAACTCCTGAAAGCCGCGGCAGATGGCCATCATCGGGATCTTGCGTTCAACCGCGGTGCGGATGAGCGGCAAGGTCACGGCATCGCGCGCCGGATCGAGCGCATCGGGAATGACAGGGTCTTCGTCGCTATAGTGCTTTGGCTCGACGTTCGACGGGCTTCCTGAGAACAGGATGCCGTCAGCCACATCGAGCACGGCGCCGATATCGACGAGAGCCGCATCGAGCGGGATCAGCAGCGGCTGGCATTCCGCCACCTGGGCGACGGCGGCGGAATAATTGCGGCTCACCGCATCGAACAGGTAGTCGGTGATGCGCTTGGTGCAGCAGGGGATGACAACAATCGGCCGGCGGCTCATGCTGCAAGTTCTCCGCGGACATCGTTGAGCGTCAGGTCGAGGGCCTTGCCGATGACGCGCTCGGCCTCCTGGAACTCGGCTTCGGTCCAGGTCAGCGGCGGCGCGCAGATCATGGTGTCGTAGACCGCGCGCATGATGAAGCCGTTGTTGATGAAGTGATTGCGGCAGATGAGGCCGACGCGGCCAAGCTCGGCAAAGCGGGCCCGGGTTTTCTTATTGGCGACAAGTTCCAACGCGCCCATCATGCCGACCGAACGGGCTTCGCCGACGAGTGGATGATCCTTGAACTTCTGGAACATCTTGGAGAAGCGCGCGGCGTTGGTGTCCTTGACGCGGCCGACAAGATTCTCGCGCTCGATGATTTCCAGGTTCTTGAATGCGACGGCGCACGCAACCGGATGACCCGAATAGGTATAGCCGTGGTTGAAATCGTCATCGTTGCTGGCGAGCGCTTCGACGACCTTGTCATCCACCAGAATGCCGGAAAGAGGCAGATATCCGGAGGTTACAGCCTTGGCGAAGGTGATGAAGTTCGGCCGCGTGCCGTAATGCTGGCAGCCGAACCATGTGCCGAGGCGGCCGAAGCCGGTGATGACTTCGTCAGACAGGAACAGGATACCGTACTTGTCGATGATCTTCTGGACCGCGGGCCAGTAGGTCGACGGCGCGATCTTGACGCCGCCAGCGCCCTGCACAGGCTCGCCGACGAAGGCGGCGACGTTATCGGGGCCGCAGCGCAGAATTTCTTCCTCGACGGCGCGCGCCGCGCGCAGGCCCAGTTCTTCGGGCGTCTCGTTGGCCACGGAATCGGTATACCAGCACGGGTCCATGACGTGGCGGAAACCCTCATAGACAGGGTAGGAATGCTGATGGATGTGCGTCATGCCGCCCATCGAGCCCGCTGCGATCGTCGAGCCGTGATAGCCGTTCCTGCGGCCGATGATGATGCGCCGCTTCGGCTGGCCTTTCAGATACCAGTAGTGGCGGATCAGACGGATAGCCGTGTCGTTTGACTCCGATCCCGATGAGCCAAAGAAAACGTTGTTGAGATTGCTCGGCGCCAGATCCGTCAGCCTCTTGGTGAGTTGGATGACAGCCGGATGCGAGGTGCGGAAGAACGTATTGTAGTAGGGCAGTTCGACCATCTGGTCGTAGGCTGCTTGCGCGATTTCCTTGCGGCCGTAGCCGACGTTGGTCGTCCACAGTCCAGCCATGCCATCGAGAATCTTATTGCCTTCGCTGTCCCAGATGTGCGGGCCATCGGCTTTGGTGATGACGCGAATGCCGCCTTCACGCAGAGACTTCACGCTCGAAAACGGATGCAGGTGGTGGTGGGTATCGAATTCTTTCAGGTCATTGGGAAGTTTTGCGGACATGTGCGTGGTCTCCAGCCGGATGTGACGTATTGGGTCGGGCGCTTGGGCTGGATGAGATGGGGCGTGTAGCCGATGCGCGCGGTGAGACGCAGCATCTCCGACTTTCGACAGCGGGGCGATGCATTGGTGGCGCGCAGCAAAGAGGCGCGCGCCCGGCGCAGGCGCAGAGCGGCCGGCACAACAGATGCTTCAGACCTCGTGACTGTGGCTCTCATGCGTGCGCGGGCTCTCGACCTTACAGACCGTCTTTACATCACCGGCGTCTCGGGTAAAGTCTAAATTCTACACCGTAGAAGTGTCAAGGGTTGTCGCATGAGCCGATCTCGCAACCGCACACAATGCGCCCCGGGCCTTCGAACACCGCGGGGGCTTGATCGCAACGACATTCTTAAAGCGGCCTTCGACCTCATGTCGGAACAGGGGGAAACAGGGTTTTCAGTGCGCAAACTCGGCGCCAAGATCGGCTGCGATCCGATGACAGTGCTGCATCATTTCCGGTCAAAGAACGATCTGATGCGCGAAATAGCCGAGCGGGCGTTGACCTCCGTGACCTTTCCGCCTCCAAGCGGCAACTGGAAAACGGATTTGCGCAAAATTGCATACGCGTACAGGGATCTGGCCCATCGCCATCCGCGCCTGTTCCATCTCCACTTCCGTTTTCATGCCACAGGGCCGATGGATCACGCCTCGAGCGAGGTCGTATATCGGGCACTGCTTCAAGGCGGCATGAGCAAATCCAAAGCCGCCGGCATGGGGCTCGCGTTCTACGCTTTTGTTCTGGGATTTGCGCTCGCCGAAATTGAAGGCCTGTTGTTGCCGCTCAATGCTCAAGAGGAGCAGGAACTTGCCGCTCTCGATGGCGAAGCGTTTCCGGCGACGCTCAGTCTGATCCCAGCCTTCAAGGCGCTCGACCCAGATGCAGCGTTTGCGTCGGCGGTGGCCGCGTTCATCGATGGCGTGGCCGCCCAGGCGCCAGACCGTGTGGGACGGCCAGAGCGCGCTCGCAACGTCTGAGGTTCAGGCTCGCGCCTAGCGCTGCGAGGTCTTGTAGTTGGGATTGACCCACACGGGTACGTCCAGCGGCGGCAACGGCGTGCGTCCGCGGATCACGTCGGCGAGCTTCTCCGCCATCATGATTACAGGCACATTGAGATTACCGCTGACGACGTCCGGCATGATCGAAGCGTCGATGACGCGCAATCCGTCGACGCCGTGAACGCGCGCGTCCGCGCCGACCACTGCCATCTCGTCGCTGCCCATGCGGCACGAACACGAGGGATGATAGGCGCTCTCGGCTTTGGCGCGGACGAAGGCATCGATGGCTTCGTCGCTGGTGGCATTGGGGCCGGGAGCCAGTTCCGGACCGCGGTAGGGATCGAAAGCCTTTTGCGTCATGATCTCGCGCGTCAGCTTGATGCCGTTGCGCATCTCCTTGCGATCCTGCTCGGTGCTCATGTAGTTGAAGAGCACGCGTGGATGCTGGCGCGGATCGGACGATCTGATCTTGACGAAGCCGCGGCTCGTCGGCCGCATCGGGCCGATGTGCGACTGGTAGCCATGCCCTTCAGCGGCGGTCTTGCCGTCATATGTGATGGCCATGGGAAAGAAGTGATACTGCAAGTCGGGAAATAGAACGCCAGCCTCGCTGCGGATGAAACCGCCCGATTCAAAGTGGTTCGATCCACCGAGCCCCTTGCCGGTGAACACCCACTGGATGCCGATCAGCAACTTAGAGACCGGATTATTGGCACCGTAGAGCGTGATCGGCTGTTTGCAGGCATACTGGACGTAGGCCTCGATGTGGTCCTGGAGATTCTCGCCGACGCCCGGCAGGTTCTGGATCACGGGTATGCCGTGTTTCTTCAACTCGTCGGCGTTGCCGATGCCCGACAGCTGAAGGAGTTGCGGAGAATTGATCGCGCCGCCCGAGACGATGACTTCGCGATCGGCGCGGACGATGTGGGTTGCCCCCCGGCGGATGACTTCGACGCCGACCGCCCGGCGGCCCTCGAATACGATGCGGGTGACGAGGCAGCCTGAGTACACGGCAAGGTTCTGCCGCTTCTGTGCGGGCCGCAAATAAGCGCGCGCCGCGCTCCACCGCCGGCCCTTGTAGGTCGTGCGGTCGAATAGGCCGAGACCTTCCTGCTGGTATCCGTTTACGTCCTCGGTGACCGGGTAGCCCGCCTGCCGTCCGGCTTCGATGAAGGCGGTATAGAGCGGGTTCGGATTTTTGGGGGTCGTCGTATAGAGCGGGCCGGAGTTGCCGCGGTAGGCGTCGCCGCCATCAACCCGTGTCTCGGACTTCTTGAAGTAGGGCAGGCAGTGGGAATACGACCAGTTTTCCAGCCCCTTGTACTTGGCCCAGCCGTCGTAGTCGAATGCGTGACCACGGATGCAGACCATGCCGTTGATCGACGAGGAACCGCCGATGGTGTAGCCGCGCGGGCAGTCCATGACGCGATTGTCCATGAACGGCTCGGGCTCTGTGTGATACGCCCAATTGTATTTGGTGCCCGCGAGCGGATAGGCGAATGCTGACGGCATGTGAATGAAGACACTGTGGTCTTGCGGACCGGCTTCGAGGACGAGGACACGCGTGTCCTCGTCCTCGGTCAATCGATTGGCCAGGACACAACCCGCCGAACCGGCGCCGATGATGATGTAATCGTAAGTGCTCTGTTCAGACATGCGGAGGTGACCTGTCGATGTTCAATCGGGCGCGAGGCTGGTTCATTCGTAAGGGCACTGAACGGGCCCAAGTTCGACGTAGACGCTTTTCAACTGAGTATAGTGCTCGATGGCGGCCTGCCCGTTCTCATGGCCGAGGCCCGATTCCTTGATTCCGCCGAACGGCATCTCAATCGGCGTGATGTTGTAATTGTTGATCCAGCAAATGCCGGCTTCGAGCCTGGCGGCGACGCGATGGGCACGGGCGAGGTCGCGGGTGAAAAGGCCGGCGGCAAGGCCATACCGCGTGTCGTTGGCGCGGTGGACGACCTCGTCCTCGTTCTCGAACGTGAGCAAGGACAAAACGGGCCCGAAAATCTCCTCACGCACGATTTTCATGGTGTCGGTGCAGTTATCGAAAATGGTTGGTTCGACGAAGTTGCCCCTATCGAGCGCGCCTGAGGTGACACGGTTGCCGCCGAGGCAGAGTTTGGCGCCTTCGGCTTTTCCGGCCTCGATANNCTCGATATAAGACAGCACCCGATCCATGTGAGGCCGCGAGATCAACGCGCCGACTTGGGTTTCCGCCGCCAGCGGATCTCCGACCTTCAGTTTCCGGGTACGCGCGATGAGGAGCTTCAAGAAGGCATCGTGGATGTCCTTGTGCACGTAGACGCGGGTGCAGTTGGTGCAGATTTCACCCTGGGTGTAGAAGTTGCCGAGCATAGCCGCGGACACGGCCTGCTGAAGATCGGCATCGGCAAAAACGATCAGCGCCGACTTGCCCGACAGTTCCATGGTCGTGCGCTTCATGGTGGCGGCAGCGGCGGCCAGGATCTTCTTGCCGGTGCCGATGGAGCCGGTGAGCGAGACCTTGGCGATCCGCGGATCGGTAGTCAGCATGGCGCCGGTGCGCGCGTCTCCGTGGACCACGTTGAAGACGCCGGCGGGCAGTCCCGCTTCGCTGAAAACTTCGGCAAGGAGAGTGGGCGTGGTCGGCGTCAGTTCCGAGGTCTTGAAAATCATGGCGTTGCCGCAGGCCAGCGCCGGGGCTGCCTTCCAGCAGGCGATCTGGATCGGATAGTTCCACGAGCCGATGCCGACGCAGACGCCCAGCGGTTCGCGGCGGGTGTAGATAAAGGCATTGTTGAGGGCGATCTGTTCGCCGCGCAATTGGCCGGCCACTCCGGCGAAATATTCAATGCAATCGGCGCCGCTGGTCACGTCGACGACCTCGGCCTCCTGGATCGGCTTGCCGGTGTCGCGCACTTCGGCTTCGGCGAGGCTGCGATTGCGCTCGCGCAGGAGATGAGCGGCGCGATTGAGGATGCGGCCACGCTCGATCCCGGACATCGCCGACCAAACCTTGAAACCGGCCTCGGCAGATGTGATCGCAGCCTCGATCTCAGGCTCGAGCGCGATCTCGACCCGGGCGATGACGTCGCCCGTGGCGGGATTGATGTTGTCGAAGCTCTCCGGCTTGGCGGCGGCGTGGTACCGGCCGCCGATGTAGCTCTGCATCACCTGCACGGGCGCGATCCATCCCTTGGCTAGAGCGGCCCGATGGACTTTGGTTCGGTTTGGCGGACGCGGAACGAAAATCGGCGCGCCGCACACACCTCATCGGGTCGTGAGGAGGTAGCGGACATGAAAGTCCCGTTGCGGCAATCTCTCTATGTCATTTGCGACATGAACCATGTCGGCGGCGACACGGACCTGCGGGTGAATTGATCCAAGTCGCGATTGATCGTGCGGGGCCGATCCGAGGCTGACGATCAGCTTCGGGCAAAAACGCTTCGGCCCCCGCATGCTGGCATGCGAGGGCCGGAGATTTGGTCATATCTGGTGCCTGAAACCTTAGTAGGTCAGGATGCCAAGGAGCTGGAAGTTCTGCAGAGTATCGTCGTTCTTTCCGAAGAACTGCTTGAACCCATCATCCGTCCACATCACGCTATACAATGGACTAAGATACAGATTATCGAACAATTGAAACTCGGCATAGACGGCGAGCTCCGTACCGAAATCATGTGAAGTGACGCCAACCGGAAGCTCGCGGAACGAATAACGGTTCAGATATCCACTAATGCCTGTCCATTTTCCAATGCCAAGATCAATGTTTGGCGATGTCTTCAGACCAATCGAGTGGACGTCGGCGTTAGAGCTGTAAGGACCGGAATAGTTGGCCGCAATTTCACCAATGAACCAAGTATTATATCCCGTCGCCCCGTAGAACAACGGATCATAAGCCTCGTACTCCGCAGTGTTGACGTCATCACCGGAGAAGCTCGCAAACCGATAGTAGACGGTTGGCGTCCAAGAAACGTTTGAGAACGTGTAGCTTGGACTAATGTACCAAGCCCAGGCATCAAGACCTGTGCAAGGAACACCCACAATGCAGTTCGCACTGCCCGAATCGCTTTGCTCGTTGACGTAGGTAAATGCGAGATTGAAATCCTTGACATTGAAGCTCGAGTTACCATGAACGCTGTAGACGTTCATGTTTTCCGAAGCGTTATTGAAGGGCGTGAAGACGGCAAGTTCGGACCTCTCCATATTGAGGCCACGAATGTAGGTGAAGCCCAAAGTGCCATATGTTTTGTCGACATAATCGATATTTGCGCCAGCAATCGACCTCAAACCATTATAACCCTTTTCTGACTGGATGTAGAACACATCACCACGCCAGGGTGTTCCAGTCTCAATATTGGCAATTGCTGTGGTCCCGAATACTCGACGGGGGTTCATGTAGTAACCGCCGCCCTCAAAGTATGGAGCGCCAAGCCCGTTGCCGGGAGTCGGCTGATCGCCGGCAATCAGGAATCCGTCTCCCATAACCCACTTTTGGCGTCCGCCCGAGACATTGACGCTTGCGCCACCCTCTTTGCCGTCGGTCCACTTGAAACCACCATAAGCATCCTGCAGCTGCCCGTCGTTCTCACCGCCAAGTTCGAATCCAATAGGATCTCCGTTACCGCGAACGCCATTGACGACACCAGTTACTGCGCCATAGGCCTTCCAGTTGGCGTCAAGGGCCTGTTCGAACTTGAACCCCATGATCGCGTAACCTTCCTGCCAACTCTTCTTGCCAGGCCCCAACAGATTATAGTCATCATGAAAAAGCCCGAGCCCGATTTCGGCGGTGAACTCAATAACCGTGCCGTTACCCTTGTAGATTTCAACAGCGTCTGCCGGAGAAGCGGCGAAGAAGCTGGTTCCAGCAGCGAGAGCGAGTGCTGTCGCCGATACGCTCATGGCTGACTTGGTAAGTTTCATTTTGTAGTCCCCCGGTGTGACCCCTGAAAGGGCGAAGTACCCTTGTGAAGTGCGAACCCGTCAGAGAGTGCCCCGACAAATTCCGTAAGAAAGTTCGAACGCGAGCTCTAAGACAAACCCAAATGACGGGAGCGGATTCCCAAAGCGGATGAAACACGACAAAGCGTTATTCGTCGACCGGTTCAGCCACAAAAACACAGAGTGTTGCGTATTTGCACGTTGTTAACATTGGTTGTTTTTGGAGAGTCCGATAAGTGACGTAGTTGCAGGGCTAAATGCGCTTTTTGCAGCCGCCGAGCGATGCCCGTCCGGTCGTCCGTGGTCGCTCGAAATGCCTTGCTTTTGGAAAAGTGCACAGGCGTTGTGCATCAAGTGTGCACTGCGAGATCGTGGGAATCGCATGCGAAGGCAACGGAGGCCGATGTCTCATGGGGCATCTATCTCTGTCTCTGGTGGTGCCAATTCCGTTTGCATTCCGGATGACGCCTTGTCTGCTTCAACCATCGTTTTCCTCCCTCCCGAGCGCCCCAAATAGGCTCTTTAGGTGAGCCTGGCGGCGGCCCGTGCGGCCATCTTGGCCGCCCGCGCCGGGGTATCAGCGCGGCCGGTCGCAGCCATCACACGTGCCGTCAAACCCATTTGCCGAACCCCTCAGAGTTCTGCGAATCAGGGCGTGCGCATCCTGGCCAGTGCGTGTCGCAATTATTTCATCGATGGCCCGCCCGCTTGCTATTTTGTCGCACGGTGATCGTCTAGGATGGGGCCCTGAGGCAGATCGCCAAAATGAGAACAACTTCTGGCCACGCCTCGTGATCTACGGCCGGGAGACCAAAAAACACCGCTCAATCTACCATCGGGAAGGAACAGTCATGAAATCCGTGGTTCTAAGTGTTGCGCTGGCGTTGGGCATGGCCGCGACGACAGCCGTGGCCGAAGAGGCAAGCTGCAAGAAGGTGCGCTTTGCGGACGTCGGCTGGACCGACATTCAGGTGACGACCGGTACGGCCCAGGTCATTCTTGAAGCTCTTGGATACGAACCGGAGGTCAAGACGCTGTCGGTGCCTGTCACCTACGCGTCGCTCAAGAACAAGGACCTCGATGTGTTCCTCGGCAACTGGATGCCGAGCATGACCGCCGACATCAAGGCCTACCTTGAAGACAAGTCGGTCGAAACCATCGGCGTCAACCTAGAGAACGCTGGCTACGGCCTCGTCGTTCCTCAGTATGTCGCCGACGCAGGCGTGAAGAGCCTCGCCGACCTCGCCGCCAACAAGGACAAGTTCAAAGGCAAGATCTACGGCATCGAAGCCGGAAACGACGGCAACCGAATCATCTCCGAGATGATTGCCAAGAAAGAAAACAAGCTCGATGGTTTTGAGTTGGTCGAAAGTTCGGAAGCAGGCATGCTGACCGAAGCCGAAAAGGCCATGAAGAACAAAGAGTGGATCATTTTCCTCGGCTGGACGCCACACCCGATCATGGGTGCGATGAAGATCCACTACCTGGATGGCATGGGCGATTCGGGCTTTGGCGCGGCCACCGTCGCAACCAACGTGCGGGCCGGATACACCAAAGAATGCCCGAACGTCGGCAAGCTGCTTTCCAACCTCAAGTTCAACTTGGAGATGGAAGGCGCCATGATGGAGCCGGTTCTGAAGTCCCAGGCTGATCCCAAGGCGACGGCGGCAGCATGGCTCAAGGCCAACAAGGACGCGGTCAAGCCCTGGCTCGCCGGCGTCACGACGTTCGACGGCAAAGAGGGCCTCGCGGCTGTTACGGCCGCCCTCTCCAAGTAACACTTAGACACTCGTCACACTGCGAGAAGCGCCATGGTCAGTCCCCACCACCGTCAAGGGTGCGGGGGGCTGGCTGTGGGCTGCGAGTAAGCCTGGGAGCCAGACTTGGGAGACGGGCATGGACCCGATTTCAGACGTCATCACCAGCTGGAAAATTCCAGTTGGCCAATGGGGTAAAGCCCTCATCGACTTTGTCGTCACCTATTTTCAGTGGTTGTTCGACGCCATCAAAGCCGCACTCAATTGGAGCGTCGAGGGCACTTCGGCCCTGCTGCTTATGGTTCCGCCCGTCCTTCTGGCCGTAATCCTTGCCGGATTAGCCTATTGGCTGAGACGATCCTGGGTGCTCGCCCTCGGCGTCCTTGTGGGCTTTCTCTTCATCATCAACCAGGGTCTCTGGAAAGAGACGGTCCAGACGCTCGTCCTCGTCGTCGCCGCAACCGCGCTATCGATGGCGATCGGCGTCCCGCTCGGCATCTGGGCCGCGCACAAGCCGCGGGTCTGGCGCTTCTTGCAACCCGTGCTCGACTTGATGCAGACGATGCCGACCTTCGTCTACCTGATCCCCATCCTCATTCTCTTCGGCCTGGGCGCTGCTCCAGCGTTGATCGTCACCATCATCTTTGCCATGCCGGCGCCGGTCCGCATGACCTACCTCGGAATCACCTCGATCCCCAAGCCGATGCTCGAGGCCGGTGAAAGCTTCGGTGCGACCAAGCGGCAGCTTCTCTGGAAGGTCGAACTGCCGGCGGCGCTGCCGTCGATCATGGCCGGCCTCACCCAATGCATCATGCTGTCGCTGTCGATGGTCGTGTTCGCGACCCTCATCGGCGCGCCGAGTCTCGGTAACCCCGTCAACAGGGCCCTCGCCAACCGTAACATCCCGTTAGGCATCGAGGCGGGTCTCGCGCTCGTCATTCTTGCCATCATTCTCGACCGGGCGCTCGCCATTCACAGCGGAGCGAAAAAATGAGCATCGCTGTCGATTTCCAGAATGTCGATATCATCTTCGGCGACGATATCCCCCAGGCCCTGCGCATGGTCGACGCCGGAGCCTCGCGCGCCGACATTCTCGCCAAGACCGGCGCAGTGCTCGGTGCGGCGGGCGCAAGCCTCATCGTCAACGAGGGCGAAATCTCGGTGCTGATGGGCTTGTCAGGTTCCGGCAAGTCGACGCTGCTGCGCGCGGTCAACGGCCTCAACAAGGTTGCGCGCGGCAAGGTGCTGGTGAAGGACGGCGACCGAATGGTCGACGTCGTCTCCTGCGATGCCGAAACGCTGCGCCACATCCGGCAAAAGCAAGTGGCCATGGTGTTCCAGCAGTTCGCGCTGCTGCCCTGGCGCACGGTGCGGGAGAATGCAGGCTTTGGCCTTGAACTCGCCGGAGTGCCGGATGGAGAACTGAAAGAGCGGGTCGATAAGCAGCTCGATCTCGTCGGTCTAACGCCCTGGGCCGGCAAATTCGTTCATGAGCTGTCGGGCGGCATGCAGCAGCGCGTCGGCCTTGCCCGCGCGTTCGCGACCGATGCGCCGATTCTGCTCATGGACGAGCCGTTCTCCGCACTCGATCCCTTGATCCGCACCAAACTTCAGGACGAACTGCTTCAACTCCAGAAGTCGATCCAGAAGACGATCATTTTCGTGAGCCACGATCTGGAAGAAGCGCTGAAGATCGGCAACCGCATCACGATCATGGAAGGCGGCCGCATCGTTCAGTCGGGCCCGCCTGAAGATATCGTGTTGAAACCCGCCAACGCCTACGTCCAGGACTTCATCGCCAACGTCAATCCGCTGTCGGTGCTGACCGCCTGGAACGTCATGCGCAGTATCCACGAACTGGAACCGGCTGGCGACGGCTGGGTCTGGCTCGACGTGCGCAAGACCACGCGCTTCAAGCTCGACAAAGATAGCAAGGTCTGCGAAGCGGAGATCAACGGTAAGAAGGCGACGTGGGTCTCGTGCATGGATACGGAGCAGCCGGTGCCAGCGGACATGAATCCGGTCTACTGGGCGCGGCCAGGCACCAGCCTGAAGACCGTCATTCTCGCCATGCATAAGTCGGGCATCGCCCCGGTCGCCCTGTTCGACGACGATGATCGTTTTGTCGGCGCTATCGGTGTGCGCAACGTCCTGCAGGCGATCCTGAGGCGATAATGCCGGCGCAAGACGAATGGCGCGGGGGCAACATCCCGCGCCGCCGCCTCAGAAGTCGATGAGCTTATTCTCGCGCAGATAGCCGAGCACGGCGCGGGCTTTATCCCCGTCGCTGCCCTCGCTCACCACGACGCCGCGCTTGCTGTCGCCGCCCAATGCCGATTGCAGGCGGGCGTGAGCCGACTTCTGGTCCTGCGCCTTAAGACGGGTCAGAGCGCGCCCTGCGGGTGCAATGGTCCAGTCCACGTCCTCTTGTTGCGCCGCAGGCACCGCGACAGGCGCCGATGACAACGGCACGATGCGCCCGGCGGCACGGCGGGCGTGCGCATAGGTGAGGTCCGCCGGCGCCAAGGGGTGCACCGTGACGATTGCAGGCGTGGTCACGGCGAGGCCGCGGCGCTTGCCCTTGGGCAGAAACTGCCGCAATGCCACGCCATCGGCGGACATCCGGGCTGCAATAATGTTGGGTGCGACCGGCCAGCCCATCGCTTCGGACAGCTCATAGGGCAGAAGGCCGCTGCCCGGGCCGGTTTCGGCGCGCGTACCGGTAAGGATGAGCGAGCAGTCGCGAAGGATCGCGGCAAGCGCGGGGACGATCCTGCCGCGCTCGATGCCGCTTAGAACTTCAACGGTTCCGGCGCCCAACGCGAGATAATCTCGAAGCGAGGGTTCCGACGGATCGCCAACGTGGACGACACGAAGAGCGTTGCCGGCCAGCGCGCGACCCATTGCAAGAGCGACCGCGTCCCCCTTGCAGGCGCGTGGGGCGCCAGAGGCCGGATGGCGGCCTGCGGAAACGAGAACGGCGACCGGATGGTGCTTGGTCATTGTGCGGCCCCCGGCGGGTTGGAGTTGTGCCGCAGCGTGGCTTTGAGTTCGAGCAACGCCTGCATGATGGCCTCGGCGTCGCCAACAACGCTCAAGTCAGCGCGGCCGATGATGGGTGCGCCGCCGTCGCGGTTGATGGCAATGACGTGGCGGCAGTCCTTGATGCCTTGAAGATGCTGGACGGCACCGGAAATGCCGACCGCTATATACGTCGTTGCGCTGACCGTCTTGCCGGTAGCGCCGATCTGTTGATGCCTGGCGAACTTGCCTTCGTCGACCGCAACACGGCTCGCGCCGACGGCAGCGCCGAAATCCTCGGCGAGTGCCTTGAGAGTGGCCGTGTTGACGACGCCCTTGCCGGCCGAGATGATGAAATCGGCTTCTTCGAGCGGGGTTCCCGTAGGGTCTTGAGCTTCCAGGCCGAGATCGCTGATCGCTTCGGCAACGTCCTGGGGCGCGAACGCGGGGATCGGGTCCGCCGCGCCTTCGAACGGCAGATCAGGGTCGACGGCGCCGGGTGCGAGCAGCACGACGGCCGGTAGCGGGGCCGTTGCGAGTTCAGCGCCGCTGCTCATGGCTATCGTCGCGCGCGTTTTCGACAGTTCGACGGCCCGGACGGCGGAGGTCAGTTGATGACGGGCGACAAGGCGGCGGCCGATGTCGCCCGTACCGTCGGCCGCGTCGGCGAGAAAGATATGGCGCGGCTGGTAATTTGCGATCAGCGCCGAAATCAGGGCCAGGTCCCGCTCGGGCGCGAACGTATCATTGCCGCGATCTGGAAATACGCCGACGACATCGGCGCCCAGTTCTGCGCGCGGTTCGTTCAACGCACCCAGAACGACAGCGAGGACACCGGTGTCCGGCGTCGCCAGGATGGCGGCGGCGGCTATCGCCTGCCGGGCGTGGTCGTCGAGCCGGCCGCGGTTGGTGTAGGCGATCGCCATGTGCCACGATGCCGGAGCGGTGCGCGTGCGCAGTGGCTTGCGCTGGGTGGCAGCGGCCGTGCCGCCTGATGGCGCAACATCGCCGGCGGGTGATGCTTCACCCAGAACGATCCGGCGAACGCCTGTCGCCGAAAATCGATAAGGCCGCCGGGGATCGATGCGTCTGATATCACTCACGACCGCGCCTCCAGAGCGTTGGCGACGAGTTCGGCGATGTCGAGCACCTCGGGTCTTTCACCGGTGACGCCTTCAAGCATGGCCGTGCATTGCGGGCAGGCGACGGCGACGACGGAGGCGCCCGTCTGGCAGACGTCGGCCATGCGCATGTCCGGAATGCGCTGTTGACCGGGAATGTCGGTCAGCGGCGCACCGCCTCCGCCCCCGCAACAGCGCGAGGTGCGGCGCGAACGCTGCATCTCGCGCAAGTCGTATCCGAGCCGTTTGAGGATATCGCGCGGGGCATCGAACTCGCCGTTGTAGCGGCCGAGATAACACGGGTCGTGATAGGTGAGGGAGTGGCTGGTCGAAGCCGCTAGGGTTCCAAACCGGCCCGACGACATGAGCTCACTGACCAGGGCGGTGTGGTGTTGAACCTCGAAGGCCGGTCCGAAAGAAGGATACTCGTTCCTCAGACTGTGCAGCACATGCGGATCGGCGGTGATGATGCGGCGGAACGACATCGACTTCAGTGTGTCGATATTGCGCCGGGCGAGGTCTTGAAACGTCACCTCATCACCGAGCCTGCGGGCTGTATCGCCGGTGTCGCGCTCAGCGTCACCAAGGATGGCGAAGTCGACGCTTCCGGCCTTGAGGATTTTGACGAGCGCCCGCAGCGTGCGCTGATAGCGCATATCGTAGGCTCCATCGCCGGCCCACAGGATGACATCGACATGTTGACCGGGGCGGGCGACGGTGAGGTTCAAATCCGCGGCCCATGCAAAGCGTTTCGACAACGGATAGCCGCCCTGCGTCTCGGTCTCGCGCAGATTGGCGAGCGTCTCGGCGGCTTTTCCCGGCGCTTCGCCGCGGACCAGATTGAGGTGGCGGCGCATGCCGACGATGGCATCGACATGCTCGATCAGCATGGGACACTCGCAGACGCAGGCGCGGCAAGTGGTGCACGACCACAACGTATCGGCCTCGATCAGCCAGGGCACGATGGGCCCATGGAGGTCGCCCGAATGCTGGCCGATAGGTTTGCCGGGATAGGGGCTGCCGGCGTAGTGCGTGTCGCTGGAGCTGGTAAGTCCGCAGACCAGATCCTGCACGAGCTTTTTGGGGTTGAGCGGCTGGCCGGATGCAAATGCGGGACACGCCGCCTCGCACTTGCCGCATTGGACGCAGGCATCGAAGCCCAGAAGCTGGTTCCACTTATAGTCGGCGGGCTTCTCGATACCGAAGTCGCCGGTCTCGAGATCAAGCGGTTTGAGACCGCTGGAGCGGCCGCCGTTGAAGCGCTCGGGCCGCGGATGAAATGCGAGATGTGCCAGTCCGGCGACCGCGTGTTTCATCGGGCCGCCGGTGCCGATTCCAAGCGCCAGTTCGGCCCCGCCCCACAACAGCAGCGCGACGGCAGCGAGGGCGATCAGGCTCGAGACGGTGCCGGGTTGAAGGAGCAGCAGGATCGAAAGCCCCAGAGCGAACGCGATCAGCGAATAGGGCAGCCGGTCCCATGGGCCGCGCGACAGCCGGGTGACCGGGGTGCGGCGCCGGTACCAAACGCAAAGGGCGCCGGCCAACATCGCAAGGGCCGCCAGCAGGATGGCCCAGTCAAGGGTGGGCCAGTAGAGCATCAGGCCATAGTTGATAGCGACAAGACCGAGGGCCGCAACCGCGCCGCCCGCTGTTGCGATGTGCGCATGGGCGATAAACGGATCGCGCGCCACGACATGATGCAGATCGACGAAGTAGCGTTTGGGAATGGCGAGCACTCCGCTCCATTGAACGGGAGCGGGCCGTCCGGCGCGCCACAGCGCCGCGCGGCGCACCAATCCGGCGGCGAGTGTGAACGCCGCAACCCAGAACAGAACCGTGATGACGGTTTCGATGCCCACGGCCTAGAAATCCTTGCACAACCGGACGGCGTCGTAGATCGCGGCATGAATGTTGTGCATCGACACGCAATCGCCGATGCGGAACATGAGGAAGCTGCCTTCGCCTGTTGGCTCGTTGAGCATCGGCTGGGGCTTGTGGGCGAACAGGCTTTCCATGTGCACCTGTCCCTTGTTCAGCGCGCGATCCTTCAAGGCGAAATACAACTCGGCGTTCGGCGTCGTCCCGTTCTCGATCACGACCTGATCGACGACGCGTTCTTCGAGTTCTTCGGTGTACTCGTTGCGCAGCACCGCGACTTTCTTGTTGCCCTCGGCATAGACGCGGTCGAGCCAGAAATTGGGCGTGGGAATGATGCCCTGCTTGTAAAGCCGGCGATAGAAGATCGGAAACGTCGTGCCGCCGACATCGTCGGCAACTTTCACGTCGGGCGTCACCATCTCAACGGTCGCCCCGCGACTCGCAAGAAAATCCGCGGTGCCGAACCCGGCGTGGGTGCTGATGGCGTCGTAAACCAGAACGTTTTCGGCCGGTGCAAGCTTCTCGCTCAGAATATCCCAGGAGCTGACAGCAAGACCGTCGCTGACACCCCAATCCGGCACCTGATCGGTAAAGCTGCGGCCGCCGGTGGCGAGTACGACGATATCGGGTGTCTCGGCCAGGATCGCTGAAGTGTCTGCTTCGACACCGAGACGGCGATCGACACCGAGCCGCTTCGTCTCCATGTCGAGCCAGCGGACGATGCCGGCCATCTGATCGCGCTGGGGGGCTTTGGCAGCGAGATTGATCTGTCCGCCTACCTGGGGCTGACGCTCGAACAGCACGACCTCATGGCCTCGCGCGCGCGACACGCGCGCCGCCTCAAGTCCCGCGGGGCCGCCGCCGACAACGACGATGCGCCGCTTGCGGTCCTTCGACGGTAAGATGATGTGCGGGATCGTCGCTTCGCGCGAGGTCGCCGCGTTCTGAATGCACAACGTGTCGCTGCCCGTATACATGCGGTCGATGCAAAAATTCGAGCCGACGCATTGGCGGATCTGATCTTCGCGGCCGTCGCGCACTTTGTTCATGATGTGCGGGTCAGCGATGTGGGCGCGCGTCATGCCAACCATGTCGACCTGGCCTGCAGCCAGGATGCGCTCGGCCTGAGTGACGTCGCGGATGCCCTGGGCGTGCAGGATCGGCAGCTTCGTTACCGACTTTATGCCGGCCGCCAGATGCACGAACGGTTCGGGCGGCAGCGCCATTGGCGGCATGCAGTTGGCGAGCGTGTTGTGGGTATCGGCGCCGGAGCCGATGACGCTGACGAAATCAATCATGCCGGTTTCCGACATGGCGGCGGCAATCTCCTTGGCCGTCTCGTGATCGATGCCGTTGTCGTGGAATTCGTCGGCACACATGCGTATGCCGACGCAGAAATCGCTACCCACCGCCTCGCGGACCGCTTTCAGAACTTCAATGCCGAAGCGCATGCGGTTTTCCAGACTTCCGCCCCATTCGTCAGTGCGCTGGTTGGAGCGCGGCGACCAGAACTGGTCGATCAGCTGCTGGTGGGCGGCAGAGATTTCGATGCCATCGAAGCCCGACTTCTGCACGCGGACGGCGGCCTGGGCGAAGTCGCCGATGATGCGGTGAATGTCCTCGATCTCGATCGTCTTGCAGTTGCCGCGGTGGACCGGCTCGCGCAGGCCCGAGGGCGAGACGAGATGCCAGAAAGGCTCGCCTGCCCAGGCCGAGCGGCGGCCCATGTGCGTTGCCTGGATCATGATTTTCATGCCGTGGCGGTGTACCGCTTCGGCAAGCCGGGCCATCGGTTCGATGACGAGATCGGTCGTCAGGTTGACGGGACGCCAGGAGCCTTGCGGCACGTCGATGGAGACCGGGCTCGATCCTCCGCAGATCGCCATGCCTAGGCCGCCCTTGGCCTTTTCTTCATAGTATCCGATGTAGCGCGCACCGGGCAGGCCGCCGGCTTCGGCATAGACCTCCGCATGTCCGGTCGAATAGATGCGGTTGGGCAGCTCGAGCTTGCCGAGCGTGATGGGCGCGAATATGTGCGGATAGCGCATCGTCTCTCCTGAAGCCCTTGAGCCTTGCTCAGCAATAGACCACGGTGGCCGCGAGCCCTCCGAGCGAGGTTTCCTTGTATTTCGACTGCAGGTCGTGTCCGGTCTGGCGCATGGTTTCGATCACCGCGTCGAGTGATACCAAATGGCTGCCGTCATCCATCATGGCGAGGCGCGCGGCGTTGATCGCCTTCATCGCACCCATGCTGTTTCTTTCGATGCACGGCACCTGGACGAGACCTCCGATCGGATCGCAGGTCATGCCGAGGTTGTGCTCCATGCCGATCTCGGCCGCATTCTCGATTTGCTCGTTGGTGGCGCCCATGACGGCTGCCAATCCTGCCGCTGCCATCGAACACGACACGCCGATCTCGCCCTGGCATCCCATTTCGGCCGCGGAGATCGAGGCATTCTTTTTGTACAGCATGCCGATGCCGCCGGCGGTGAGCAGGAACTTGATGATCGTATCGTCCTGGGCGTTGGGATCGCGCTCGGTGCCGCAGTAGCGGATGTAATAGTTGAGCACGGCGGGGATGACGCCGGCCGAGCCGTTGGTCGGCGCGGTGACGACGCGTCCGCCGGCCGCGTTCTCCTCGTTGACGGCGATCGCAAAGGCGCTGACGAGATCCATGGCGCGGAAATCTTCGGTCAGGCGGTTGTTGCCGCCGCGAGCCTGCCGGTAGAGAGAGGGCGCGCGGCGCTTGACCATCAGTCCGCCGGGCAAGATGCCCTCGGTCGCGATCCCGCGCTCCAGACTCGCGCTCATGACGTGCCAGACCTTGAGCAGCTTCGCTCGCGTTGCCGCTTCGTCCTGGTAGGTCAGTTCGTTCAGCCAGACGACATCGGCAATCGACTGGCCGCGCAGGCGGCAGAGCGCCAAGAGCTCATTGGCGTTGTCGAACGGGCAGGGCAGGGCGCGATCTTCGACCATGCTGGAGCCGGCGCGGCTCTGAATCAGCTGCGCGCGGTCGAGTACCGCGCCGCCACCGATCGAGAAATAGGCGTTCTTGTGGAGTGACGTTCCGGAGCCGTCAAACGCTTCGAGCACCATGCCGTTGGGATGCTCGGATAAGAACTCCGTCTTGTGCATGACGAGATCGGCATCCGGCACGAAAGTGATGGCGTGGCGGCCGCCGAGCATCAGCTTCTCGTTGGTTCGCACAGCGGCGACGCGGTCGCGGCAGTGGGCGGGATCAACGTCTTCGGGGACTTCGCCCATCAACCCGGCGATGACCGCAAAGTCGGTGCCGTGCCCGACGCCCGTCAGCGCCAGCGATCCGTAAAGCTGGGCGGAGATGCGCTTGACGGACGAGAAAACCCCGAGGCGTTCGAGTTCGGACAAAAAGCTGTTGGCGGCACTCATCGGCCCGACGGTGTGCGAACTCGAAGGGCCGACGCCGATGCGGAACACCTCGAAGATCGAATAGTTCATGAAGGACTACCCTGTTCGAGACGGGCGACGGCGAAACCGTATGGCGCTGCGGCGCGCTCCAAGTAGCGCCAGATGTAGTCCGCGAATGAGCGGCGCAGAATGAGGCAAAAGCCGTCATCGCCGAGGCGATGCAGATAGACCGACGACTTGCCGAATGTCGTGCCCACCACACGGCCTGCCGACAGATGATCGAGATTATAGACGCTGACGTGAGACAGCACATCGGCGGCGTTGGCACCTTCGAGCAGGATCTGAGTGTAGCCGCCGGAATTGTCAGCGACCTGGCTGCGGATATCTCTCAGTGTTGCCGAAAGTGCGCCGACGATGTGTGCGCGGTCAGCGCGGGCGCAAACGATCAGCCACTCGTCCGGCGAAAGCCATAGGACCTTGAGCAGGCCTTTTTCCGTATAGGTGCATGGTTCGACCGGCAATTCGACGCCGAGCGCTCGTGAGGCAGCTGCTGTAAAGGCCGCGTCGGCCGAATTGCCCCTCAGGCTGATGTAACCCATGAGGCCGATCTCGTTGGCCCACACGCCGGCGCTCGCATCGACGGGCTTGGCTCGCGCATTGAGATCAAAGGGGGCGAGCGGCGATTGCATAGTGGGCTCAGACATTCTGGCGCTCTCCCTTGGGGTCGAGGAAGACAGGCGAGACGATGCGGACGCGATGGGCCTTGCCCTGGGCCCAGGCGTAAACCACGTCGCGGCCCGCCTTGACGCCCTCTACGCTGCGCCGGGCGATGCCGTCGCGGACCACGGCCATGGCGATCGACCGCTGCAATTCGGCGCTGTAGTAGCTCGACGTGACGTGGCCGAGCATCGGCATCGGCGTTTTGATTGCGTCGGTCTCGATGATCTGGGCGCCTTCGCGCAGCACAAAATTGGGATCGTCGGTCAGAAGGCCGGCGAGCTGCTTGCGGTCGCTGCGCGCCGTATCCGAGCGGGCGAACGAACGCTTGCCAATGAAGCTGAACGGCTTCTTCATTCCCACGGCCCATGGCATATCAAGGTCGAAAGGTGTCATCGAGCCGTCAGTATCCTGGCCGACGATGATGAAGCCTTTCTCCGCGCGCAGAACGTGCATCGTTTCGGTGCCGTAGGGGGTGATGCCGAACTCGCGGCCGGCTTCCATCAGCGCTTCCCAGACATGCGCGCCGTAGGTCGCTTCGACATTCACTTCATAAGCAAGTTCGCCCGAGAAGCTGATGCGGAAAACGCGGGCGGGAACGCCGGCAACGGTCGCATCGCGCCAGTCCATGAATTTGAAGGCCTGAGGCGAGAGGTCGACAAACTTGGCGACCTTGGCGAGGACTTCCCGGCTCTTGGGGCCGACAACCGCGGCCGTGGCCCAGTGGTCGGTTACCGAGGTCATATAGACATCGAGCTCCGGCCATTCGGTCTGATGCCACTTTTCGAGCCACGACATGACGCGGGCCGCGCCGCCCGTCGTCGTCGTCATCAGGAAGTGGTCGTCGGCGATACACGACGTGACGCCGTCGTCGAACACCATTCCGTTTTCATCGAGCATCAGGCCGTATCGGCACTTGCCGGGGGCGAGTTTCGACCAGTCGTTGGCATAGACACGGTTTAGGAACTCGCGCACGTCCTTGCCCTTGAGATCGATTTTTCCGAGCGTGGAGGCGTCCATCATCGCCACGGCGCGGCGCGCGGCGATGCATTCGCGCTTTACCGCTGCGTGAAGTTCTTCGCCGGCATGAGGGAAGTACCAGGGCCTCATCCACTGTCCGACAGGCTCGAATTCGGCACCGCGGGCGGCGTGACAGCCGTGCATGGCCGTGTAGCGTCGCGGTTCGAACGTGTCGCCAACGTGCGCTCCGGCCAGCGTGCCGAACGTGACGGGCGTATAGGCCGGGCGATAAGTCGTGGTGCCGACGTCCGGGATCGATTTGCCGAGCACTTCGGCGGCAATCGCAAAGCCGTTGACGTTAGAGAGCTTGCCCTGATCGGTGCCGAAACCGAGCGCCGTATAGCGCTTGATATGCTCGATCGACCGGTAGTTCTCGCGAACCGCGAGATGAATATCGGATGCGGCGACGTCGTTCTGATAGTCGACGAACGCCTTCTTGCCGTGGCCTTCGTGGCGGCCGTCCGGCACCCGGAAGATCTTGCGGGCCGGCGCTGCATCGGGGTCATCGGTTTCGAACCGCTGGCCGAGCGGGTGGGCGGCACGGTCGAACGAGGCGGCGAGGGCGCCCATGGTCGCTTGCGTTTGCGTGAGCGCGGCGGCGAGTGCGAAGTCTCCGGCGACGGCACCCACGCAGTAGATTCCGCCCCTGGCGCGTCCTGTGGCCGGAGCAATGTAGGCCAGGCGCGCTTCGTCCCAAACCGGACGGCCACCGTCATGGCAATAGAGGTGGACGGTCGGCGACATGCCCCCGGACGAGCCGATGGCATCGCAGCGAACGAACGGACCATCGCCTGTGGCGCGGTTGGCCGTGGCATCGAGCGCGACGAGCAAGGCACCCTTGACTGAGCGGCCGCCGTGGGCCGCTGCAATTCCATATCCGGCCATAAGGTCGACGCCAGCATCGCGGGCACGCTTGTGCCACGCCGGGTTGATCGTCGCGCGTGTGTCGGCGAGCGTGACGGCCAGTCCGGCCCGCGCCAGGTCGCATGCGCCTTGATAGGCGTGGTCGTTGCTGGTCATCATCAGGACATTGCGGCCGGCGCCGACGGCGTAGCGGTTGCAATAGGTGGTAAGTGCGGCTGCCGTCATGCAGCCCGGGACGTCGTTGTTGCCGTACACCAGCGGCCGGTCGATGGCGCCGGTGGCGAGGACCACGCGCTCGGCGCGGATGCGATGCAGCCGCTGGCGGGGTATAGCGCTTTGCCGTGCCGACGGCGGCAGGTGATCCTGGATTTGCTCGACGGCTTGGACGAGATTCATGTCGTGCAGCGCGAAGGCGCTGGTGCGCGTCATGACACTGACGTTGTCGAGGCTTTTGATCTCCGACAGGATGTCGCGCAGCCACTCTGCCGATGCCTTGCCGTTGATAGCGACGTTGGGCGCGGAGAGCAGCCAGCCACCCGGCTCGGATTGCTCATCGAGCAGCAGCACGTCAAGCCCGGCGCGTCCCGCCATCAGCGCGGCGACAAGCCCCGCCGCGCCACCACCGACGACGAGCACCTGGGCATGATGGTGCCGGTGATCATATTGTTCCGGATCGGGATCGGCCGGCGCGCTGCCGTAGCCGGCGGCGTTGCGAATGATGTGTTCGAACCGCGGCCACAAAAACGCGGGGGCCTTGAAGGTTTTGTAATAAAAGCCCGCAGGCATGAAGCGGGCGAATTTGCCGCCAATGCTTTTGGCGTCGAAATTGAGAGACGGCCAGCCGGTCGTGCGCCGGGCGATGAGCCCGTCATACAACTCCACCTGCGTGGCTTTGAGATTGGGGATCGTGCGGGCGCCCGATTCAACCTGCACCAAGGCATTGGGCTCTTCCGGGCCGAAGCCGATGATGCCGCGAGGCCGGCCGTATTTGAAGCTGCGGCCTGTCATGCGCGTACCGGCCGCGAGCAGAGCGGAGGCCAGCGTGTCACCTCCAAAGCCGGACAAGCGTCTGCCTTCGTAGGTGAACGACAGCGGCTTGCTACGCTCGATGCGTGCTGTTGCGATATTAAGACGATGGCTCGTCATGTGCTGGGGCCTTCCGCATCATACGCTTTGCGGCCATCGGCGAGCGTCCACGCCCCCTCGATCGCGTGGTTTGCCGTGTTGCGTTTGACGACGAACACTTTCCGGCATCCAGTGGAGTGGATCCACATCTCCCAGTGCCAGCCTTTTGGGTTCTTGCGATTGAAGAGATAGTCACCCCACTCAGGATCGGACGTCGCCTCGGGCGTAGCAGGGCGGGCGATGAAGGCTTCTCCGCCGTAGCCGAACTCCTCCTCCTCGCGGTGCTCTTGGCAGTGGGGACAGCGAATAAGGAACATTAGCGTTTCCTCGAAACTTCAGTGCGCGACGCCGGCGGCGCCATGCTCGTCAATAAGGTGACCGGTTGAAAAGCGATCGATGGAGAACGCTTCGTTCAAGGGGTGCGGCGTGTCGTGGGCGATGGTGTGGGCGAAAACATTGCCGGATCCCGGCGTGGCCTTGAAGCCGCCGGTGCCCCAACCGCAATTGAAGTAGAGGCCCTTCACCTTGGTCTTGGAAATGATCGGGCAGGCATCGGGCGCGGTATCGACGATGCCGCCCCACTGCCGGTTGAGACGCACGCGGGAGAACATCGGGAACATTTCAATAATGGCCGCCGCGGTATGCTCGATCACGTGCGGGCTGCCGCGCTGGGTGTAGCTGTTGTAGTGATCTATTCCCGCGCCAATGACGAGTTCGCCCTTATCCGATTGGCTAAGATAGCCGTGCACGGCATTCGACATGACCACGGTGTCGAGCACGGGCTTCAAGGATTCAGAGACGAGCGCCTGCAACGGATGGCTCTCAATGGGCATGCGGATGCCAGCCATCCGCGCCAGAACTGAAGAATGGCCGGCGGCGACGCAGCCGACACGGCCCGCTCCGATGTAGCCTTGCGAGGTCTGAAGGCCCTTGATGCGGTCCCCTTCGATGTCCATCCCGGTCACTTCGCAGTTCTCGATGATGTCGACACCGTGCCTGCTCGCGCCGCGTGCGAAGCCCCAGGCGACCGCGTCATGCCGGGC
>CXWK01086788.1_pt2 | contig 30024 bp, 62 predicted proteins | sample 590851 | NCBI WGS metagenome assembly CXWK01 (sample SAMEA3498364, study PRJEB10139) | wastewater metagenome | biome: wastewater treatment plant; material: activated sludge | place: Denmark | collected 2014-08-01
ATAAAGCATATGGAAAAAGATTAGCAGACGCAGTTTCTACTCTTGATTCTATTATTGCAGCAGAAGGACTTGTTATAGTATCTGCAGATAAAGACATTCAACCAAGTAGAGATAAGCAAAAATTAAGAAAAGTTTGTATTGATGAAATGGCTAGAAAAGATGTTGGTACAGCAGTAGCTGATATGGTATCTAAGTCTGAGCAAGCTGTAGATCAACTATTAGTTATCTACGGAGTTGGTGGGGCAAAAGATGATGCTCCAACAGCAGCAGCATTAGCAGCAATTCAAGCAATATTAGCATCATAAGGAGTATTTATGAGTATGAAATTTAAAAACATGGAAGAACTATTAGAAAAACTTAAAGCTGGTGCTGAAGTTATAATGGAAGAGATTAAAGAAGAAGTAAAAGAGATTGAATCTAAAGTCGAAAAGAAAATGAAGAAATCTAAAGAAGAAAAGAAAGAAGAACCCAAAGAAGAAGAGCAAAAAGCTGAATAAAAACTGGGCACTCGAAAGAGTGCCTTTTTATTTCGTAATATCGTATTTTAATCTATAATAACCTTCCGCCGTCTGTTCCTGCACTATATTTAAATCTAGTAAATCTATTGTGTGATCTCTATAAATATCTCTACAGATAACCTCTGTCACTCCAGCTTGCCACATTAACCTTAAACATCTCTGACATGGAGATAAAGTTATAATTAATGTACAATTATCAATTGCTATTCCATTTCTACTTGTATGAGCTAGAAGGTTTTCTTCTGCATGAACCATATACTTATATTTATCAGGTCTTATTTTAGGTAGTGTAGCATCTGGTGCACCACGAACAAAGCCGTTAAATCCAGTAGCAACGATCATACCTGTATCGTTCTTGATTAAGATAGCACCCACTTTAGTTTCTAAATCGGGACTTTTAAGAGATACTGCCTCTGCAATACCCATCCAGTATTTTTCTTTATTTAACTTTTGATCGCTCACGCTTCTTCTCCTTATATACGGTCAAAGGATCAAACACGTCTTCTTCTTCAGCTAATAAATGATGATCCATAAAATCTGGATCAGGTACAAACTTTACATGATCTAAATCAAATCCAGCTAAGCATGTAGCACTTCCACTCATTTCGCCATTAAATAAAACCTTCTGAACATAAGGAAGTCCTGCTTCATCTATATAAACTACTTTATATTTTCTAGGGGATTTATTTGTGTCTGAAAATTGTTCTACTTTCCAAACTCTCTCTTCCCCTTCTGGCATATCCCAATCCCAACTAGCATCATATCTAAGTAAAAAATCGCCCTCTTCAAAAGAAATATCTTGAAATCTTTTTAAGATGTCATAAACTTCTTCTGCTTTTTTATTTCTAGCCCTAAAAGACATTGTCTCTATTTCTTCTGGGGTCATCGTATCTTTCCATAAACTCATACAACATCCTCTGGCTTAAGAGGTCTTTTGCTATAAAGAATCTCCACGCTATACTTGTAATCATCTGTACTCAGTACAGAGTAGAAATGAATGTTTCTATCACTAGAACCATACTTATTTTCATTCTCTACAACTTGTAGAGTGACTTCAATACCTTTTGGTAACTTCTCTTTTAAATATGAACCATGTCTATGACCAGATGAATAGTTACCATAACCATAACCAGTTCTAGCTTGCTGTGTCTTGTCTAAATCATAAGTCTTAATATCAGACACTTTATATTTACGAGTTCCAGTTCCATATGAATAATCTGCACCCCAAAGTTCATCACCAATTTTAAGGTTTGATATATAATTATATGCAGCAAGTGGTGTGTCAAATATAATTCTATTCTTATTATTAGTTCTAGATGCTTTATTTTTCTTCTTAGCTAAGTCTTTTGCCGTTGCTGTTGGGTCATAACTATCAACTGTATCTAATAACATCGCATCTAAATAATCACCATCGACTTCAAGTTCATATCTGTCAGAAGGATATTCGATTGTCAAGCATACGATTAATGTGCCAGGTTTACCACTTGCTATAATTCTTTTAGCAAAGATAAATCCTTCGTCTTTATGAATTATGATATACTTATCACGAGGATGTAGGTTATTATAACCGGCTCCAACATAGCAAGTGGTACCATTTTTTAAGTTTTCTTTTATAAAAACAGCGGTGCCAACTTCATATTCAGAGTAGTCAGCAAATGATTTCATTATACGTTTGCTAGATCGATACCCATCACATGCGTTAACTTTCTTCTTGTCTTCTGCTGATAATTCTTCTATTGTTTCACTCATCTGAGTTCACCTCTTCCGTAAAGTCCCAATCATAAGCTAGATCTTCGCTACCTTCTAGCTCTTCAGATATACCCTTTTGGCCTATCTGTTTCTCTGCTGCACTCTTATATCTAACTACTTTAACTTTATGCTTAGATACTTTTCCAGTAACTGGATCAGTAATTTCTATTTCATCTACATATTCAGATTCGATTCTGTTATCTTTTCTTTTCTTCTTTTGCACACTTTCATTTAGATATTCTGCTGCAGCCAACTCTGAATCTTCCATATTAATCCTTTAGGTTGCTTAATGTTTTCTTATGCATATTCGTTGCATACCAAACGTGGTCTATAAATTCTATTTTACCAATATTTAATTTTTCAAATGTCTTTCTTAGCTTCCAAATTATTTTAGTATCTTTTTTAATTCTGTCAAATTCTTCCATTCGTTTAGTAAAATGCTCTCTACCGTCGAGCGGTATCTCTCTACTTGAAGGGGTAAATTCTTCTGGTTTAGGAGTTGTATCCATTGTCTTATATTTCCGGTTACTATAATCTCACTATAAACACTTATAGGAGTTAGTAGTTGTGCTGTAAAAGTATCAGCACCATCCATAGGAAGACCCTTCTGATTTAAGAGAAGGGCTTCAGTTGTTATTTTAATGTAGCTCTCCATCTCTTGCCTATCTTCAATACTGTTACCAGCTATTTCAGATAAGTCTGGAATATAAGCTTCAACTTCTTGAGTTGGAGTTGAAATTATATTAAGTCCACTTTGAGACAGATTAAGCTGCACAAAAAGTGGACATTTTATAACTAATGTTGCTGTAGATAATTCTAACAATCTAAGAGAATATTTAGTCTTAAAGTACTCATCTTGAATATCTTGAAGCATTCTTCCGCTACCTGATACCTCAAGCAAAGCGACAAATCCCTTATCTCCAATATTTAATTTATTTAATAACATATTAATACTTGCTTCTTGCCTCTTGACGACGTTCACGTAGTTCTTCTTGTCTCTTTTTGGCTTGTTCTGGTGTTAATTTGCTAGTCCCACATGCCGCTAAGGCGAACAGCATGATTAGAATACTTGCCACAGATAAGTTTAATTTCTTTTGCATTTATTACTCCAATTCTAAAGAGTGTCATGAACAGCATTTTTTCTGTTCTTGCATCTACAAAGTTATTGTACGAAACATGTCTATTCATCTTTCTTATTTTCTTGGTTATATTCAAGGTTAAAAGTTCCAGCAGGAATTACTTCTTCATCTCCGAATAATTCTTGCTCTAAGATACCTGTTGTAACAATATCTTGCCAGTTAGCCTCCATATAATCAACAGTTCCTTCATCTAAAAAGGCAATACCTTTATCAAATGATCTTTCTAGTACATATACTTTAGCATGGTGTTGTTCTCTTTGATACATAGAACCAACGGCCTCAACCATTTCATAGAAGTCAAATGGACCTCTCATTGTGCTTGCTAATAGCTTTGGCTTATTTCTATCACCAGTATTAACTGCCACTAGAAATTGCTTATCAACTAGTGGTCCAAAATCAATCTTTCGCCCATCAAGCTCAGCACAATAATCTGGGTCTTGAGTGACAACTGAAGAAGTAGGAGCTGCAGATGTATCTGCCTTCTTATTTTTCTTGTCATTTGCTTTAACTTCACTACTTGGAATGAAACTCATAATTGCTCCTTAAAAGTTTGAATCGTCTTCTTCTATAATCTCTAACATAGACCTAATTGATATGTCTGCGATAGTTTTCTCTAAAATCTTAATAATGTCTTTATCTTCACTACTTAATGGTATACCATTGATGATAAGAAGTCCATCTATTTTTAATAGAGATAGTTGAAACTTATCTGAGAAGTAATGCTCACCAACATCATCTCTAACTACAATACTTTCAATAAGATGCTCATTAATATGAAGAAAAGCACCATCACAATTATGATCTATAATTACAATTTCATCTGGTCTTTTAGCTCTAGGCTTAGAACTACCACCAATGCTTCTATTTCTACTATTTCTTTCTAACTCTATACAGCGATGATCGCCATTTTCATTATCAATATCTTCAACGAAGAAGAATCCACCTCTAACTAAAGAAGTCATGTGGTTATCTAAACTATTATGACCAAAAACGTCAGCAGCTCTATATCCATGTTCTTTATAGAAGGATAATATGTCTTCTATGCTTTTGAATTTTATTTCAACGATATCACCTTTCTTAATAGAGATATCATTTATTCTTGCAATCTCAACCATATTAATTCCTCCGAATATTTATCGAATCGGTTTTATTCACTTATTTCGTCTTCTAGTGTTTTCTCTAAATGAGCAGCAATGATCTCGTCTTTAGATAGATGTTGTAGGATTTTGCCATATTTTATATGTATATAGTCAATGTGTATATTTGCTGTAGAGAAACTAGCACTATAAGTATAGTTCATGGTCACTGGTCTCATAGCTTCGAGTCGCTTTATTTCAGCTAAACCTTCAAAGTCATCACCATTTGCTTTACTTTCTAATGTATTAGCAAAGTCTTCAATAGTTATATCATCTACAATAGATTGTCTAATATTAGCAGGTAAAGATTTAAAGAGTTCTATTTTCTTTAATTTCTTATATTGTTCTAATTCTTTCTTTAATTCTGCAAGTTTTTTTTCATCTTCTTTAGTGATTCTAAAAAGACCCATACTTGGTAAGTGCATGTTAGTATATACTTGTGCCATAGTTTTAGCATCTATAGTATATGTATTATTTACTGCACTATGACTCATCGCTACACCTGCACTAATTCCCATATAAATAGGTGGTGGATTAATTCCACTTAAAGAACCTATAGCACCTGGATAAAATAAGTTTGTACCTTGAACAGTTACTTCATACTTGTCTTCTGCTATAAATTTAGCAGTATAGTCTTTACCTTTATGTTTATCACCTGCTTTCTTAAAAGGTAATCCCCATCTTTTATTTAAGTCTTCTTTAATTAAGCTTAAACTCATAAACTCCCCGGAAATTTCTTTACTAAGTGATTATTAACAACTCTATAAAATTCTTCTTTCCACATTCTGGCTTCTTCTATTCTTTCCATTCTAGCTATTCTTGCTCTAGCTTTTTTAATTTCTTTACTCTTTTTATCTAAAGCTACTTCAAGATCACGTATTTTTTGCACATCGTGTTCATATGGAATAAACTTAGATTCTAATAAAATAGAATCAGCATAATTGCTATCCACTTTAACAAAATTACTTATAATCTTATGTGACTTACTAAAGTCCCAATAGTCATTACATAATTCACTTATAAAACTATGTAATATATAAGCTAATGAATATTTCTTATCATTATATCCATGTTCACTTGGAAATTTTACTGCTTGAATAATTGGCACACTGTTATTGATAATATCTACAACAACAAATAATCTTGGTATTTTTATATTGTATTGACTTTCATCTTCAGACATGTAAGCATATTCTGGTATAAAATTAAGCATATCTTGTCTTTTTTGACTAAGTACATCACATAAGTCTATGTACTCAATTTGTATTTCATCATCTTGAAAACAATTTATATTAATATAATCACCAATTTGGAGTGAATCCATAATTGGCTTAGCATGCTCTAAAAATATTCTCGGCAATAGATCTTCTTCATCTTCGTAATACTTACTCATTGATTCTCCCAAGCATTCTAAGGACTTTTTCCTTATCTCTGTCATAAACATGAATACTATCAACTTTATGAGTATAAGTACCTTTAGATAAGTTAGGATATAAGTCTTTTAACTCTTTAATCATATCGTCCATTAAACTAATGAACCAAGGAAGATCATAGACGAGACCTAACATCATGTCATTACTTCTCATATGTATAGAAAGAAGTAATTTATCTTCTCTTATATGAAAATTACCTTCTAATGTGCAAGTGAGATCCTTGTTTCCTTTATAGAAATGCTCTGGAAGACTGAACCTCAGAATAGCCTGACGAGTATCTTTGTCAGCTCTTAAGCTATCTACACACCATTGCCATGGAGTATACATATAATCGCCAGATCTTTGCATTAATTCATCTACAATATGAGCAGGACTTTGTCCTAGCATGCTGGGACAAGCACCTACTTCATACATTGGATTACCATGTGATTTCTTATGCTTAATTAAATAACCATAAGCTGAATTAACTGTTCCATCTGGATTGGCTAATTTCAACCAGAATTTACTGGCTTGACCAAAATCTTCAGCAAGATTAGTACCAGAATCATAAAGTTCACATTCTTTCTTTGTGTAAGATGCAATAACTTTATTTCTATCTAAGTCTTTAGTTACTATAACTTCATTAACTGGATTTTCAATTACAAACTTATAGTCTAGAATTTCTCTAACTACTTGTCCGCGTGGAGCGCAAACAAATTGTGGATTATCATAAACATCCGCTAAAGTACCTAAATATGCTTCATGTAGGTTTTTGTATATCTTGTTCATTATTACCCCGATTAAACCAATAATTATTCAATTCAACTTCACATAAGAAGTTATTATCATCACTACTTGATGAAGTTATTTCAAACTCATCTAATGTTGATAAGAAGTTTAAACAAACTTCGTGACTACTCAGAATCAACCTCACCTAAAATCTCCTCTAAATTAGAAGACCAAACCCCATAACCTTTACTTTTCTTTGTAAGTTTTTTCATAAGACTTCCAACTCTTTTATTGAGATGACCAAATACAAACGTACTTTCTTTAGTTTTATATTCTGTCTTATAATTTCTTAAGGCAATAAAGACTTCTGTTGCTAGATATTGTCTCATATCACTCATAGTCCAACCAGAATTACCAAGTCCAATTTCATCATTATTTTTAGATGTGTCACTTTCATTCCAGTTCTTTGCAATTGAGTTACGCAGAAAAGATTCTATCATTTGATTATATTGCAATATCATCGCATCAGTAACTTGTCTAGGCTCAGTACTAGTTATTACCTGCTGTTCTTCCATAATTCTTCCTCAACTCTTCATGAGCTATTAAATGTTGTTCTTCTGTTAAAATCTCTAAATTCCAAGGTACGTGTAGACCACAAACTATTTCACTATATTGTCGTAGTGGAACTATATGATGTACCTCTCTTTTAATTCCATCTAGTTTTTCTAATCTCTTACACTCTCTATAAATAAAATCAATACTTTGCCCATATCCAGTCAATGTAGCTCTCATTTTAGTAGCTTTTCTTGTTATTACATAAGAGATATATTTACCAGGATCTAAGGCATATCGAGCTTTTCCACTTAATATTTTTTCTGGATTAGCTTTTTGCCAATTTCTAGAATATTTTAATCTAGCTTCTTTATTTTTAATATAACTTTTCTTTATATTATTTAACTCTTGTTCTTTATTTTCTTCTTTCCACCTATCTCTATTAATGTCTACTTTATCTTTGTTTTTATTGTGCCAATTCTTTTTAAGTTGTACGTGTGCAGTGACCATACATTCTTTTGAACATCGCAAAGACCTATTACGACCATCAGCGACCTCAAACTCTTTTCCACATATATCACACTTTCTTTTTATTTCCATACTTTTTTCTTAATATAGTAAATAACGCTTGTACGTTATTATTATGGACTACCATGTCCGATTTATTTGTCGATTCGGTTTTTACTTTATAATAGTAATTTAAGATGGGTAAGATATCATTCTGAAATACCTCTTCTCTTTTATTTTGATATGCGATTTCTACCATTTCTTTATACGCAAGTGTTCTTTTTGGCTGGTCAGATGTAGACGTTTCTCTAGCCATATCTACTACAGTGTTATAGATATAATCACCAAGTTTAGGAAGAACTCTATCTATATCTATTTTTAGAGCTTTATCTTCTATACTATAAGATCTATCAATACTATTACCAATAAAAGATAAGATAGCATCACCTGAGTTTCTAAGTGTATCTTTTTCTTTCCAATCTTGTAATATAAGTGAAATGCTATCATTATAGCCAGTATTAATAGTAAAAATTGGTTCACCACATTCAATAGTAGTTAAAAACTGTCTAACTTCTTCTATACTGTTTAAGCTCATGTCGCATCCTCTTTTAAAGAGTAAATTGGTAAACCCTTTCTCATCATGATTTTAATCTTTGTTATGTTACTTAAAGCTGGTAAATTACCGTCTTTAATGTACTTAATATTCCACTCAACAAATCGCTTAAAGAGTTCAACATCTTTAATGTTTAAAGATCTATCTTCAATAAGATTAGTATAGTGTTTAATTAGTTTATTAAGTTTACCATAAGATTTCTTATCTGCTAAACCATCTTTAACATTAAATAAATCAATAATCTCATTGATCCTAGGTTTGTTAATGTCTGATTTTCTATGAAAACTATTACGGAACATCTCTGGAATCATGTTCTTCATAATGGTTTCTAGGTCTCTATCTTCATAAGCTATCTTTTTCTTAGAGATTTTAACTCCACCAGTTAAAACATTAGTTTTAGCATTATATGTAGAACCTTCTTCAAATTCAATCTTAAAGAACTCATCTACAAATCTATAGTTTGTTCTAGATGTAGAAGCTAATAAGTTAAGCCCTAATGAAGCTGCTTTTCTTTCTACTATCTTTCGCAAGTCTTCTGTTACACTATAAGTAAGTCTATGTCTATTGTATTGAATTAAAGCCAAAAAGAAGTCAGCTTCTAGTTCATACTCGTCAGGAAACTGAGATAGCTCTACATTGATCTTAGACTCAAATGGTTCAATCATCTGAGATATCTCATCCATCTCTTCAAATGTTGTATCTTTAAATAAATCCATAATTATTCCTTAACGCTAAAGCCCAATTCTTTTGCAGCCTTTAAAGATAGAGTTCCAGCACGTTCACCTTCACGGNNGTTTAACTTCAAACTTGTCAAAATAAACAAACTTACCATCACATTCTGCTGTCTGATACACTGTACCTTCAGCATCTTGAAACGCTGCATTTAAACCTTGTTCTGCAACAAGCTCTGACACTGCTAGCGAGTACTGTTCTGCAAACTCTTTAATCTCTACTTTTTTCTTATCCAACTCAATAAATCTTCTTTGCTTGTCTGTCAACATTTAATCCTCCAATAATTCTTTTTCAGCGATCATATTTTTAAGCATCTCTCTTGCTTTATCTTGATTTGATAACTTTATTAATGATGTGCATCCAAAAGGTGTACTCTGTTCATATAAGTAAATCATCTCTTTCTTTCTTAAACTCATTCAACTATTACTATTAAATAAAGTCATTAGCTTAAGTGTTGCTTTATTGTATCTATATTTTCTATAATTACAATAAGTAATACACTTAAGACCAGGAACATATCTGGCAGCTATTCCAAACAATAATGTTATTATTGCTATTTTCACCCAAGTAATTCCTCTTCAAACTTAATATTAATATACATTTGAACTGCACTATAAATATCAGCTCCATGTGTCTTTTCGAAAGACGTCCAGCGATTAACCCTATCATTCCACCAAAGGAGTTGTGGTTTACCATTTTCTGTATCTATTCTTATAGGGTTAAGTTTAACTCTATTTGGTGAACCTTTCATAGTGAAGTTTGTTATGTTGATTTCAATTTGCTTTCCATCTGAGTTGTCCATTATTAGTCCACGCTCAACATCTACTAAAATTTCTTTAACTCTAAAAAACTTTTTCATTATTACCTCTAAACATTTATCGAATCGGTTTATAATACATCATCACTGATAAAAAAGCTAAGTTAGCTATATAGTTCAAAAGAAGAACATATTGTCCAGTTTGAATAGCAAAGACAATAAGTAATCCTTCGCCTACTAACCACATAAGAAGCATTGGCCAACCAAGAGTACAACTCTTAGTTTTATAGCACTTATAAGCCTCAGGCATTCCACATAGAGCTAATAATATACTTCCAATTGTTTCTATCATTTTCTTGGTATCTCAAAAAAGTGAGGCTTATTAACGAATCTATAACTTCCATTCATTATGCTTGAATTAATACAAGTTACATTTTTATATTGTTGAATTCCATGTGTTTCATGTATGTGTCCAAACATATGATATTTAAGATTAGGTAAACCACTGTTAATTCTATTAAAAAGGGCTTCGCATCCAACGTGATCACCATGAACATAATCTAGTATTCCATACATTGGCCCATGTGTTAATAGTATCTCTGTGTCCCCAGGGATAACATCCCACATATCTTTACCTCTAATTCTGTGATAATTATAAGCCCAACCACCGAAATAAGGAGTCCAAGGACTCCCAAATATCTTATATCCTTCAATCTCTATAGCTTCGTGCATAAGGAGTTTAACGCCTATTTCTTTCATGGTGTCTATCCATGGCTGTGGATTAGCTTCACACCCCTTTTCATGGTTACCAACTGTCATAATTACATGTCTAGTTTTAGCAACTATCTTTTTAAGGTGCTCTTTAAGTCTAGTTAACTCTTCTGGTTTTCCATGATAAGTGACATCACCAGTAATAAAGACAATATCAATATCATCTGGTATTAACATACTTATATCTTGGAATGTATCATGGGTGTCACTTATGTGACAGCATTTAAGAACCATCATGTTCTCCTATTAATATTCTAAATTTTATCGATTCGGTTTTAAAGAGATAGATTCATTGTAGTGACAAGAAGAGCATAATAAGCATAATACCAATCTGGTTTATTGCATTTCCACAGTGGATTAACATCTAAGTCCCACCTCTTGATTAGGTACAGTCTATAAGCAAGATGAACATCTTGCACATGCTTAAAGTCTATACCTAAATCTTTTCTAGCAGCACAATTAGCAATTGTAGTTAAAGGACCTGCTTTTATAAATTGAGCGCCAGCTACTAAATCATTATAAAGTAAAGATGTAGCATGAGTCTTGCCACCATTGCGTAAGGTGTATTCGTCACATAATGTTTTAAAATGTTTTAATAGCCATTCATAGTTACTTCTGGTTTCTCTTACCCAGACATTGCTAGGATGATTTTGGTGGGTTTTCTTATATTTTGCTAAATGTGATGCACCATTGAGATGTAATGCAGTACAGAGCATTTGGGCACTTTCTAGTACCATTTTAATGACTCTTTTATTATCAAGAGCATGAGCTGATTTAACTGGATCAATGTCTGTTGCAAAAATATTCATATAATCCTTTCGATTCGGTTAATCATTCCACCAACGATATCTAGATTGCTTAATTGCAAGGTTAATATCTATTGTGCGATTAGGATGAATAGATAGTGATAATAGTTCTAATAGTTCATCTTCTGTCATTCCATACCAATCATATTCATCATAAAAGTCATGCCAATTATACGTATTTCTGAACGTTGTCTTCTCACCACCAGGTACTAATGGTATATCTAGATTATGAAGAGTTCTAGCAAATTCAAGTTTAATGCCGTTTAATTTTCTATCTAAAGCTCTTTGAAGATCATAAATATCTCTAGTTTTAATCTCATTATCTTCTATTAGAGCTTCTTGAACTTCGTGTATTTCTCTTTTAGCGTATTGTCTTTCTGCAGAGTTAAAGTATTTACGAGGGGTAGCTCTTGTACCATCTGAATAATCTTTTTCTAATGCAATCTTTCTTTGATAACGCTTCATGTTTTATTCTCGAAGGAAATCCATATTTAATCGTGCTTGAGGTAAGGTGCCTACATAATTACCATTATAAAAAATACAATACCAATCTTCTAAAACCTCGCTAGGTTTTATATAGACTACTTCATTCTTTAATAATACTGTTGACTTGAAATTTGCGTGGACAATTGTCCACTCACTAGAGACAATAAGTCTTTTAGACTTAAAGTTGTTAAAAGTTCACCTGCATAAATACTCCTATTTTGAATAAAAAACTTTTGCTCTACTTATTAATCTTGTATTGCCTGCTCTTCTATCTATTCCATAAGCCGGTTGATATGAAGATCTATTAGCAAGTCTCCATTCTGTATAACTTTTATAATTTACTAAATCGTTTATTATCATCTCTTCTGTCCATTTTATATTTAAAACTTCCATATGTTTACAGCACTCTTCAAAGAATTCATTGCCATACTTTTTAGCTGCTTTATAGTAACCCTCTTCTTTGTGATTCCATTCTGATTTAGAATTATATTTTAAAGCACTATTTATTAACTGTTCTTTATTAAACTTCATTAAACTCTCCGGTCTAATCATGTGTTTACAACATTCTTTAAAGAATTCGACACCATATTCTTTTGCCTTGTTGTAAGATCCACCACAACTTTCTCGCCACTCATTTCGCCCCATGTATTGTGAAGCTATTATTAAGCATTCTTCTTTTGGATACTTTGATTCTTTAGTTATCCCATCTCCACCTAAGGTCATATTGTAACCATTATTGTAACTATCAAAATGAAGTATGTATCTTTTTTCTAATTCAAAAGCTGTATCGTAATTGATCGCTATGTCTATAATTTGCCATATCAATTTATCTCCGTACTTACGAATTGCCGCTTTAAATTTAGTTCCATACTTTCCATATTTTTCTTGCTTTGAATTAGTTTTATGACAAGTTTTTCTACGAGAAAAATTCTTTGTTACTCCAATATAAACTTTATTTGATGGCGATATTACCTTATATACATATATCATTTTTATATTATACTATTTCTTCTTTTTATTGTGGTTAGCTACCCATTTCTTTTTATCAGCTCGCTCCGCGTCACCATTATTTAATTCTTGAGGAACTAGTCTTGTGTTTGATGACTTATATCCAACTTTATTATTAATTCTATCAATGCTGAGCTTCTTCTTTGATTTTTTTTCTGCTTTAGCATAATTTTTAACAGCACTAGATGTTTTTCTTGTATCATGGCCAGTAGCGTGCCCTCTACGCCCTTCACCCGCAGTAGTTCCGCTTTTTCCGTTTTCGCGCCTTCTACTTTGTAGTATTTGCTGGTAACTTCGTTCTGCACTTCCGGGAGTCTTCCTTTCTCTTCTGAGCTTAGCTAGCATCTTCTTATACTTAGCTGGATTACGTGATTTCCAGTAGTTAGGTCCTTTAACCAATTCATCCTTGTTAGCTTCAAGTTCGGCATCTAGTTCTAACATATCTTCATAAAGACTATTTAACGATTTCAACAACTTATCTTGGTTCATAATATCTCCATTAAGATATTATACCAGCTCGTAGTCTATAAGAAATTCTAAATCGTCTATTTCTTTCATATACTCAATATCATCTTTAAAGCGCTCTTTAGCCTCATTGATGGCATTACTTATTCTCTTAAGCCAAACAACCAAAGGATCCTTGTCGCGTTCTTTAAATTCCTCTAAGAGACCTCTCATTTGATACTTAGGATTTCCTAGTAAACACTCTTGACAAAGTAATATCTCATGTTTAACTGTAAAATCATTCCACAGTTTAAGGTTATTACTAGTCACTCCACCACTTTGGTAATTAGCTTTCATTGCCAACTCATCATTTTAAATCTTTCAAAGGTTAATTGTAAAAGCCAACTAGATACTGTTTTAGCACTTGCACAGCCATCGTTATACCAACACTGTTCGCTACAATATACATAAGCATAAGGAGCAAATCTTTCAAGTTTTCTAGAGCAACCCATACAGCGCATAAAACCTCAAAATGGACACAAAGATGTATAAGTGTTTGCAATTATTTCGTTTGATTCATTAAGCGTCATTACTCTTAATTTTTCTAATGTAATGCAGAAGCCTACTGTGGCTAAATATTTCTTAGATGCTACATCTGCTCTATGTTTTTCTAGATTCATAAGATGCTTAATCTATCATCACTTGGAGATGAAGGTTTGACTTCTCCACCTAGTAACTCATATTCAATTATGTAATCTTCAAGTTGTTTAATCTTTTCTTTCATTTCGGTTATTTCAGATTCGCTAACCCATTGAAGACTGTTTGTTGCACTATCTACATAAGCTCTAATGGCCGCATCATTTGCAGGAGATGCTTCTCCTAAGTTTATAATGCCATGTAAATACTCTTTACCATCACTAGTAGTTTGTTTAAAGCTCATCTTCATCCCTTATTATTAAAGCAAGTTTACCTATTAATTTATTTTTATAAAATATTCTATAAACTCCATCATCTCCAAATATAGACCGAAGTTGNNGTCCAAATATAGACCGTAGTTGTTTAAGATCAATATTAAAAAAGTCACGAACTTTTTTTAAATCTTTCTTAGAGACATGTCGTTTTCTTTTGATCTTACGCTTCACAGTTGTTCTTGTAACTCTTCAAATGTTTGAGTAACTCTAAAGACCTTACCTTGTCTAGTTGACACTGCTATCCCGTTTCTGTCTTTATATAGACAAGCAATATCTTCGTTTTCTATTCTAAGTTCAAACACTTCTTCTTCTTGTGTTTCTTTATTCTTACCTATTACATTTAATCTCATTTCAATAACCCCTTTTCAGCTAATNNGCTAATATATGCGCATATTTTTCAGTACCAACTTCATCTCTAACCCAACCAAGCTTAGAGTCTACATACATAATTACATCACCATCTAAGCGACAAGCTCCATATGATGTATGGGCATCCCAACTATCAGTTATTATGACACCTTCTTCTGTACACTTCTGTAATACATATATTTGTTCAGCAAATGAATATGATGCTCTCATGTGTTCATATTTGTCATCATACTTTTTAACTTTTATTGTGAAAGTTAAATCTGCTTCTACGAACTTATTAATTTGTATTAAACCCATAATCACCTATCTACTTATAAAATCTTCTAATTAGATCCTCAGTTTGTTTTTCGATTCGGTTTATTTGTTCTTCAGTTACTCTAGATCTTCTTTTAGAAACAGCGATCGCTTCTGCTAATGTTGTTTCGACTCCATTAACCTTAATGACTGTAGATGATCTAGTTCTGGGTTTAGGAGTCTTTATTACTAATTCGGGTTCTGGTTTCTTTTCTGGTTTAGGTCTAGCTTTCACTTCATCATATTTTCCAACGAGTAAAGCAATCGGATGGCAAACTAAATAGAACAATCTTTCAAACAGTTTCATACTACCTCCAAATAAAAAAGCCAGATGGTGTGAAGCATCTGGCCTTAATTTAAAACTCTATCTTCACTTAGAGTTAAAATTTAATGTTTCTAATCTCAAAAATCTTATTATATTCATTTACAATGTTGATATTATTAGTTTCAACATATTGATAACCTCTTGCAAGTCTAAAAGAAATAGGGTTGACAATAAGTGGACAGTTAGAGAAAGTTACATCTACTGCAAAAAATCCAAGATCAACCCTCTGCTCATTGGTTCCTTCTAGTGATTTATCACAGCTCACTTGAACGTTCTCATCTGCAAAACCATCTTTAATAGCTTTTTCTGAGTTAGCCCAATATTCATTTTGAATAAGTCTAGCATATGATTCTAGTGTTTGTTTACCCTTGGTTCGTCCTACTACTTCTTTATCTTGTTCTAAGATGTGAGACATTACGTGCTCATATCTAGAATTCAACTGACCAGGAAACTCTCCTTGAAATCCGCCTTTAGCCCTATGACTCATAAGTGTAGAATAGTCAGTAACATATCTATCACCTAGTGCCTCTACGATTTGAAATGCCATAGATGCTGCTAGAATAGTGACTGTATGAATTGGTCTTTTAGATGTCTTAGCAAATCTGATAAAATCAAAGCCATCATAAATACTTCCACCAGGTGAGTTAATCACTAGATAAATTGGCTCTTGAGTTTCAATCTTATTTAACTCTTGAAGTTTAGTCATAAGTGCTGTCATAGAAGTTCCATCAACTGGACCATTTAGTGACATTGAATTTTGATTAGTTAGTGTGACAGTCTTAGCATTAACTCCAAATGCTGAAAACATTGTTAGCATTAGTGCTAATAATAAGTACCTCATCGTATCTCCTTTAGTTTTGCAGTTTATCCGTAACTGCCTATTATTTCTTAATTATACTAAAATATGTTAAATTGTAGTTATTTTAGTAGAGTTAAGTCAGCTACTTCATCTGCTAAAGTAGAAATATCTTTATCGTGACTGTCGATTCTTTCTTCTAAGGTAGTACACTCGTGCCCAATAGCTCCAACTTGATCTTCAATATCATTGTATAAATCTTGCAATCTATCTATATCTTTGGCATAGTTCATCTCTCTAATATCACTCCATAAACCATCCATTGCTTCTCTTATCTCTTTCTTAAAGTCTGCCATATCGTCATTTTGATTATCTATAATTTCTTGCATTTTTACAATTTCATCTTGCATGTCTTTGATTACAGATGCATGTAGCATCATTTCTTTACTTGACACTCTCATTCTCCATCTTTCATCAAAATCTTCTGTTGGTTGTATATCTGAATGATCTTGTATAATTTTAAAGTTCATTAGAGTTGCTTCTAAGGCGGAAATTAGGTTATAACCAATAGTTGAATCCTCTTCCCAAGTCCACACATAGTAATCATAACTCGTAGACATAAACATTCCTATCGTCAAATATAGAATCTATAATGCCTTCAACTATGCTCCAATCTCCACCGCCTAAACCACAGCCTATTTTAGGCATTGCTATATCACCAGTGAATGATGACTTTAAATCTGTAAATGCTTTTTCCATTGCTTGATAGTTTGTGTGACAAACTGTTCTAGGTAGATATTTATCTTGACTAAAAATATTAAGAATAAACTTGTTGTCAAAAGTCTGATGAACATAGGTTTTACCTAGTAGTTCACCATGGGGAACTTGATCGATAAAGACTTTGTACCCCATAAATAAACTTGGCCACTTATCTCTTAATGCTTTTGCAACACCACTTCCCATAACTCCCTGGCAATTAACCTGATGAGCTATGAGCTGCTGTGGTGCATCTAATAGGTTTCCCTTAATATAGATAATCATAAAACTCCTAAGATTTGCTTAGTATATCTCTGATTTCAGATAGAGATTGCTCATTAACAATCTTACCATTTAAGAATCTTGTTTTCAACTCACCTTGCTTTTCTTGTTCTGGCGTCTGTTGATCATATAGAACGAAGTCATTACCTTCTTTCTCAACTCTTAATAATCCTTTTGCAGACTTTTTAGTTCCACCGTCTGTTTTAGGGTCTTTAAATAGCTCATGTCCAACACCGTCAACAACACTATAAGTTGCTTTCATTGCAAACCCAAATGTATCTCTTGTATTATATTGATAAGTAAACGATCCAATACCAAACACTACGTTTCCAGAAGCGAAACCTTTAGCATCAAGCCTAGAAAGAATCTCTGTTGCAATATTAAGAGTAATAGAGTCACCGTAGATGAGTCCGACTCTTTGGTTTAACATCTTATGACCAGTTGAAGTTAATTCACCACCAAAGATCTCATATAAACACTCTACTGATCCCTTATATTCTGGGCTCCCAACTGGAGCAGAAGGATCACCACAAATGATATGCACTGGATTTCCACTATCTGGCCTAAATACAACCTTAGCAAGTCCTAAAGCATTTGGTTGACGATCTAAGATGTCTTGTTTTAATTGAACTGCATAGTTTGTAATTACATTCCAATAGTCCCACGTGTCAGAAACGATGCTCACAACTCCTGTAGGATATAACTCTGTGATTAGTCTTTTAAATGTTCCAAGTTCATCCGTTTCACCACCAGCACACATAATTGAATGCTCTGTAGCTGGAACTGAACCACCAATAAGTTCTTTATCTGAGTCTGCTCCATAGTAATCTTCTAGGGCATCAATTGCTGGGATAGTGTCTGTTCCATAGAATGATAATAAGTGTCCAGCTTGCTTCAAACCAGCAAAAGGGTCTAAACCTCTTAGAGCAAAATCATGTCCTTGCCACATAACAAAATCAAGTGGTGAACCTGTTTTAACTGCATATTTATTAAGAAGCTTTTTATATTCACTAGCAATTGTTGCTACTGTCATTGCTCCCCAAGTACCATTACTCAAAACAGTCTCAAGGTAGTTAGTAAGCCAATAAAACTCCGGAAGAGTATTTCTAACTGTAAAAACTGGAACTTTAATATTAACTCTACTGCCCTCATCAAGAGCTTTAATCTCAATAGGTAGATAACCTAGATCATGTAGTGCTTCAATATGTTCTGTTGTTACAGCTCCAGGTCCAAGTGCATTATCCATGCGTCGTCTATATGCTTTAACAACTTTATCTTTTGGTTGACTAAAGAAACTCTCATTAAATGTATCAATCAGGAAAAATTTTGTTAATCCCTGTAATCCAAATACTACAACTTTACCATCATAATCAGCTGACATATGAGCAAGTCTTGAGCTTCTTGGTGTCATATTTGAATAGATTTCTGTTGTTTTTGGTGGATATTGATTGATATGACCTGTTTTATAAAAGTCACATGCTGTTAGTGCGTTCAATTTCATTAAACTTCTCCATTCATATTAAATATTTCTCATTTTTATATCGAATCGGTTTATGTTCGTGGTATAATTGTACTATGGATAAAATATGTACAGTATGTAATAGTAAATTTTCATCTAATTTCCCTCAAGCTAAAGTTTGTTCAAAAGCATGTTCTAAAGTGTATAAGAAAAATAAAAAGACAACATGGAATAAGGTTAATAGAGAAAGAAAAAGATTAACAAGTTTAACATGGTCTAAAGCTAATCCAGAAAAATACAAAGCTATTCAAAATAAGTGGAATTTAACTCATCCAGATAGAGTTATTACTAGTGCCAGTAAATGCTATCAATTAAATCCAGAAAAATACAAAATTCGCTCTCAAATTTATAGAAAAGAAAATCCAGGAGTTAGGAATGCGTTTACTGCACAGCGTAGAGCTATAGAGTTTAATGCCACAGTTTCTGGTTATAAAGAAGAAATTAAAGCTATTTATATAGAGGCTAAAAATCTTCAAAAATCAGATGGCATTAAGAGACATGTACACCACGTTATCCCATTACAAGAGCTCAACCACTTAGGCATATTTGGCTTACATGTACCTTGGAATTTAGAGATTTTAACCGAAGAAGAACATAGAGAAGCACATAGGAAACTAAAATCTTTCTACTTCTCCACTCAAATTGAAGACTCTAGTGATTCCACTATTGAATAAAATCTCTGTACCTTTGCTGTAAATTCCATGTGTTGTATATAACCCAATCTCTTTAACTCCATTGCTTAATAGTTCTTTTGCTGTAAGGATAAACGTTCCGCCAGCATCCGTTAAATCATCAACTATCAATACTTTCTTGAAAGCAAGATCAATATTATGCGGGTTAATGATACCTTTAATTGTTAAGTATCCAGTTAGCTGGTCTCGCTCTTTATGAATAGAAATATGAGGTAAGGTAAACCTATGAGCATATCTCATTTGTGCACCTTTATCTGGGAAGACAATTAAGTCTGGCTGAAAACTATCTATTGCATTTTTAATTGCTTCATGTGGATAAACATTAGTTAGATTATCTAAATATTCAAAAGGAATATTACTGTGCAAATCTACAGTAAAAATCCCATCAAATCTTAATGTATTTAATAGTTCTAAAAAACTTCTTAGAGCAAATGTTGTTGCATTTGACACGACATGATCCTGTCTAGCATAAGGAAAGTATGGGATATTAAGTATTGTTCTTGCATTTGGTCTTAAATTATTTACAAGTTTCTTAAGTTGTGCTACATGTAAAAATTCATTCTCGTTTTCAAATTGCCAAGCAATCATGTTAACATTATTTTTCAATATACTTATGTCTATTTTCCAGACTTGACTAGTCTTATCTGGAAAAATAGTTGGAGTTACAATAACATCATTCAGTTTAATCATTAGTTTCTTCCTGATCCACCCGGGATTTTAACTGTTCTTGCCCATTTTCTATCTTTAAATGGATGGTTTACTGTACCTTCTTTAGAAATAATAAAGACTACATTTGGAAACTGTCCATTCTTACCTACAAATTTAGTCTCATCGATATCACTAAAATAACCATCTGTTAAGATAATACTCAAATCTGGTCTATGCTTAGCAATATTTTTAAAGCTATCTGTAAGTTCTGTACCACCAGATTGGATGTCTTCTCGCTTAATGCGTTGTCCACGCTTATAATCTTCTCTATAGTAGTTAGAAGTATGGAACATATTAAGTGTACATTTTCTAGCACCAATCTTGAGGAATTCATCTACAATGTCTAAAAACTCATTAGCTTCCTCAATAGAGATTGAACCAGATGTATCAATAAAGTTTTCTAATTCTGGTTGTTCACCATTCTTATTGCCTGGAGCTTTATTACCAAATCTTCTAGACTTTCTAGTCCAAGACTTAACTCTAAAATTCGCTGGTAAAGAAGCTTTCATTGCTTGAAGCAAGATTGCTTTATAATTCAACTCAGCTTTACGAGACTTAATATGATCTAATAATTCTTTAATGTGGCCTGGAAGTTCATCATAGCTAAATCTACATTTAACTTGGGCACGCTTAACAAGATCTTCTGTTGCTTCCAACATATCACCTTCTTCAGCTGCACCATCCCAAGCATGGACATCAGTTGTCTTAGGTAGATCGCCACTATCTGCACCACCGCCAGCATTACCGTTTCCTTGACCTTGACCGCCTTGACCATCACCTTCGCCATCTTGATCTTGTGGATCTGGATCGTCAAATCGTTCTAATAGTTTAGAATAATAGTATTCAGCTTCACGCTTATCTATCCAAGGAATATGCTTCCCTGTCTTTTCGTCTACATCATAGAAATCTCTTAAGAAGATACCTCGACCACAACAATCTGGGTTTTGACATCTTGCTGCTACACCTGGAGGTGGACAATTAGGACAACCATCTGGTAAGTCTTTAATATATTGGTTAATCGACATGTCCATTGCAATATTCATTATCTGACGCTTATGTACAGATAGTTTAATGAATGGAATACGAAGTGGATGCTTATGTGTAATGTGATATAGTTCGTGTAATAAGACTGCTTTTCTATGACTTGCATTTAATTGCTTACAAAAGAAATAAGGATTAATCATTAAATCCCATCTTTTAACATCAGTATTAAACATAACTCCAGCAGTTGGAAGCATATGTGTAAATGAAATGTTCATAATTTGTAAAATACTTCCCATGAATGGGTGAGATTTTGTCATCTCATAGATACTAGTTTGCAATGCCTGTTTCATTTCTTCAACAGATACAGCTTCTCTTTTGGCTGCTTCTAATGCTTCTTTAATGCTTCGCATTCCACCAGATTTCTTTTTCAACTCTTCAAGTTTCTCCTGAGATGTTTCTTCTGCATCAAGTGCTGCAGTCAACTCATCTTCAGTCATACCAAATGATCCAACTGGAACATTCTCATCCATAGGTTCTGGTAAATTTACTTCGTCAGTCATTTTTATATCTCCGTTATTTCTCTCGGGAATCTATCGAATCGGTCTATGTTGTAAATGATAAAAGAAGACGGTGTGGCAACAAAGGGAACCCACACCGTCTTCTTCTCGCTAGAGTAGAGAATTATTTGTCATCTAGTCCACGAGTAAGCTTAATATTTTGTTTCAATACTTCTTTCAATTCAGGGTGACGCTTAACAAAATCTCTGAAGAATGTTGTGATCGCACCTTTTGATTGCTTGAATCCACAACCTTTGATCAAATTGATTGCTTGATCTGAAGGGATAATCTTAGCAACCTCTGCCATCGTATCCTCACCAACTTTACCATCTACGTCTTTAGTTGTACATGAATAGTTAGTAATGATAGATTCAACAGTAACGGCAATCATATCACCTTTATAGTTATCAACTGAAGACTGAGCTTCTAAGCGTTTGAATGCTTTCTTCTTGTCTTCAATAAGATCTTTATGTGTAACTGGAGCTTCATCGTAACAGAACTTGTGATATTCATTACCAATATCTTTACCAAGAATAGATCGCATAGTTTCGCTATGTAGACGTCTATCATCTCTAACGCCAGCAATTTCAGCAGCATTTACTTTTGACCAAGTACGTGGAGAGATATACTTACCACCATCAGCAACTTGATCTGTACTTCTAAATACCCAAGTACCAGACGAGATAAACATTTGAATAGATTGATTCCAATTGTTTTTCTCCATGTGCTCCATGAACGAAATAGGATCATACTCGATTTCATACTCTTCAAATCTGTTACGAAGAGCAGCATCCATGGCATTAACATCATACTCTGCAGTATCTGGGTTAATACATGAACCAAAGAACCAACCTTTTGGTACTTTGTAATTATGAATTTGACGGTCAGTTAGAAGCTGCATTAAACAGTTCATAACACCTGTAGTACCACGATTTGGTTCTTCAAGAAGGATTAAACCTCTTGAATTTGGGTCAGTTGGAAAGAATTCTGGTAAGTTATGAACTGTACGACGAACACCACCAATTGTCTCAGACTCTGGAAACCCGATCAAATCTGGAGCTTCCATATATGCAATACGTAAATCTAAAAATCCAAAGTTAGGGTCAGCAGCGATTCCATCTTCTGGAAAACCTGTTGTTCTCATAATTTTTACAAAGCTTTGTGCAATTGCAGATTTACCTAAACCAGCATCACCTGAAAATAAGGGATTAAAGATTTGGTTTTCTTCTCTAGCTTTGTAAGCAAGTTTCAGTACGTCAATAATTCTCGATGGCTTCATTATTTCTTTCTCCTTTGTTAGAATCACAACCGTCTATCGAATCGGTTATAGTAAATTTATTTAGTTTCTTTTTTAGTCATGAATTTTCGTAAGTGTTCAGGTATTAAGTCTACGTTTATACCAGAAAAATCTGCTTCTTTTTCTTTCTTAACTCTATCTTGCTTTTCGCCATAGAGTTCTTCGCCTTCTGATAAAGTAAGAAGTTGTGGTGTTTTCTTATTGATATTACCTATGATATGTTTTTTCTCATAGACTGAAGCATCAACCTTTTCAATCACTCCACCATTTGCTAAGAATTCTTCAATTAACTGTTCTGTTGTTTTCATGACTCTCCTTGTCTTCTATATTTACCGTATAAATTGTATTATCATCATATTGCATTCTTTTTATTTGCTCTATGTCTTGAGATGCAACATATAACTCATCTTTGCTGCCGATTAATTTTGTTAAAAATAAAACCTTCATATTTATTCCTCGAATCGGTTTAACATTCTTTGTATATAGTCACTTAAAGCAGAAGAGCAACCATAGTCATCGCAGCTACTGCATTTAGCTGGATTTTTAAAGCCAAATCTTTCTAGTGTATCTAAAAAATTCTCTGTGTCTATATAAGCACCACAAATGAATTCATCTTCTTCACTCTGAAATAATTTCTTCTTCTTCATCATCACCTAGTAAGATACTTTCTGTTATATAGTCATTAACTTGTGTTTGAGTGAATTGCTCATTTTGATGACCATTAATTTTAACTTTAGCTGTATAGTAAACTTTTTTATCTTCTGTTGACGAAGATCTATAACTAGAGTGTCTACCCATATCAATTCTGAGCTTAACATCTGTTCCTGGAAACAATTGACTTGTCCAAGATGTAGCATAGCTGTATGTTCTCTTAGAGAGTCTATGAGCACAGATGTTGCTCATTTCACTAAGTATACACCATACTTCTTTTGAAGTCTTATTGGAAATACCAGCTAAAAGGTGTATTAACCCTTTAGGAACAGTGTAAGTAATATTCATAGCAGAAGCTACATATCCAATCTCTCCCTTAACTTTCTTTTTAGCCATTATAACCTCATATTAATAATCTCAATATGTTATCGAATCGGTTTAAAATCAATAGCTTACATGTATTAATTATAGCGCTAAGTGTATATACGGTATAATAAGAATACAACCTCTTAGCAGTGTCAAAGGAAATCAATGAGCAGCGGAAAAGATACAATTTTTGATATATTAATAGACCACGGTTTAGATATTAGAGGTAGAGTTTTACATCTTCATGGTGAAATAACTGAAGATCAGTGTAGTAAATTTATTAAACTATTAAAATATTTAGATAAAACTACTGGTGATATAGAGGTGATGTTAAATAGTGGTGGTGGAGATATTACTAGTGGATTTGCTATACATGATGCTATAAAAATGTGCAACAATCCTGTTACAATAATTGTTATTGGGTCTGCCATGTCTATTGCAACTATTATACTACAAGCGGCTGACAAAAGAATTGCTACTAAATATAGCAGATTTATGATTCATCGTGGTGGAATGGAAGTTGAGGGTCATTTTACTGATGTTAAAAGAGCAGTAGCTGAAAATGACGAGTTGGATAAGATATGTGCTAATATTTATTTAGATAGAGTTAATGAAATAAATCCGGATTTTAAGATGAGTCAAGTTCAAAAAATGATGGATTTCGATAGTTATTTCTCAGCTGAGAAAGCACTTGAACTCGGATTGATTGATGAGATTGATGGGGAAGAACAGGAGTAATTGTTTCTTTTTTAAGAGTTTTACTTAACCATGCTCTATCTTTAATTAGTTGTTGTTCTGTAAATTTTTTACTAAATTTTTTAAGTTTATCTAATAAATCACCTCTAGAATTAATTCCCCAATATTCACCATTATTATTTGCTATTTTGATTTGACACAGTGTGACCATTAATTTATAAACAATTTCTGAAGCACTTCCGAAAAAGAATGGACCCATAACTCTCCTAAGCGTTTTCTATCCAATATGGAACATACTTATCTATTGGCTTTTTATAAGTTTTAATAAATGTAGTTGCTAAATACTCATAATAACTATCAGATACACCCCAATCAGTTATTACTTCAGATGCAATTTTAAATCTACATAAAGTTAATACAAAACCGCTATATTCTATATAATCTCTATAATCTTTATATCTCACTATTTACTCGCTATAAGTTTCATTACCTTATTAATCTTTAAACTATAAATCTGATTAAATTCTGGAGTATTTGAGTGATATCTGATATACCACTTTGGATCTTTATTGTATCTATCTTTAATAATATTAAGGATTTTACACATCTTAGATACTGCATAATCATCACTTTTTACAAGTCTATTCTTATCAATAGTAGGTAAACCCAATCTTTTAAATTCTCTATTCCAAATCTTTAAATTAATTTGAACAATAGAGTAATCACCAGTCTGGGAAACCTTATCACTTTTAAAATTACTTTCTACTTTAATGATTGCTATAAGTATCTTTTTAGATATCTTATATTTTATTGAATTATTGTGAATTGCAGTTGCAACTTTTATTTGTCTATCTTTTGATAAATCTGGTGCAAGTTTGGCCACTACCTGTGTCGTCTCTTTTATCCTTTGGTTTACGGCTTCTCTTTCAATTGTATCTAGTGATATCTCTTTCTTAGCTACTATCGGTGTAATAAGTAAAGCAATGACTAGCATTATCTTTAATTTATTTACCATTCAAACCTCCCGGTTTATCTACTTGCTCCTAAGCCAATGCCTAAGCCTTTGGCTTTATTTTTCTCAAAGCGTTTACTTACTAAAGCTTTGTGATTAACAAGATCAGTTATAACTTTTTCATATGTTTGTTTCTTTAATAAACTTCTTTTAATTACTTCGCCTAAGTGAGCTGGAGAAAAATCTTTAGCCAATTCTAATGCTTTCTTTTCTTCTTCAGTACACTCTCTTTTAGAAATAAACTCTACTAACTCAATTCTTTGCGCAAGAGTAGGTGGATCTAGCTCTACATATTCATCAAATCGACCAGGGCGATCAGCTAAAGCGTCTAGAAGACTGCCAGGATGGTTTGTGGTTGCAATAATGAATGTTGGGATGGAGAATGTATTGTCAACCCCATCTAATAGGTTTAATAAACTAGAATCGATTTCTCGTTCACGACCATTGTAGTCTTCTTGCTCACCGCCGCCAATATCTTCAATAATAAGAATAAGTCTTGAACACTTATGTTTTTTATAGTCAATTTTAGACAGGAATCTATTTGCATCTGAGCTTCTAATTTCAGATGTTGGCCAGTTAATAGCAATTGTATTTGGGTCTTGTGTTACTAAATCTTGAATAGTTCTAGTAATAGCTGAGGTTTTACCATAGCCTGGAGGAGAATATAGAAGAATCGCTCTTCTTTCTTCTACTTCTAATTTTTTATACATTTCTAAGTTTTCAAAGAAGTTTGATGCTTCATTCATTATCTTAGATGTATTGTCGTATGATGTTAGTAGATTCTTTGTTCTTAGTTCTAATACACCAAGATCAATCTTGCTACCTTTAGTTTCAATGTTATAAACGCCCGGTTTTGCATAGAACTTACCTGCTTCTTGCTTAGGTGGTTCTACATACTTAAACTGAACAATTCTGTTATTGTTCTTAATGAGAAGATCAGACTCAGGGATTTCCTGGCCTTTTACAAAGTCGTCTATAAGAGTTATATCTGTAGCTACAAATTTCCCTTCTTTACTCATCGTCTTCTCCAATTTCAATACTGTTTAAAAAATGTCTATATGCTGAACTAATATCCGGTCTTATTCCTCTTTTTACAGAACCCTTATTAACTGAGTATTCTTCACCCGTAGCTAAGTCTTCTTCAGCAAACAACTTTTGATGTTGTTTTTGAGTACCATAGTTAAAAGAATCAAAGTTGTCTAAGTCTACCATTACATTAGTAGCTGAAACTCTATCATACTTAGTATTAACTCCCTCAATATATCTAGAGTCATCAATATCATCTAAGTCATTTTCAGTGTAAATATCTACACCAGCCCAATCATCATCACTTTGTTCAGTGTTTCTTAAGGGAGTTATTGACATTATAAATCCCCTATAGCTATTTCAAAATATCTATTAAGCTTTGCCGAATAAAACCTTGTTTTAGGTTGTTTACCTTTACAGCCGTTATTAACATAATCATCTTCAGTGTTAATTCTATGTATCTTATTATTAACTTTCTTTTGTCTAGAAATAGTTCCATAATGAAAGTCTTCACCTGTGCCATGAGCTTCACACCAGACATCTGGAGCATGAACCATAGCTATTTTGCGATTAATACCATCTTTCCAACCTAGATCATCTTCATCATCTAGATCAAGAGGATCACGGTCGTCATAATAATATGCTTTATCACTGTTCATGAATCTAGACATAATCATCTCCGTCTGATATTTATCGAATCGGTTGAGGTTGCTTATATTTTTCTCTTAATTTTCTGTGAGCTTCTATATGTTCTTCTTCAGTTAAAATTTCTAAATTCCAAGGCACATGCAAACCGGAAAAAATATGAGAAAACTCTTTTAATGGTATAATATGATGAACGTGATGTCTTATACCTGTCTCTAAAGTTAATTTAGATGCTTTTTGATATAATAAGTTTATTAAATTACTTTGATTTTCTGTTAAGTTTAACCCAGCATTAATTTTATTTGCCCTTCTTTTGCTTGATGAAAAATTACATTTATCTGTGTTCTTTTTACGCCATAAACTACTACTTATTTTATTAATAATTTTACGTTTATCTGGATTAAGTTTTTTCCATTCTTTGTTGGAATTAAGTTTTTTCCATATTTTTTGACATTCTTTACATTGAGAGCCACTAAACTGATGTAAATTTCTTCTACAAGTTTTCATATTTAAAATAAGGCCTACTATTCAGTAGGCCTGAATATAAGTCCTTAGGGGTTAGACTTATTTAGAGATTTGATTCACAAGATTGCTAGCTAAACTTTTTAAGTTCTCTGGCAAAGCATCCATGTTAATTGATTCAAACTCTTTTGATTTTTTCTTTTCTTTTACCACAGATGTCTTTTCAGCATTTAAAGCTGTTTTTCTAGCTTCAATCGCTATAATAATTTGAGCAAACTCTTCTGAGCCTTCAGAATATGTTTTTAACAATTTATTAAGTTCAGAGATTTGTGGGTCACGCGATCCACGTCCAGTACTTTGTGGAACATAAAGTAATCCACCATTTAATTCTTTTGATTTACGTAAATAATTAGACACCATTCCTGATACATACTTAGATACTTCTTTTTCATCAAATGCTTCTTTACCAAAATCAATAGTTCCATTTAAGATACCACTGATGATGTTAGTTCTAATAACTTTTAATTGGTCATCTGTCAGAAGATCTCTAGCAGGTGCTCCAGAATTAAAAGAAGAACCTAAAATAGCTTTTACTTCATTGATAACAGATTCTTTTTGTGACACAGTACTCATGTTTAACTCCTTCAAACGTTTTGTTAATATTGATTGAAACACAATCATTCTTAAATATATTATACTGATTTAATTTTTGAGTAATGTTTTTAATGCCCAAAAGTAAACTCTTTTTTCTCACGCTCAGTAACACAAGTTATTTTAATTTGCTCTAAAGGTAATATAGTCCACTCATAGTCAACTAATATTAACTTTTCAAGCTCTTCACCTTTCTTTAAGGAGAAGTATATAAACTCTGCTTTCTCTTGATCCCTGGTTTGTCCTTTAGCATCTTCAAGAGAAACTATTTTTTGTTCTACAAGCCAAGTTGCTATTAATCCATAAGCTTCCTCTTTTTTAAGAAGTCTTAATATACAATCTATTCTTCTATTATTCATCTAAAGTACTCCACTGTCATGGGATAAAGACCACCAGAATTAATTCTTGTTGGCTTTGTCAATTCTATTTCTTTTGTCATGCCTAGTAGTTTATACGTAGTTATAAAGAATTCATAGACAGCCTTTCTCTGCTCATATGTTTTACTATAGTGAATATGTGTTACAGCCATTCTACACCTAACTTACCTGTTTCAATACCATAATAAGGGGTGTATGCGAGTGTTATCTTGTCAAAATCAATTATATGTAAGTTTCTCATAGTTATAATAAGACTAACCGTAAGAGTTTGACCTTTAGTTGGTAATTTCATAAGTCTTGCCCCCATGGCAAAAAGAATTCATCTCTCTGAATTGCTGCCGCTGCTGATCCTTCTTTATGAAGTACAGCCAAATTTGTTCCCCAAAAACTTCTTTCTACTCTATTTACTAACCCAAATCTTTTCATAGTATAAGCAAATTCATCACATACACTAAATGCGTCTGGTTGATCACATTCATCTATACTTTGACTATCCCATAATTCTTCATCACATTTATAACACATTAGGAATGACCTCTAGTAACTTATTGCCTTTACTTAAATTCTCTTCTGCTGTTACAACCCTTAGATTCCAAGGAACATGTAGACCTGAGACCTCTTTACCTTGTAAAGGCACTATGTGATCCACATGTCTTTTAACTCCATCTAGCTCTTCTAATTCTTTAGCTTTACTATAAAAACTTTCTATCTCTTTAAAATGATCTTCTGTAAGCCATTTTGGAGTAGCATTAAGCTTAGTGGCTCTACGTTTAGCAAGAGAAAAGTTACACTTATCTCTATTAATAAACTTCCACTCTTTATTAATAGTTTTTATCTTATTAACGTTGCTTTCTTTCCATTCTTTTTGAAAAGTTTTATATTTTATGATATTTTCTTTTCGCCATGTATAAATACTTATTTTTTCTTTATCTATATTAGCTTTTTGCCATGCTCTTTTACTAATTTTACGCTTATCAGCATTAATTAACTCCCATGCTTTAGATGCAGCATTATGGCAATCTTTACATTGTTTACCTTCATATTGAATGTGACATTTCTTACAAAGTTTCATATTTTTCCTGTGCCTGCCCCCATATCTCGAAAACGAATAAATACAGGAAATCTCATAACACCGTCCTTTGAAAGTTCTTGACATTTTAACTCTACGATACGACCCACTTGCTCATCTTTATATTCCCAGAATTTTTGTCTATCTTCATCTGAAAAAT
>CXWK01000244.1_pt4 | contig 30008 bp, 26 predicted proteins | sample 590851 | NCBI WGS metagenome assembly CXWK01 (sample SAMEA3498364, study PRJEB10139) | wastewater metagenome | biome: wastewater treatment plant; material: activated sludge | place: Denmark | collected 2014-08-01
CTTTCGATCACCAACGGTCAGGGCGTAACCGGCGGCGATCTCGGGGGCAAAGCTGCGAACAACCACGGTGTAGGGGCCGTCTTGGCCGGGTTCGAAAGTCATTTCCGTCGACGTTCCGTACAGGCCCAGGTTGGAATCGTCTTCTTCCGCAACGACGGCACCGTCGGCGTCGAGCACCCAAAGGAACGTGTCGAAAAGACCGTCGACCCGAAGGTCGATGGAGTCTTTACCGTCGGTGTCGAGCTGGAAGTAGTCCATGTCGCCCGGGAAGTCGAGCACGCCCATGACCTTGTCCCCGGATGCAACCGATCTGCCGTCGGTGTCAGGCGCGGGGGTCAGCGGATGGTCGGCGGAGATGGTGAGTTCGCCGCCTTGGTCGCTGACGTTCCAAACAGAAACGACGTACACCCCAGCACTGTCGACCTCACCCGTCAGCTCGACCTCTGAATCCGCGATCGTTTCGCTGGCCGCTGCCTGGGCCGCGCGGAAGTCTTCGAGCTGGGCCGATGTCAGGAGCCCTTCCTGAACGAGAGCACGGACTTCTGCTTCAAAGAAGTTCCAGCTCAGGAGGTCATCCCCCGTGATGTCTTCCAGAGCAATACCGGCGTTGTCGGCAAAATCTCGCAGGTCGACTTCGGTGAAGATGATCTCCTCGTCGGGTACGCCGGTGCCGTCACCACCGGTCGCATAGGTCGCGTTGTACGTGACGTCGTCAAAACAGCTGGCTGGCAGGTCGCCGACCGGTCCACCTTGGCCGTCGGTCACACTGACGCAGATGTTGGGCCCATCAGTCGATGCAGTGATTTCGACAGGTATGGACGGATCATCACCTTCTGGAACCGACATGTAGAAAGCCACAGGACCCGACGCTGCGGGCAGTTCCGCATTGAGGTCTTTGGCGGTTGCGTTGGAGTCAGGCGGACGGAAGGTTTCATCGATCGTGTCCCCGTCGCGCAGCGCCTCGGTGCGCGCTGCGACAGCGGCGGCATCTTCGACCAGGGCAAAGTTGGCTTCCGTGAAGGAACCAAGGCCGGAAATCCCAATCAGGTTTCCATGCGCGTCGACCAACGCGCCGCCGGACTGTCCGCCAGCAATGAGTGCATCAGTCTGAAGAAACACAACTCCAAGATCTTCCACGCTTCGACGTCGGGACAGAACCCCGCCCGTCATTGCGGGTTGAGGGAAATCTTCAAGCTCGCCCGGATAGCCAATGAGGTAGACGGTCGACCCGATCTCGACCTCTTCTGAATCTGATAACGACATCGTTGGCTGGTCGGATTCGATTGGCCCCAGCAACGCTATGTCAGAGACGGGATCCCAAAACGCGACTGGTGCATCCTCAATCTCTGTTCCGTCCGGGAAGGTCACACGGAGCGAGGTAAGGGGATAGGTCACGTGGTAGTTGGTGACGATCCATCCGCCGTCCAGCAGCACGCCGCTACCCGACGATCCATCCGGTTGCTGCAGAAAGACCACTGAAGGACTGACGTCTTCGTAGATGTTTGACGCAATGTCGGAGGGTTCATCGCTGTTGACGGCGACCAAAACCGAAACCAAGAGAGCTAAGCCTGCCAAGACGAGAGCGAACCAAGTCGTCAACGAAATCCGGGAACTCACCGCGGCTCCTCATTTCTGATGCTTCGGGACCTTTTCGCGCATGCGGCGAAAAAGCAGTTCGGCTGGAGGCACAACTGCCGAGCGGACGTCAGGAGTGAGGCCACAAACGCCAACCGTTGCGACGATGGTAGACCCCAGGTGTGACTACTGAGGCCATTGACTGCGACAGCAGCGCTTAGGGAGCGGTTGTGGTGCCTGTTGGCCCGTAGGGATCGAGGGTCCCCACCGGGACTGTGGTGTTTGAAGCAGGGCCCGCCGATGCCGGCCGTGACACACACGGGTCGATTCCTTTGGCGGTCAACACGTGCCGAATGGCCTCGTTAAAGCGCTCTTCGGGAACCACACCAAGGTCGACCGCCGTCTCGATCGCACCGGCCGCCTTATCGACGTCGGCCGGGTCATTACTACCCAACAGCAGCAGGTCGTTGCCGGCTTTGAGGGCTTCAACTGCCGCTTCGGGAAGGGTGTACTGGTCAGCGATCGCCCCCATTGTGAGGGCGTCGGTGATCACCAGACCGGTGAACCGCATCTCGTATCTGAGCAGTCCCAGGATCATTTCTTGGGACAGGGAGGACGGTTTGTCGCCCGTGACGTCGGGAACGCTGATGTGTCCGACCATCACTGCGACGTCGTCGGAGAGGAGGGGCTGGAAAGCCAAGAGGTCGCGTGCCCGCAATTCCTCGAGCGGTGGCGCGACGACCGGTCCATCGTGACTGTCACCCGACGCATAGCCGTGACCCGGGAAATGTTTGATGGTGGGAAGCACCCCAGCGGCGGTCCAAGCGTCGATAGCGGTCTGAGCAAACTGAACCACCACGGCGGGGTCGTTGCCATAGGACCGGGTGCCGATAGCTCCCGTCGTGGCGTCGGTCGTATCGACGTCAGGAGCGAACACAAGGTCAATGCCCAACGCGGCGGCTTGGGTCGCCACATTGCTATAGGTCGCCTGGGCAGCTACGACGTCGCCGTTCGCGGCAATGGATCGGGCACTCGGCAAATCACCCACGAGCGGCTTGAGGTACTGCACGACGCCGCCCTCTTCATCGACTGCGATGAAGGGAGGAACAGCTCCGCCGGCGGTGCGCCAAGCGGCGATGTTGTCTTTCAGGGCGTCGTCTGGGGTGTTGCGCAGAAACAGCGCTCCAATCCCCGCCGATGCAACGGTGTTGACGAGGGTGGGGTCATCGACCGGCGCATCAAAAGCGAGGATCTGCAACGTCTTGGAGCGAGTCGGCCAGGTGCCGAGGCATTGATCGGCGTTCTGCGCTTCGGCAACGGCTGGGTCACCGGTTGTGGTCGTGGAGTTGCGAACGACGGTGGTGGTACTGGCGCTGAGCACCGTAGTGTCACCACCGCCATCACCGCTTCGTGACGTCACCGCCCATAAGCCAAGGGAAACGGCGGCAGCCGCCATGAAGGCGGCACCGACGATACGCATCTGTCGAACACGCTGACGTTTTTCCCAGCGGCTACGCCCCGCTGCCATCACAAAACTGACCTCTCAACACGTTGGCTCATCGGTGAGTTGGACCCCGTGGTACCGGGTCGTAATCAGAGCTACGACTGGTCGCGGTCTTCTTCTGTGATGGTCACAGAGTTCATGTACAGCGGTTCGCTCGGGGGACCATCGCCCCGCGAGAACGATTCGAGCTTCTGAGCGTTATCGAAGCCGTCGACGATTGTCCCGAACCGCGCGTAGTGCGGGGGCAAGCGCAGCGAACCCGATCCGGTCAGGAAGAAGAACTGTGAGCCGTTGGTGTTCGGCCCGGCGTTAGCCATCGCAACATCGCCGAGACGATACGGCGTGGTGGGCGGCTCGTCTTCGAAGCGGTAGCCCGGCCCGCCGGTACCGGTTCCGATCGGGCAGCCGCCCTGAACGACGAAGTCGCGAACGACGCGGTGGAAGCTCAACCCGTCATAGAAGCCCTGGCGGGCCAGAAAGACAAAGTTGTTGACGGTCTTAGGTGCAGCCTTGGGGTCCATGCGCACGGTGATGGGGCCAACCGTCGTGTCGAACTCAGCGAGATAGATCTTGTCGAGGTCGATCTCCATGGCGGGAGGTTGGCTCCACTGCTTGGGCTGAGGACTCATTGGCATACCTCCGAAGGGGTCCCTCTAAGCAGAGGGCGCGAAATCATTCGCGAAATTTGGACAGCGAGATTCGGTTGAGAATTCAACTACTCGGTAGCTCGAACCCTAGCCCGCGCCTGTGACGGTCCGAGGTCATCGGGCGGCGATTCGCGGGCGATTCAACGCCCCTCCAATACTCGGCGAAGGGAGCCGACCACCGTGAGTTGGGCCGGATCACCCGTTTGTGGTGGCGCAGGTGCCAACATTTGGGGATGACTGCGGTGTTGGCACAGAGCTGGTTGGACGGGGAGAGTTTGACGATCCCCCTGCCAGCCCACCAAGCGATCGGTGTGGCATCGATAGTCCTATTGCTTATCGCGACGGGTTTGGTCGGTCAGCGTGCGGTCAATGCTGACTACATCGATGGTTGGACGATGTTCTGGGTGGGCCTTGCTCAGCTCTCCGTCGCGGCCAACATCATCGTCGGTCTGCTGCTCGTCAATGAAGGACGGACCCTCGACGAACTGGTGCCCCACATGCTGTTGGGGCTCACTCCGCTGTTGCTTTCGGTCATGTTCGGGTGGCGCGCGACCCGAAAGTCGGTGGGCTCGTCGCGGTTCTTGATACTGATCATGCTCGCGAGCCTTGCTGCGACGGTTCTTGCATTTGCGATTGGTGAAGGCGTCAAAGTCTTCTAAGTGCACAGGCAAGTGTGGGCCCCAGCGGCGGGACCACACACGAGGTTGTTCGTGCATCCTTTCGACGGGAACGCCCTGGGTATCTCAACAACAACCCCACGGCCACTGAGCCACTCGGGCCACTTCGGACAGTTCCAGCCCACAAGCATTCAAGTTTCTGATCTGTCCCCGCCGATAACAACGGCATGCATACGGCAATATCTCGGACCCGAACCTGGCTGCTAATAGCGCTTCTTCCCGCGACCGTCGCCGTTGGGTGTACCAAGTTGGATACCGATTCAGGCACCGGTGCCTACGTAGAACCCGGCGAAACCGGAACGTCAGATCTGAAAGCGGGGCAATGCATTACCTCGCTCGACGAGATGAGCCTTGGCTCTGTCCCCGTGGTCGATTGCGCAACACCGCACCGCTATGAGGTGACGAAGGTGGTCTCGGTGCCGAAAGACGAGGTCGCAACGTATGCCCGCACGGAGTTAGACGAGCTGGCCGGCGAACGGTGCGCCACGGCGTTCGTCGACTACGTAGGTGTCGACGACGAGATCCTGGCCGAGTCGAGCGCCTATTTGATGCCATCGGAAGAATCTTGGGATCGGGGTGACCGGCGAATTCACTGCCTGGTCGCTTCCGGTGAACCAACCACCGGAAGCATGCGGCTCAACTGATCAGCCCCGCCCCAGAGAGCTGCTTTCGGGGTTAGAACTTGACGCCCCACTTGTCGACCATCGCAAAGATGGCCAGCAACAAGATCGCCGAGTCGAGAATGCCGAACATCCCGAGGCGGTCCCAAATCGCCTTCGCTTCGGACTCGTTGCCTTCTTTGACGGCGGCGGAGTACTTGCGCAGGCCTGGGGCGAAAACGGCCATCCCCAGAACGGCGCCGACAACGACGGCAAGAAATCCGATGGAGACAAAGGTCGAACCCATCGAAATGTCGGTGTCAATTACCAAGCCAATACCGGTAAAGAGGACCACGATGCCAGCAACGTTGTAGAGGATTCTTGCCATGGCCAACAGGTTGTCGGACCACCACAGGCGCACCTCACGAGAACTCGTGACCGCGCTGCGAGACACGAAGGCCTGCACCATGTTTGCACCGAACCAGGTTGCGACCGCTGCGATGTGAATGAACTTCAAGAAGGCGTACATGCGCTGGATCGTAACCGGCTCCGAACCGGACTCCGCGCGTGGCGCCGCATTTTTCGGAGCGGTGCTTCGTGCGAGCTCCGGGAACAGCAGCTGACGAAGGATGCGTCCCGGTGAACAGACAGCGTTCACCGGGACGGGTAGGTGTCATCTAGGCGGGAATCAACGCCCAATAGTCGAGGTCGAGCAGCACGCCGTCGGCGTATTTGCCGTCGGCATTACGCAACGGAAAGTCCACAGGTTCCGCGTCTTTGACAGCGACGAGTCGCAGCCTCAAGGCGCCGACGCCGTTGCCCAAATCGGCTTGGTCAAGAACCTCTGACCAGGCATACACCGTGTCGCCCGCAAAGCAGGGAGCGGTGTGGGAGCCACCGTTGATGGCGACAATCATCTGGGCATTGGCAAGCCCATTGAACGAAAGGGCACGGGCCAAACTGATGATGTGGCCGCCATAGATGAGCCGTTGCCCATCGGGTCTTGCCTGGACGTTGAAGTGGACTTTGGCCGTGTTCTGCCAAAGGCGGGTCGCCATCATGTGTTCCGCGTCTGTGATGGTTACGCCGTCGACATGGTTGATGCGTTCGCCAACCTGATAGTCGCCAAGTTTGTAGGGCTCGCCCGCGAGGGTTGTGTCGTAGTTGGCAAAAGTCAGCCCCGCCGGGACCGGAAGATCGTCGGGAGTGACGACCGCTGGTAGGTCGGGAACAACCGGTTCCGGGGTTGGAGCGTCGAGGTCGTTCTTTTTGACCATCACCCATCGAGCCCAGGTCAGGACCGGCTTGCCGGTTGAGTCCGTCGCATCGGAGCGGACGTAGACGATCCCGGTTTTACCGTTTGAGTTTTCTTTCAACCCGATGACGGTCGACTTCGTCGTGAGGGTGTCACCCGGGTACACCGGCGAGAGAAACCGGCAGTCTGCGTAGCCAAGGTTGGCAACGGCATTCAGCGAGACGTCCGGAACCGTCTTTCCGAAGGCGACGTGGAAGCCGATGAGGTCTTCGAGCGGGTGGGGATCGAGGCCGCATTGAGCAGCGAATGCGGACGACGAACCCAGCGCGAAACGCGTTGGATACAGGGACATGTAGAGCGCCCGGTCGCCTTCGGAAAGGGTTCGAGGCGTCGCGTGGATCAAGGTGTCGCCGACCTTGAAGTCCTCAAAGAACCGGCCTGGATTCGTCTTGGTAGTTGCGTTCATGGCGTCAATTGTTGCCGAGCCATTCACGCTGACGAACATCGCGGGCCGGGTTGTCCGCTCGTGCTTGCTAGCCCCGCGTCGATCCGATCGCATCTCCGGGCAAGATCACGCAGAGGTGGACTGTCTCACTCACGTTCTACGATCCACTGCGTGACAGCTTTCGTCGTCGACACTCCCTACGGCCCAGCGGCGATCGACGCGCTCGACACCATCGTGCGGTCGTGTCAGGCGGACGATCCGTTCGCGGCCGTGACCGTGCTCTGCCCTTCGATCCCTTCGGGGTTGGTTGCACGGCGGACAATGCTGACCCGCCGTAACGGCGTAGGGCTTGCCAACGTTGGGTTCATGTCGATCAACCGGCTGGGTGAGTTAATTGCCGGGGCAAGCCTCGCTGCTCAGGGCCGTAGTCCCGCGTCGCGCCAAGCCATCAGGGCAGCTATTCGCGCTCAGTTGGCCGCTGACCCCGGTGGGTTCGCCGAGTGCGCTCGCCACCCTTCGACCGAACTGGCCTTGGCGCGAACCTTTGACGAGTTCAACCGAATGAGCGACGCCGAGGCGCGGGCATTTGCAGATCGCGGCACTGTCGCCGCGTCGTCGGTCGCCCTCTGTAAGGCGGTGCGCCACAGACTCCGCCGTTGCCAGGGTGGGTTGCCAGACTCATCTGAGTCCGGAGCCACCCAGGTCGACGGTGCGCCCGGGGCTTCGGCTGTGGCATCCGGGGGTTTTCCAGAGGAGTCAGCCGGGCTCTACACATCAGAAGAGTTGCTGACAGAAGCGTCCAGGCTGGTCACTTTGGACCCTCTGACCGTACGCCCTTTCGGGCACATCGTTTGGTACCTGCCAGAGCCGGCCGACCGCGTCAGAACGGCGTTGCTAACAACTCTTGCCAGGGTGACGTCGCTTCATGTCGTCAAAGGCGTGACCGGTGTTGGTGAAGCGGACCGCGGAGTGACCCGAACGGTCGATCGTGTCGCCGGTGGCGCTTTTGTCGACGGGGACACCGGGGCACCTGGAGCGGTGTCTATCGGTGAATCGGGTGGCCAGGGCAGGCAGTTCGATCCCCGAGGTGCGGTTCTGCAAGCTCATCTGTTCGAGGTGCACCTTCGAGGCGTCCCGGATCCCGAAGCTGAAGTTCGTGCAGGTCTGCGGCTGTTGCTGGGCGCCCGAGACGAGGGCCACCGGTGGGAGTCCATGTCGCTGGTCTTCACGAATAGCTCCTATGAGCCGATCGTGCGAGAGGTGTTGGCCGGGTCGAATATCCCCTGGTGGGGGTTACCAGGCGTTTCCGTGGCGAACTCAGATGAAGGGGTCCTCTTTGCGGCCGTGTCGCGGGTTCTCCGGGGCGACTGGTCGAGAGAAGCTTTGGCCGAGCTCTTCATCCGCCCGGGATTGACTTTCAACGGCGCACCCGTTCCCGGAGACGGTTGGGACCAGCTGTCTCGCCAGGCGGGCATCGTGGGGGGCGCCAGCCAATGGTTGGTGCGCCTCGGTCGCTACCGGGACAGGCTCGCCCGAGACGTTGATGCATCAGTTGGCGACGGGCAGTCAGCCGGGCAGCCTTGGGTCGATATGTGCGACGAGCTGATCCGCTTCGTCGGCTGGATTGTTGAGCTACAGGGCGAGTTGGGAAAGGCAAAACGCTGGGACGCCTGGGCGACGACCTTCTCCGAGGCCTTCCAGACGCTGATCGGCGTGGCCGAGGATCCGTCGCGGTTCGCCCGTTCCGCCGACGAGATTGCTTTAGGAATGGGAATCATCGACGAGGTGTTGACGAGCTTGGCCCACCTCGATGCGCTCGAACCCTTTGTCTCAAACGATCGTGCGCTCCAAGCAGCGTTAACCGAGTGTGAGCAACGCCGGCTACCAGCTCGACCAGCGTGCGATGGTCTTTTCGTCGGGGTCATCGACTCGACCGTCGGTCACACGTACGAACGCACGGTTCTGATCGGTGCAGCCGAAGGCGATTATCCCCGCGCCGATCGGCCGGATCCGCTACTGCAAAGCCATATTTCGGAAGGGGCGGCAGGCTTGGAACGCGAGGCGACCGAGCATCGGGACCTGCGGCTGCTGCTCCAACTTCTCGCAAGCTCCGCGGCAACGACGGTCATGTGGCCACGCGGCGACCAACGGCGCGGGCGGGATCGAACAGTCTCCCGTTGGTTCGGCCCGTCCGCGGCACCCCGGGGCGAAGTTTCAGCCAACCAAGACCACGCTTACGTTGGCACTTCGCCTGGCTCGCAGCCCGACCATCTCCCCATCTTGGTGGTGAGCGACCGAATCGATGCCTCAACGTTTCAGTCGCTCGGGATCGGGCCGGTCCCGTTAACGATCGATGAGTGGGAAACCCTCGGAGTAGGTATGGCCGGCTGCACAACGCGTGGCGACGTGGCACGTCTTGCCGCTACTCCAGAAGTTCTCTCGTCTTCCATCCTCAGGCGCGGGGTAGAGCGCGCCTTCTTGCTCGATGGCGCCTGGTCGCGTTTCGACGGCGACGCTCGAGCTCACCCACCGTCGGGAGCGCTCGATGACATCCTGTCCGCAAGCAGGATCGAGACCTTCCTGAAGTGCCCGCGACTGTGGATGCTCCGTTACGCCCTTGGTGTGAGCGAGGTAGTTCTGCCAGAGATGGTCGAAACGATCGATCCACGGACCCGAGGTTCGCTCATCCACGAAATCCTCGAAACATTCATCGCCCACCAGATCAGGCGTTTCCCCGATGGGGTCCCACCAGAACGGGACTGGGACGCGCACGACCGCGTCATGATGCAACAGATCGTTTCGCGGGTCGCCGACGAGGCGGAGCGACGCGGAACGACCGGACTTGCGCCCATGTGGAGGTACGAGCGGCACCGAATTGCAGCGGTCGTTGACGACTTTCTCGACGCCGACAATTTGTTTCGCCGCACCCATGGCGTGCATCCCGTAGTGACGGAGTGGGCATTTGGAACCGACGACAATCCCAGCCGTCCGCCTGCGGAGTTGACGCTGCCAGACGGCCGATCGGTCCGGTTCCGCGGATTTGTGGACAGGGTCGATGTGGGTCCCGACAAGGTCGTTGTCACCGACTACAAGACAGGACGCCGAATCGACGACCCAATGAGGATTCAGCTTCCGCTCTACGCGTTGGCATGGCAGGGTCCGGGTGCTGTCACCGGCCAGTACTGGTACACCGCCGACCCGACCGACCAGCGGTTTCAAACGCAAGAGTTTGACGAGCCCGCAAAGGCGCGCCTTGTCGCGCTGGTTTCGGCAACGGCTGAGTACATCGAAAAGGGAGTGTTCCCTGCGCGACCTGGGGCGGCCGAAAGCTGGAAAGACTCCTACGAGAACTGTCGTTTCTGTGAGATGGACGACATCTGCGAACGCGACCGCGGGACCCGCTGGGAACGGGTCCGCCAAGTTCCGCGTGTGACCGGTCTTGCAGCGCTGCTCGATGGCACCGATGAGGAGCCATCGTGACCGCTCTCCACGACCACGACCATCGGACTCGAATAGCTAACAATCTGGATGAAACCCTGTTTGTCCAGGCGAGCGCCGGATCTGGCAAGACCACAGCGCTGGTCGCCCGGCTGGTCCGCTACATCGCTACGGGACGACTCAAGTCACAGCAGCTCGCTGCGATCACCTTTAGCGAGGCTGCGGCAGCGGAACTGCGGGAGCGGATTCGCTCCCAACTTCGGGCGGCTGCCGACGAGCTCGACGAACCCGTCCAGAGGCAACGGTGCCGAGACGCGTTGCACAACCTGGATCGAGCAGCGATAACCACGCTGCATGGCTTTGCCCTGTCAATCCTTCGCGAGTTCCCCATCGAAGCCGGACTGCCGCCGATCGTCGAGCCCCTCGATGACGTGACCTCGATTGTTGCCTTCGACGCTCGTTGGCAGCGGTGGTTGGCAACCGTCGATCAAGACCCTCAGCTCGTCACTGCTCTCGGTCGCCTGGCCGCGTTGGATGTCAAGTTGCCCCGAGTTCGAGAACTCGCCGTCATCCTCAACCAAAACTGGGACCGGTTGGTCCCCTTTGATCAGCAGCTCCTTCGAATCCGCAACGAGACTCTGGTTCAAACGCGTCGACAGCTGACCGACGTGCTGACCCACTGCACGGACGACAGTGATCTGTTGTTCAAGCGGCTGACCGTTGAGATCGCCAAGATCAACCCGCTCATCGAGCTCGCTTCAGAATCAGAAGATGATCAGACAGTGCTACTTGCAGGGATGAGTTCGATTCAATCCCCACGGGTTGGCAACCTTGGCCGTGCCGGGTCATGGCGGATGCCCAAAGGCGACGTCTTGGGGTTAGTAGCGCAAGCCTATGAGGGGTTTGCTGACTTCAAATCCGACGTCATCACCAACCTTCTGATGGTCACGGCGTCAAAACTGACCGATGCGGTTCTTGCCCAAGCAGACGCGCGCCGCCGCGCGGGTCAGCTGGAGTTTCATGATCTGCTCGTGCGGTCGGTCCAGCTTTTGCGCAAAGACGCCCGGGTACGAGCAACCCTGCACGACCGCTATCGAGTGGTCCTGCTCGATGAGTTTCAAGACACCGACCCGCTCCAGATCGACCTCGCCGTGCTCATCGCGGGGGATACCAGTGAATGGGATGCGAGCGACCCGCCACCCTGGTACGACATACCCGTTGCGGCTGGACGCATGTTCTTCGTCGGCGACGCAAAGCAGTCCATCTACCGGTTCCGGCGGGCCGACATCGAGCTTTTTGCCCACGTTGGACGGCAGTTTCAGTCAGAACCGGTAGAACTCAGCCAGAACTTCCGGTCGGTCCCGGAGATCATTGACTGGGTAAACGCAACCTTCGGGGCGTTGATGAGCGAGGGAGTTGGCAGCGCGCAGCCGCCGTACGTCCCCCTCGTAGCCGCCCGCGAATCGCACAGCATGAGTGCGGTGCACCGCTTCGGCGTCGAACACCCGAGTGGGACCTCCGCAAACGACGTGCGGCGAGCCGAAGCGAGTGAGCTCGCTCAGATCATCGGGAGGTGCCTGTCCGAACAGTGGCCAGTTTTCGTGGGGGGACAGTGGCGACCCGCCCGGCTGTCAGATATTGCCATCTTGATTCCGGCCCGGACCTCGCTCCGACAGCTCGAAGCAGCGCTGGACGCGGCCGCAATTCCCTACCGAGTAGAGACGTCGACACTCATCTACGGAACCCAAGAAGTTCACGACCTCATGATGACGCTCCACGCCCTCGACGATCCCAATAACGACGTGTCGATCGTGGCAGCGTTGCGGTCAGCAGCGTTCTCATGTGCCGATGACGATCTCATCGCGTGGGCAGAGGCCAATCACACCTGGAACTACACAACGGCCCCGGCTGAGTCGAGTCCCGCAACGGTGTTGGAAGCGATGGCGTGGTTGAACGCCGCATCCAAAGTTGCGCGCAGTGCGCCGATCGCCGAAACGATCGAACGAGTCATCCGAGAGCGCTCCCTAATACCCCTGACGTCCGTGTCGCCACGCCCCCGCGATGCCTGGCGCCGTCTCCGGTTTGTCCACGACCAAGCACGGGTTTTTGGACAGCAGAAGGGCTCGACCCTCCGCCACTATTTGCGCTGGGTTGACCTGCAGCGACGAGGAGACGCCCGTGTGCGCGAAGTGATCGTCCCCGAATCAGACATCGACGCCGTCAGAATCCTCACCATGCACGGCTCTAAGGGCCTCGAGTTTCCTGTTGCCTGCCTGTCCGGTTTGAGTACCCGCCCGCCCGCGCTGACCAGCCATGTTCAGGTTATGTGGCCAGAGGAATCAACCGAGTTGGTGGTCCGATTGAAGGCCGACGTGTCGACTCGTTCGTACGACGAAGCCAACGCCCTCGAAGAACAGATGGACGACGACGAACGGCTGCGACTGCTCTATGTGGCGGCGACCCGGGCGAGGGACCACTTAATCGTCTCGACGCACTACGTCGGTCAGAAGAGTCGACCAAAGCGTTTTCCGTTCGGGAGGTTGTTGGCCGAGCAAATGGACGAGCAGTCGTCCCGCGACGTGATGAATCACTCCGCCCGTGCGTCGGACGAGGATTCGTGCCAGGCCATCCGGCCAGACCTGCCTGTCGACCGCTTAGAGCGCGCCGAAGATCGATCGCTACGGGCGGTCGACCGTGACGGCGATCCGGCCGACGAAGATGACCCCGACAAATTGCCTGACGTAACGGCTCCGGCCTTGGCGGCGGCCGCCGCAGAGCGTCAGTCGGTCCAGCAGGCCATGGCGCGACGTCGTTCCCAGGACGATTCGGTGAAGATCATCGCTGCGACCTCGGTCGCCGAGGCTCTTGGCGTGGTTGCCCCGTGGTCTAGCCCTGCCGCCTCATCAAGCGAAGCGGACGAACATCTGATTGATGCCGAGTTGGCTCCAGGCCTCGACACCCGCCCCCCTCGGAACGGCGCAGCTATTGGGCGCGCCGTTCACTCCGTTCTGCAGCTCGCCCCGATTTCAGATGCTCCCCCTCAGGTGATCGAGCAGTTGGTAGTAGCGCAAGCGAACTCCGAAGGGATCGGTGATTGCGCACCCGAGGTGTTGCGTCTGGTGTCTCACGTCAGAGCGTCACCGGTCTACAAGCTCGCAGCGGGCCACCCGCACTGGCGAGAGCTCTACGTTGGCGTCGACATCGAAGGCACCCTGCTCGAGGGTTACGTGGACCTGCTCATCGAGAGCCCTGATGGACTCGTCATCGTCGACTACAAGACCGATGCGGTTTCGGGGCCAGGGGGTGTCCACCCTCTTGCAATGAAGTACCGATATCAGGCAGCGACGTACGCACTCGCCGTCGAGCGGACCGTCAATCGACCGGTTCAGCGCGCCGTTCTGGTCTTCGCCAACGCCGACAAACCGTTGGAGGTCGACGTACCGGACCTTGCGGTGGCTCGCGCTGACATCGAAGCCCGACTGCGGCCTCCGACTTCCAGCTAGCCACCGCTGACGGGTGGCCGGTGGCCGCCAACAAGGCCGGTCGAACCGCCCCGAGTGCTGCATTCGGGGCGCTCCCGACCCGGCGTCGTCGCGTGAGGTCCACCTGACGGTCGTGCTGTAGCCCCGATTCAATCCTTCGAATCGGCGTCTTTCGAGTCGGCGTCCGACGCTCCGTCGTTGTCTCCATCGCCCTGGCCGGCATCCTCAGCGTCGTCGGCCGAGTCCCCGTCCGATTGGGCGCCCTCGCCAGTAGCTTCTTCCGATTCGCCGTCCTGGGCTGCGTCAGCCGACTCATCAGCACCGGTCTCGGCAGCCAATCCCGAGTCCGGCGCGTCGTCATCGAACGTGAGTGCCACCGTTTCAGTGACGATCGCCTCTTCATCGTCCACATCTTGCGCGTCGACCCCAACCATGTCGACCACAGCGGTGTCGGTAGAACCAAACGACGCGGGAATGCCAGATTCCGCGCCGTTTGCGTCGGTCGCGTTTGCCTCGGTGTCACTACTTGATTGCGTGGAGTCGGGTGCCGGAGTGTCCCAGCGCGCCCGCCTGGCCGAAACGGCACGGATCGATTGAAGCGACACGAGCGCGATCGTCACCACCGAGATCAACCCAATCAGCAGGGCTGCCAAGCTCTGTTCGATCCAAATCTCTTTCGGGATGTCTTCGCCCGACATGGCAGAGGTGAAGCTATCGAGGTTGGTCAAGATGTATCCCGAAACGAACAAGTTCATAAAGCCGACCAGAATGCTGGAGGCCATGATCGTCATACGCCCGACCATCGGCACGGTCTCGCTACCCCGGCCGCCCGCGAACCAGCCGCCAATGTGGATGGCAAAAGCGGCCACCAACAATCCGATCAGGACGTCACCGGAGAAATAGGCGGTCAGGCGCTGCGCCTTCAAAAAGAACTCATCTCCGGCGATCTCGAAGTACTCGGGAAAGCGGAACACCTGAACGGTGCGGATCACTACGAAGCCGGTGAGGATCACCCCCACGGCTGCCGCCGCGCCCTGAATCCTGGCGCCCAGCTTGAACATCTGATCGTCGGTCGGTGAAGTTGTTGCGTCAGACATGGCTGCCTCGCCCTCGTTGCCATCCCGACCGTTCATGGCCGGATTTCTGTCTTGTGCTCGGTGTTTCGCGATAACCGTCCAAACTTTTGGACGGAGACCGTGCCGCCAAGATGAGTGTAGAGCGCTGACGCTGTAGCCTGTTTCCCGTACTCAACTTTGGGGACGTAGCTCAGTTGGTAGAGCACCTGCTTTGCAAGCAGGGGGTCGTCGGTTCGAGCCCGATCGTCTCCACTTAATGTTCACGTCCGCTCCTAGCGTCAGCGAGCGGACGTCTTCCTCGAAACTGAGTCCCCCTGCCAGACCGGCGCCACTGTGGGCAGACCGATGTTGCACCGTTCCCGGTCCGCTACTCGGGCCCAGCGTTGTGTCCTGCCCAATCGCCCGTCTCTGCCCTCGGAGTTTTCAATGAATCGCCTGATCGTCTCGTTTGTCCTTCTTGCAGCGGTGTTGGTCGGATGCTCCTCCGACGACGACAAGGGGGCGTCCTCCGACGCATCAGACGCCGCGGACTCGACGGTTGCAGACGAATCCGAGAAGGCTGGCGCCGCTGGGACTGCGGCTGTTGCCGGCGAGACCTCAGAGAGTGCGTCGATCGACTACGCCTCCATCGACAGCTGCCAGGAGCTTGCGGATCAGTTCGTGGGCGCCATCGGGGTGATGATCAATAACTTCGATGCGGCGGCCGCCGGAGATGGTGGAGGGCTGACTGCTCAAGAGATGCAGGCCCAAGGCGAAGCGATCGATACCGAGCAACTCGAGGCCGCGAGTACCCGTTTGAATTGCGAGGGCGAGATCCAGTCGTTGGTGTGTGACGGCCTCGGCAAGATCGAACCAAAAGGCGATATGGGTGAAGCTCTGTTGAGCGAGTTTGACGGCGCTTGTTAGGCCGTTTCTGGGTTGCGGCCTAGGCGAATCGATGTCTTTTCGCTAACGCCTCTACTACCATCTCGCCTGGCCGACGGTTTGGAGCAGCCGCTCCCTCGCAACCGCATTAGCGAACCGGTCGGCAACCTTTGGGGGTTTGAAATGAGAAGGTTTTTCGCTCTATTTGCCGTCTTGGCCGTGGTCGTAGCTGGATGCTCGTCCGATGACGACGACAAGTCGTCCGAAACAACGACGGCGCAGCGGGCAGAGTCGACGCCGACTGCCGCGGCCGATGATTCGGAGATGACCAGTACGACCCCTGACGGCGGTGACGGTACCGAGACAACGGAGGTTAGCGGCGGCAGGGACTCGGAGATCCAGGCGACCGACTTCAAGGCGGTCGAAAACTGCGATCAGCTTGCCGCCGAAACGGTGACCGCCATTAAGGGGATCATCAGCACGCTCGACGCGATCCCGATGGAAGAGATGGCGAACATGACCCAGCAGAGTTTGGAGGCCGAACTCGAAGGGGTCGTCAATCAAGACGAGATGACCGCTGCGAAGGAGCGCCTCAACTGCGATGACTCGGAGATGAGCAAGAAAGTCTGCGCCGAGATCGTCGGTATCGAGGCTGGCAACATGGTCTCTCAAGCTGTGGTGGCCGAGTTTGCGGGTAGCTGCGAAGCGCCCGGCGCCCCACAAGGCGTTGAGTCTCTTCAATCCCAGTCATCCGAGAAGCTCTGCGAAGCGGAGGGGGTCTCGGCAACCTTGATCGTTTCGGCTGGTCAAAGCTGTGAAAGCGTGCTTGATCGGGCCGTCGCCTTGGTACCCCCGAGCCTTGCGCTACCAAAAAGTCCAGCCGCCTTCATGGAGGTCATGACTTTGTGTTCGGCGATGCAGGCAGATGTCGAAGTGACCTACATCATCGCTGAGAGCGGAAAAGTTGCCGATCAACTCATCGATGTCATTTGCCCGGGCGACCGCTCCAATCTCGTGTGGGCTGGCTGACGGCCCAGCACGAGAAGGTCAACCCTTTTGTCCAAAGTCCCAACTTCGAGGCTTGATAACTCGAAGTATTGCTCTTAGAGACTCCGAGCCCCTTTTACTGACCTGCGTTGCTGGACCAGCACGTTTGACGCTGACCGCTCGGCAGCCATTTGCCCTCGTTCTCTGGCCTCCTTGTTGAATCTTTCAGACAAGGTGCCCGTCCTCATGACCTGCACGGGTCCGGCTGATTTTCTGCGGACTTGGCGCACCCATTGCATCTTCTGCAGTATCGTGCCGGTCGGCCGGCGGTTGGAGCATCCGCTCGATTGTCCGCACATAGCGAGCCGCCGGAAGCGAGGGAATTCAATGCGTAGGTTGCTTGTATTTTTTGCGGTTCTGGCGCTTGTGTTAGCGGCATGTTCCTCCGATGACGACGATTCGTCCAGCGCCGATGACACCGGTACCAACACGGCCGAGAACGATGATTCAAACGACGCCGCAGACGCTGCCGCAGACGACGCTGCGATGCAAGACGCCATGGCGGACACCATGGGATCGATGCCGGATGAAGCCAAAGCTGCAGTGTGCACAGAGCTCGGTAAGACGTTCGCGCAGAACTACATCTCTGGCGCCGAGTATGCCGACACCCTGCCCGCAGACATGTCTGCTGACGTCAGAGCTACGACCCTCGAAGACCTCACCAAACCTTCCGAAGGCTTAGCGGAAGACATGGCAGGCGTTGGTTGTGACGAAGCTGCCGTAAATGAGGCGGTGTGCGAACAGCTCGAAGGAGCTGAGGCCGCCTCCGACCTCGGCAAAGAGGTGCTCGAAGCAGGTCAGAGCACCTACTGCTGAGAGCACGAGTCTGAAAGTCCGACCCGCGGGTCTTGCCTCTGGCACCCCGGGTCGGTTCAGCTCGCTGTGCGCGCCGGTGCCCGAGGCGCAACGCGAAACCCCGCCAAGAACTGGTGGTTCTTGGCGGGGACAGCGAGACACGACCAGTGGCGCAACCTTCGACGGTTAGGCCAGGGCGTTTTTCAACGGGTTCATGACTTTTTCGGCATAGAACGCCATCGAGTCGAGCTTTGCCTCGACGGACGCCGTGTCGTGCTTGCTCGCGAACCACGGGGCGGTCAGATACCCGGTCACGCCGCGAGCGCTCAAGGCGCCAAGGAGGTCGGTGGTTGGTCGCGCATATACGGCAACCAGCTTTTCGAATTGGCGTTCAGAAAGGGCCGGGTCAGCGGTGAGCGCCTCTGTTCGAGCAGCATCGAGCCCATCAAGGGCATGCCAAACGGTTTCTTCGGTGTAGCCAATGCCGATCCAGCCATCGCCAATCCTTGCCGCTCGGCGGTACGCGTGCGGCGAGTCGCCTCCGATCCAAATCGGCACAGGCTCGGCCGGGGCAGGGGACATCTGCACGGCTGGAAAGTCGTAGAACTCGCCGGAGTGCTCCACCATGCCACCGGACCAAACGCGGCGAAGGATGTCGATCATTTCTTCCATCCGGGCGCCGCGACGGTCAAACGCGCTCCCAGTCAGCTCGAACTCTTCGCGCATCCACCCCGCACCCACGCCAAGACTGATCCGTCCCGGAGCCAAACAGGCCAGGGTCGAGACGCTCTTTGCCGTTTCCCACAGGCCGCGGACCGGCAGCACAAAGATGTTCGTTGAGAAGCGCAGGCGGGTGGTGACGGCGGACATCGCCGCCATAGACGTCACGGGATCGGGCCACGGAGTGTCCGGCTTCCACCAGGCGGCGCCGTCGGCGGAGTAGGGATACTTCGAGTCGATCGTCTGCGGATAGACCAAGTGGTCGGGGAGGCAGATCCCGTCGAAGCCCAACTCATCCGCGGCTGTGGCGATCGGAACGAGTTGTTCCACCGGGATCATCCCGCAGGTCAACCAAAACTCCATCTGTGCCCCTCTTTGGTGTGGCGCCGCCCCTCGTGACGCTTGTCAACACAGACACCGTAGCGTCGGCCGCATCGGCGCTCGGTCGGAACCCGCAGTCATGCGTTCGCAGATCTATCCCGATCGCCCCGGGAGCGACCGTTCGAGCGTTCCCACCGCCGGTGACCTACGCCGAAGTGCCCTATTCGATTCGCCAGTGATTTGCGGTCTTGGGCACGCAAGAAACAGAGCAGTCTTCAAAGCGCTTACCGGTTCGGTGGCAAGAGGGTCCAGTGAGGGCGGGGGGGACATACAACGGAGGGATTAATGGGTGATAAGCCCTCGCCAAACGGCGGGGTCCGCGTTGCCAGGTCGGGCTCTGAACCTCTAAAAATCACGGTTGTCGGGTTGAACTACCCCTACGAACCGGCAAATCAACGAGTTCGTGAATGGGCCAGCAAGCGCCACACGGTGCAGGCAGCCCCACCCAACACACGACCATCGCGGCGGCCCGTCCGCCGTTCCACAGATCGAGCGTCTGCTGTGTTTCAGCGGACGCGACCCAGTCGCAGGTACAGACCACTCTGCGTGGTTTGTACCTCGGCCGGATATGTGGAGTGGGTCCTGTCAGTTGGGGGTAGGGCCCACTTCGCTCCGGCACGGTACCGACGCAGTCTCCGCTATCGCGTCTTGAATCGCTCCTTTGATCGTGCACCCCGTCACTCGGAGTGCAAACATACGTTTGTGTCCGCCGAAGGTCTGGGAATTCTCCACGCTGATCTCGACTCGTTCTACGCGTCGGTCGAACAGCGCGACCAACCAGCGCTCCGCGGGCGTCCCGTTCTCGTGGGCACCGGAATCGTGTTGGCGGCGAGCTACGAGGCCAAAGGTCGGGGAGTCAAGACCCCGATGAATACCCGTGCCGCCCTTGCCCGCTGTCCCGATGCCGTCGTGGTGGCACCCAGGTTCCAAGCGTACGTCGAGGCCAGCAAGGCGGTGTTCGACGTCTTTAACGACACGTCGCCGTTGGTCGAGGGGCTTTCGATCGATGAAGCGTTCATCGACGTCGCNNAATCGCTGGACCCGCCGACGTTATCGGGCACCGTTTGCGTGAACGTGTCCGCAACGAAGTTGGTCTCGCCATCACGGTCGGCGTCGCCCGCACGAAGTTCCTCGCCAAGGTTGCAAGTGCCCAAGCCAAACCGGACGGTCTGCTGGTCGTGCCCGTCGACGGCGAAACCGAATTCCTCTATCCGTTGCCGGTTAATGCCCTGTGGGGCGTCGGGCCTGTCACAACGGAACGTCTCAATCGGCGGGGAATCTATACCGTGGCGGATTTGGCGCGGATCGACCAGCACACCCTTGAGGCCATCGTGGGCAAGGCGAGTGGACGGCATCTTTATTCCCTCGCCCACCACCAGGACCATCGGCAAGTGGTCGTTGGACGACGACGGAAGTCGATTGGTTCGCAGCACGCCCTCGCCGGTGGAACGAGGGATCTCGATGAACTGAGAGCGTTGCTGCTGACCCACTCCTCCAGGGTCATGCGGCGACTTCGAGAATCCGAGCGCCTCTGTTCGACGGTCACCGTCGCGGTTCGCTTTGGTGATTTCACCTCGGTGACGAGGGCAAGAACCTTGCTGCAGGCCACCGACGTCACGGGTCCGGTAGCGGAGGCGGCGGTGAGCCTGCTCGCAGATCTTGCTCCATCGATCACCGCCCGCGGGTGCACGCTTATCGGCGTTTCGGTGTCCAAGTTGATCGATGATCAGGGTGTCCAACTCTCGATGGCGCTTACCCCCGCCGATGAACTGGTGGAAACGCTGCCAAAACAGGAGCCGGCTACATCCCAGTCACGCAACGCGGCGCTGGACGCGACCATCGACGAGCTTCGCCGAAAGTTTGGCGATGTGGCGCCGAAGGCAGCATCCCTCATCGGCAGGGACGAAGGCTTCGAGGCACCCAAACTTCCAGACCCATAGGATTGCCGCCCCTGACGTCTCGCTGTCGTGCCGTGGCAGATGCCGCCGCACATCACTGTGGGGGTGGACCTCGTTGGAGTTCAATCCGCTCGCTCCCGACTTCCAGTCGTGGCCATACCCGTCTTACCGGGCGCTACAAGAGACCAGCCGGGTGTCGTATTCAGAACTCCTGGCGGGGTGGCTCATCACGGGATATGACGACGTGGCGAACCTGCTCAAAGATCCGGCTAGCTCGGTGATGCTCGAAAACGCCACACAAACGCCGTTCGTTAAACGAATGATCGAGCACCGAGACGCCCGTCCTCGGGCAGCGGAGACGATCGTCTTGCAGGACGATCCCGCGCATGCGCGGCTGCGCAGACTGATGGCTCCGCCGTTTCGCCCGAAAGCGATCATGGCCCTTGCTCCGATGATCGCAAAGCTCATCGACCGGGCCCTTGCCGACCTCGCCGCCCGAACAGAACCGGGCGTCCCGTTCGATGTCGTCGAAGAGTTCGTCTATCCCCTGCCTGTTGAGATCTTCTCCACCATCCTTGGCGTACCTGAAGAAGATCACCCTCAGTTCCGGTGGTGGGCTCAGTGCGTCGCCCGTTCGATCGATCCGATCATGTCCGACGAGGAGCGGTTTGTCGCCCTTTCTGGGCTGGACGACATGTTCCAGTACCTCGAAATCCAACTGGAACGAAAGCGACAAGAACCGGCCGACGATCTGCTGAGCGAGCTAATCCATGCCAGTGACGAAGGCGACCAGCTCACCAAAGAAGAGCTGATGGCCCAAATCCTGACTCTCTACGTCGCCGGGCACGAACCGGTCTCCGCAGTTATCGGTAACGGTCTTGTCGCGCTCTTCAACGCGCCCGACCAACTCGACCGACTGCGTAACGAACCCGATCTGCGGCCGAACGCGCTAGAGGAGCTGCTGCGCTTTGATGGCCCCAACCAGTTCGTACGCCGGGTAGCGACCACCGACCTACGTATCGGTGGCCAAGATATCGAGCGGGGTTCGCTGCTTTACCTGTGCCTCGGAGCGGCCAACCGTGACCCGGCCCGGTGGGGTCCAAGTGTGGATGAACTGATCGTCGACCGCGTCGATGCCAGCCAGCACCTCCAGTTCGGGGCAGGTCCACACCTGTGTTTGGGGCGCCATATGGGCCGCATCCAAGCCGCAGCTCTTCTCGACGCGTTGCTCGACCGCTTTGGTGGGCTTGGTTTGGCGGGCGAGGTGCGCTGGTCGAACCGCATGATCATCCGAACCGTCGCCGAGATCCCAGTCACGGCGACCATCCGCTAACGGTCGACGATCAGCCGGCACCAAGGCAGCTGGTGATCTCCGGGCCCTGCGAGCGCGCACGCGCTGGGGTCTGGCAACGCGAAACGGGGACGGCCGGACCGAAGTCCAACCGCCCCCGTTCAGGGCCCGTTGCCGGGCCCAGCGGACAATTGTCCGCCAGTGTCGTTGGCCTATTTGCCTTCGAACTTGTCGTAGACCTTTGGCCAGAAGCGGTCACGCGCCGCCCAAATCCCGCCGACACCGAACTTGATGATCAAGATGCCTGTGATCGCTGCCGTGATGGCCTCGAACAGGGTGTCCACGATGTCTTGTGCGATCTGAACTTGATTGAGAGCGGCAAAGATCCCGATCAACCAGATAGCGCCGGAAGCAAACGTGGCAACGGTTGGAGCGTACTCGTGGGTCGAGAGCGCATTCCTCACAATTTCGCCGACGCGGGTGGCTACCGCACCAGCGATCACCACGATGATCAGGGCAATGAACAACTTCGGCAGGAAGGCGAGAATGCTGTCAAACGCATCCTGAACGGCACTATCGCCAAAGACGCCAATCGCCATTTGGAACACGATCAACATCGCGCCCCAATACACAATCTTGGCGAGCAGCACACCCGAATCGGGGTATCCGGCGCGTTCCAGGTGCACACCCAAACCACTGCGGTCGACCAGACGGTCGAATCCGATCTTGTTGAGAACGCGCACGGTGACGCGGTAGATGATCTTGGCGATAAACCAACCGATCAGCAGGATCGCGAGGGCACCAACCAGCTTGGGTACAAACTGCGCAACGTCGGACCAGGCGTCTTCAATCCCTTGAGTCCACTCGATGGCGAGCATCTCTATCTCCCTTTGTTGTTCGTTACGGGCACGGAGACGAGCTGCCTCGTCCGATAATCCCGGCACTCAAAACACCACCATTTGGTGGAGTAAGTGGTCGGGAGACGAACAATCACCCGTTGAAGTCGCGCCAAAAATGGTTTCGTCGCGAAGGGTTTTGCAGGAGTTGATGCTGTGCGGCGCGGGCACCGGCGCGTGCCGAGAGTATTCGATGCGTTTCCCGTTCCGGGTTCGTCTCGGTCGCGTGCTTGGCCCGATCGGTGCGCGCCCGACGTCAACACGAATTCGGTCGGCTGACTTGGGCTGTGTGCTGTGCAATCATCCACCCCATGGAGATCGCCAAGTACCGGGTAAATCCCGGAAGTCCCGTCCGCCTCGCAGACTGGGATCCCAACGACGATTCCCTCTGTCCCGGCGGAAAGGACTCGGGGAAGAAGTACTTCGACGACCAGAACAAGTCGCTCGAACGCCTACAAGAGCTCCTCTATGCCGAGGGCAAGCATCGGTTGTTGATCGTGCTCCAGGGCCTCGACGCCGGGGGCAAGGACGGAACGATCCGGTCGGTGTTTGACCACGTCAATCCTCAGGGGGTCAAGGTCGCGAGCTTCAAGAAGCCGTCGCCCCTCGAAGCGGCCCACGACTACCTCTGGCGGATTCACCAGCAGGTGCCTGCAAATGGCGAGATCACCATCTTTAATCGCTCTCACTACGAGGACGTTTTGGTGGTCCGCGTGCACAATCTTGTCCCACAAGACCGGTGGGAGAAGCGCTACGAGCAGATCAACAACTTCGAAAAGATGTTGGTCGAAGAGGGCACCACGGTGCTGAAGCTGTTTTTGAACGTCAGCCGCGAAGAGCAGCGCGAACGGCTTCAGGATCGGATCGACAACCCAGCCAAACGCTGGAAGTTCAGCGAAGCGGACCTGGAGGAGAGGGGCTATTGGGACAGCTACCAGGATGCCTTTACAGCGATGCTCAATCGCACGTCGACCGAGTGGGCACCATGGTGGGTCATCCCTGCCAACCGCAACTGGTACCGAAATGTGATCGTGTCCGAAATAGTCGTCCGAACCCTTGAAGGTTTCGACATGTCCTACCCGGAGCCTGCGGCAGGTATCGAGGGGACGATCATTCCCGAATGATCGTCTGGCAGCACGGGGAAGTGCGGTCGGGCGTGCGGCAGGCCGTCAGCTCCTAGGCCTGGCGCCGCCGGAGGAGCATGGTTCCTGTGCCGTGACTGATCACTTCACCCTCAAGATTGCGAACCCACGATTCGAGCATGGCTACCGAACGGGTGATTCGTACCACCTCGCCTCGCACCGTCACCTGCTGGTCGGTGCCACCCCGTTGCATGGAGACTTTCAATTCGAGCGTGGTGCCAAACTCGCCCTTCTCCAGGGCTGCCGACGCTGCAAAGTTCTGCAGCGCATCATGGACCATTGTTTGCACTCCGCCATGGAGACCCCCCGCCGGATTGAGCGCCTTGGGGGTGGGGCTCCATGTCCCACTGACCCACCCCTGGCCGTACTGGTCCAGATCGAGCCCGACCTCGCCCAGAATCGGCATTCCACCGTCGCCTAACCACTTGTCCATATCGCGCATTGGGGCACGATATCAGCGACGATTGCTCCCACCATTTGAACGAGGGCGTGCCCACATCGTGCGGTTGCCGCGCCGTGGCGGCCAAACGGCGTGGCTACCTCACTTGGCTGCAAGTGGCGACAGGCCGACTTGTAGCATCCGAGCTTTCGAGCCGCTTGGGAACGCTGAGACACATGAACCCAGACCACGCGCCACAGCGGTCGAAGGTTGAGCATGATCTTCGGCCAGGTGCACGACCGATGACGATCGAGCTGGCCGATGGTATTGCGTCGGTTGCATTGCCGCCCCGGCCGACCTTCGTCGGCGGTCTCAGAACGGCTTGGGGCGCCCCCGACGGTGAATGGGCCGATATCCACGCAATCGACTTGGCAGCACAACTGATTCAAATCGTCCGAGATCGCGAGCCTCAAGTCTTTGCGGAGCACGGGCGATGCCATTTCGCGACGGCGTCCCCGCTTGGAGAGTTGAGCATGAATGCAGGCCAGGTGCTGTGCACGGCAACAGGCCTGGACACGTGGACGGCGCGCACGTTTGACGGTGAGCGACGCGCCGGTCAGCTGGCTCTGCACGATGCTGTCGAGTTCTCAGGCGTTCGCCTGATCGTCGGGGCGGACGTCGAGACTCGCATGCCGTTTGGCAGCAGCACCGAACTGGGGGTCGGTGCCCCGTTGGGGTCGGCCGCTCGCAGGCGGCACGAGTGGCCGAGCAGGCGCCAGCTCTCAGAACGCTTTGCGTCGGCAATTTTCATCGACCGGCAAGCGGTGGATGAATGGGCCTACGCGGCCCGCGTTGCTGGCCGTCAGGCGACGGCAGGTCGAGCCGAACAGTCAGTGCTTGACCGGAAGCATGGCGATGGCCCGAGTTGGTCTCGAACGCCCAGCTTGAGCCAGATGAGCGCAGCACGGGCTGTGTTATCGGCCGATGGCCTGTTGACCAGCAAGAACGTCGCTCGCGGCGCTGACGGCGCGGCTGCCCTAGTGGTGTTGGACGGTCAGCTCAGGCATCTGCCCACCGCGCGTGTGGTCGCATGCTCCGAATCGGCCGGTCCGGTCGGCACGTCGTTTGAGCGGCTGCTCGAACTGATTGCGGTGACTGCAGCGGCGGCCGGACTTCTTGTAGGCGATATCTACCTGTGGGAGGTCGACGACGTCGACCCGGTGTTGCCGCTCTCACTGGTGAGGCACTTTGATCTGCCTGCTGAGCGCGTCAACCCGTGGGGTGGCGCGCTGTCCTCCGGCCTGTGCGGAGGGGTCGAGCCGCTGCGCAGGACCCTTCGCCTGATAGCCCGCGCTGTTGAGAAGGGGCGACCGGTTGTTGGGTTGGAATGCACCATCGGTGCAACCGGTTCGGTCGGCGTCACCATCGTTGAGGCCGGGTTGTGACCGGTCGCCTTCGGTCTAGTTGCTGGCCCGCAAGGGCCGACGCGGGAAGGCCGCCATACACTGAGATATCGCGGTGAACCCAGAATTGAATAGGTCACCAATGCCCCGTCGCAGGAGCCGAGGATGAGTCGTAGAGAAATCGCGGGGATTACCGGGGTAATCCTGGCTCTTGTCCTCGGGTTTGTGATCGACGGTCAGAACGGTCTGATCAAAGTGGCAATCGCACTGGTCGCTGCACTTGTGCTCTACCTGGTGGGCGCCGGAACGGTCCGGGGCTTTGCTGGCATTCCGCCCACGAATGTGCCCGACGAAGAAGACCTTGAACAGGTGGATTACGCGTTTCGTTGCGGGGTTTGCGGGGCGATTGTCCACATGACACTTGCGCCTACCGGTGAAGCGCCAAACGCGCCCCGCCACTGTCGCGAACCGATGGATCCCGTGCCCGTTGGCGGCGTCGGCGAAGAAAACCCCTGGTGGATCCGGGAAACTGAAGATTCAGAGGGGTAGTCCCTAGAAAGCAACCGAGTTATCCACAGCTGTGGATAACTCGGTGGATAACTACAGCTGTGTTATTCCAGGGATGTAGGTAACTCAGCGCCAGCGGGTCAGAAGTAAAAAGCCAGCGGTGATGAACAGCAACCCGATGTACAGGTTTCGCGGCTCGGCATCGCCGGGCAACAAGTTCAAGTAGTTGGCGATGATTACGATCGTCCCAAGCCCGAGTAGGACCGCAGCTGTGATCGGAAGCCACGCTGGGCTGTGCTCGACCGAGCGGTCCTTTGGTGGGGTGTAACGGGAACGCTTACTCTTTTCGACTGGCATGAAACTGAGTGTACCGAGTGTGGCTAGATCGCGTGGTGTCGTTTTCATCGTGGCAGTGTGCGCTGCGTTCCTCGCGGTGACGTTGGCGCTCAATGTTGCCGAGCTGCCAAGTGAGCAGCGAGGCTCCGAAGGGGACAACCTGGTCGCCTTGATCGGGGCCGCCCGTCACGATGTCCAACGGCTCCGAACGTCGGTCAGCGACCTCGGCGAAGAAGTTGAAGAGCTGCGTCAAGCACGCCTCGCCCTGGGCGACTCCAGGCTTGGTGAGGCCCTTTCTGAAGCACGTTACGGCGCTGGGTTTGAACCGCGCAGAGGGCCGGGCTTGCTGGTCAGCGTCGACGACGGGACGGTTCCTCCAGGGGGCAATCCAAATGACTACGTCATCCACTCCCAAGATGTTCAGGCCATCGCGAACGGACTGTGGGCGGCGGGTGCCGATGCCGTTGCGGTGAATGGCGAGCGAGTCCTTCCCACCACAGCGCTTCTGTGCGTTGGGAATACCTTGCTCATCAATGGCACGGTACATGCGCCGCCTTATGAGTTTGTCGCTGTTTCGGAGCGCGTCAACCTGGCTGCAGACTTTGCCAAAGACCCACTTGTGATGGGGTTTGCGCAGATCGCCAGCCAGTTCGGCCTGGGCTACAGCACCAAAGAGGTCGCGGACGCAGAAGTCCCGGCTTTCGCTGGCGCCCCGCCCATCCGTGTGGCTTCAGCCGGCGGGGCGTAGGCCCGCGCCAACGGCGTCAGAGAGCCGAAGTGGACGGTTCACCCGCTCCGATGTTGCGTCAACCGGTCTACGCGGTGCGCAGAAAGTTCTCGAGTAGAGCGTGGCCGTGTTCGGTCAGGATTGCTTCGGGATGGAACTGCACACCCTCGATAGGAAACTCGGTGTGGCGCAGGCCCATCACGATCCCGTCGGCGGTTTCGGCGGTGATGACTAGCTCGGCGGGGACACTCGTCGGTTCGACGACCAGTGAGTGGTATCTAGTTGCCAACAGAGGCGAGGGCAGCCCGGCAAAGACGCCGACGTTCTGATGGTGGATCTGCGACGTTTTGCCATGCATGATCTCTGGGGCTCGCACCACGGAGCCACCGTACAGCTGACCGATCGCCTGGTGTCCCAGACATACGCCGAGCACCGGTACGTCGGCCTCGCCAAAGCGTCTGATGGCGTCGGGTGATACGCCGGCGTTTTCTGGTCGACCGGGTCCTGGTGAGATCAATACAGCGTCCGGTTGCAGCGCAACGAGCGTGTCGAGATCGGCGGCATCGTTGCGATAAACAATCGGCTCAGCGCCGAGTTCCCCCAGGTACTGAACGAGGTTGTAGACGAACGAGTCGTAGTTGTCGATCACTAACACACGCGTGCTGGACATCTGGTGAGCCTAGCGTTTGGCACCCAGCCCGCCTCTTTGCGGTGGTGTTGTGCCGGCGCCTCTGCGACAGCGCCCAAACCGCGCCAACAGTTATGACAGGGGAGACATGGAAGCGTTTTGGGTGAGCCTTGGGGTGATCTTTGTCGCGGAACTCGGCGATAAAAGTCAGCTGATGGCGCTGACGTTCGCGACTCGTTTCAAAACGATGCCGGTGCTGTTGGGTATCACGATCGCGACAGGCGCGGTCCATTTGGTGTCGGTCCTGTTGGGCGACGTAATTGGGGACGCGATCCCGACCAAGCCGCTCGCCATTGCAGCGGCTATCGCATTTGTCGGATTCGGGTTGTGGACGTTGCGGGGGGACAAGCTTTCTGAAGAGGAAGAGGGCGCCGCCGAACGATCGACGCGGAGCCCTGTGTGGGCGGTCGCGGGGGCGTTCTTCCTCGCGGAGTTGGGCGACAAGACCATGTTGGCCACCATCACGTTGGCAACAGGTGAAGGCAGTTTGTTTGGGACCTGGCTGGGGTCGACCGTCGGAATGGTCGCGGCAGATGCCCTTGCCATTGTGGTCGGCCGTCAACTGGGAGCTCGGCTCCCGGAGCGCACGGTCAAGATCGGGGCGGCGATCGCCTTCTTCGTCTTTGCGGCGATCTTGTTGTTTGAAGCGATCTAGCTGCGCTGTCCGGCAGCGAGATCGCGGGGCTCGGGCGGCTTCGCCTGGGGGTGGCGGGGCACTTAGCCAAACACGCTGCGCTACGCGGCAGTTGCCGTAAGCCTGTGCCCCGCTAGATGTGGCTTTGTGGCAGCAGGCTGATGCGGTAGCTGACTCTTTCAGCGTGCAATTCCGCACCGCATTGAGCGCTCGCCAGCAGGCGACTGAGTTCGGTTTCGGGTCGCATGCCCAATGGTGTTGCGACTTCAACGATTACGTCGTGTCCCGCTGGTGCGGCTACCGGTCGGAGGGTGACCGAAACCGGCGTGTCCACGTCGAGATACCGGGCAAGCAGTTCGCACATGGCCCCCAATATGGCGCGCCCATACGAAGCGTCCACATCTGCGGTGTCCGCGTCGGATTCGATCACCGAAACAGCAAAACCGTTGACGTGGGCAAGGGCCACGCCGACGCCGGCGACCTCGGCTCCGATGGTCGAATATCCGTTTGGAGCGGTGTCAGAGCGATCCACGTGGATCTGATCGACAAGCTCGAGCACACGCTCTGAAGAGGCGAGCAGCTGGTCAGCCCATGTTTGAGCCTCGTCCAAGGTGTCACTTACGGCGATCAGGTTTGCGGCACCAACAACGCCGGTCATTGCGGAGCGCAGATCGTGGCGTTCGATCCGTAGTTGTTCTGCGAATGCAGCGTGTTCGCACTGCCTGTGAACAGCCAAATTGGCAAATGCAACCGTCAGGAGCGAAACCCCGGTTTCGTTCATGAGCTGGAACTTCTCCCCAAAAAAACCTGATCGTTGCGCAGAATGTGCGAGGAGCAAACCGCTTGGACGATGAAAAGTAGCCAATATTCTAGCGCGGAGTCGCACGAGAGATAGCGAACCCCTTTGAAAATGTTACTAACGCTGTGAGCCGGATGTGTCGACCGCATCTTTTGGCTGATTCACACCTCTTGCATCGCCTTAACAGAGCCATTCTGCATCCCTCGGACAAAAGTGCAGGTGCTGAAGATGATCGCAATGGCATGTTGAAGCACCAATGAGCGGCTATTTAGCAAGATTTATGAGGACTTGGATCACATCCCGAGCAATTCAGCGCTCGCGAGAGCATGCGGATAGCTTGCGCCCCGCTAGATCTGGAGACAGAGACGTTTTCGTCTTATTAGCCCGCGCCGTTCACCAAACGGGGGAGGGTTATATGTCTTTTGAGCGAACAAGTTATTGACCCGTGTTGCTCACCTCGAGCGACTGGAAAGAGGCCGATCCCGATGAGTCCGACGACCCCGCGGTTACCGAAAACACGAGCATTTCTCGATTATCGATTTATGCGTGCCCTAGCAGGGGTTATCCTGCTTTCTTCCCTGGTTGTTTCACAGGTTCCGAGGCTGGCCGGTGGTGCGGCTAACTCCGCTCCCATCACCGGATCTTTCTTTGTGGACTTCGATCGTGATGGCGCGATTGACCCCGGCGAATCGGTCCCGGCAGGTGACCGTGCCCTTCCTCCTGGGGGCATTGTCGTGACCGTCACGGACGCCAAGGGCAACACGGCAACGTGTGACACCAACGGTACGACCTACTCGTGTCCG
>CXWK01012992.1_pt1 | contig 29988 bp, 34 predicted proteins | sample 590851 | NCBI WGS metagenome assembly CXWK01 (sample SAMEA3498364, study PRJEB10139) | wastewater metagenome | biome: wastewater treatment plant; material: activated sludge | place: Denmark | collected 2014-08-01
CGGCTCTGGACCAGCCTACATATTTCTTCTTGCCGAGTGTCTGGCGGAGGCTGGCCGCAAAGCGGGACTATCCGCAGGGACGGCGATGCGCCTCGCGCGCGCCACGGTGTCGGGTGCCGGCGAACTCCTGCGCCAGTCGCCGCTCGATGCAGCAACGTTGCGCACCAACGTTACGTCGCCCGGCGGCACGACCGCGGCGGCGCTGAGCGTACTCATGCGCGACACTGGCGGCTTGCAGGACCTGATGACCGAAGCCGTGCTCGCCGCACAAAAGCGCGGGCAAGAGCTCGGCAAGTAGCGGCGTCGTCAGAGCGGCAGTGAAATGATCGCCCGCAATCCGCCCATCGAGCTTTGACCGAGCGCGATCTCGCCGCCGTGGCTCTTGGCGATGTCGCGCGCGATGGCGAGGCCAAGCCCGCTGTTGCCTGCGTCCTGATTGCGGGCGTGATCGAGCCGGTAGAAGGGGCGGAACACGTTTTCGCGTTCGGACGCCGGGATGCCGGGTCCGTTGTCATCGACCTCGATGCGCACCCACTGCCCCTCTGTCGCCGCGCGGATGATGATCTGATCGCCGAAGCGCGCGGCATTCGAGACGAGGTTGGTGATGGCGCGTTTCAAGGCCTGCCGCTTCAACGGTACGATCAGATCTGTCTTGCGCTTGCGCATCTTGAGTTCGATGGCGCTGCCGAACATCTGGGATTCGGTGGCGACTTCCTGCAGCAATTCGCGCAGATTGGTGGGTGTGGCCTCCTCGCCGCCGTCGCCCTTTGCGAAGGCGAGGTAGTCTTCCAGCATGTGCTGCATCTCGTTGACGTCGGCGGCGAGCGCGCGGACCTCCGGCGTATCCTCCATGACCGCAAGCTCGAGCTTGAAGCGCGTCAACACCGTGCGCAGGTCATGACTGACGCCGGCGAGCATCGTGGTCCGCTGTTCGACATGAGTCTTGATGCGGTCGCGCATCTCGATGAAGGCCTGCGCCGCCTGCCGCACTTCGCGCGCGCCGCGCGGGCGGAAGTCATCAGGGATACGCCTACCCTTGCCGAACGCGTCAGCGGCTTCGGCCAGGCGCAAAATGGGGCGGATCTGATTGCGCAGAAAGAGAATGGCGACCGTCAGCAGAATGACCGACGTGCCGACCATCCAGAGCAGGAAGATGTGAGAGTTGGAGGCGTAGGTCTGGCTGCGCGTCGCGATCAGCCGCAGGATCGAGTTGTCGCTCTTGACACGGATTTCGACGTTCGAAGATTGACCGACCGTATCGATCCAGAACGGCTTTTTCACATGGCGGCGCAACTCGTTCGAGAGGGCCTTGTCGAGCAGTGCGAAGTACGGCTTGGGACCGGGCGGCGGCAGTTCGCCGTCAGGCAGAACTTCAAGCGTGAGGTTTAGACGGTCGCGGGCAAGATCGATGACGCGCTGGGCCTGGCTCTTATCAGGCAGTTCGTCGTACATATCGACGAGTGCCGCGATATCGCGGGCGGTCGCCTCCGACAACCGCTTGGTCACGGCCTGCCAGTGCCGCTCCATGAAGGCAAAGGCGATGACGCCTTCGAGCACCACGATGGGCGTGACGATGATAAGAAGCGCGCGGGCATAAAGACCCTTCGGCAGGAACTCCGACAGAATCTGCAGGGCGCGGGGGCCAAGCGCTGTCTCCCGCAGGCGCTGCAGCCACGACACTTCCGGCACCGTATCCAAATTAGGTTCGCGCGCGGCGACCATGCCTCAAGTCCGATTCTGCTATTGCGTGTCTCAATCCGTGTAGAGGATGTAGCCCTTGCCCCGCACGGTCTGCAGAAACACCGGGTTGGAAGGATCGGCCTCGATCTTACGGCGCAGCCGGTTGATCTGCACATCGATGGCGCGTTCGCTGCCGGTGGAATCGTCGCTCGATAGTTCGTGCCGAGGTACTGGCACGCCGATACGCTGGGCGAAGAGGCGCATAAGATCGCGCTCACGCTCGGTCAGCTTGATCGGCTCGTCGTCGCGTTTCAGTTCTCCGCGCGAGATATTGAACACGCATGGACCCATGCGGATCTCATCCTTGGCGCCGGCGGGGGCCTGGCCGCGACGCAAGATGTTCTTGATCCGCAACAGCAATTCGCGCGGCTCGAACGGTTTGGAAACGTAGTCCTCGACGCCGGCTTCGAGGCCGGAAATCCGGTCGGCCGGTTCGGCAAGCGCGGTCAGCATGCAGATCGGCACAGGACGCGTCGCCTTTAAATCGCGGGCGAGGCTTAAGCCGGATTCGCCCGGCATCATGACGTCGAGAAGGACGAGATCAAAGGCTAGCCCGCGCATAAAAGAGCGAGCCGAGGCCGCGTCCGCTGCCTCGGTGACGCGAAAGCCGTTGGTTTGCAGAAAGCGGCCGAGCAGCGCCCGGATTTTCTGATCGTCATCGACCACCAGAATGTGAGGCGCGTTGTCGGGCAACGGCTCGTTGCGGGAGGGAATGGCTGGCGGTGTCATTCACTCACCCCCTGTTCGCGCGATTGAGGCGCCGGACCCTTGATCAATGCTTCGACATGCGGCCGATCCTTCTCGGCGATCATCTCGAACAAGAAGCGGCGGGCAAGCGCGTCGGCACCGGGACCGGCCTTGGCGAGTGCCTGTTCCAGCCGCTTGACCTGAATTTGTGTCAGCTTGTCGGTCAGCCGCGCGCCTTTTGCAGATACGTAGAGGCGGCGTTCGCGCCGGTCTTCATCGCCGGTGCGCTGGATGATGAAGCTCTCGTCCACCAATTGCTTGAGGACGCGGGCGAGGCTCTGTTTGGTGATCTTGAGGATATCGAGAAGTTCGGCGACGTTGAGGCCGGGATTGCGATGCACGAAATGCAGCACCCGGTGATGGGCCCGGCCAAACCCGTATTGCTCAAGAATGGTATCGGGATCGCACGTGAAATCCCGGTAGGCGAAGTAAAAGAGCTCCACGCAGCCCACCAGATCGGTCGATGGGCCGCTGATATGGCCGTCGCCGCCGGACGCAGACTTGCTTGGGTGAGCGGCCGAAGAACGCCGGCCGGACGCACTGTGAGACGTTATGTCAGTCATGTTGACTTATTGGCCTTGATTGTTTGCCGTTTCAAGTCAAATTGTTGGCCTTGAATGCGCAGCGCCCCGCTTGCGGCGGCGCGGCAGAGCCGGTAAGCCTCGCTTGACCCAATGATGTGGATCAGGCCCGGCTGCCGAGCAGGGCGTCAAGCCGGCGGGCCGACGGGTGACGGCGAGCCGATCGCTGTCGCCCTGCGCTCGGGCCGGATAAACCAAATGCACGACGAACACCAAGGACACTCTTCGCATGGCTGACCTAGTCCCCTATCACGATCGCGATGGCATGATTTGGCTGGACGGCCAGCTAGTTCCCTGGCGCGAGGCGAAGATCCATCTCCTCACTCACGCGCTGCATTATGCCAGCGCCGTGTTCGAGGGAGAGCGTGCCTACGGCGGCGAAATTTTCAAGCTGCGCGAGCACTCCGAGCGCCTGATCGAGGGCGCAGGCATCATGGATTTCAAGATCCCGTTTACGGTTGAAGAAATCGACAAAGCCTGCCGCGATACAATCGCCGCCAACAACCTGACGGATTGCTACGTCCGCCCCATCGCCTGGCGCGGCAGCGAAATGATGGGCGTCTCCGCGCAGGCGTCCAAAATTCACCTTGCGGTCGCGGCCTGGAACTGGGGATCGTATTTCCCGATCGAGCAGCGCCTCAAGGGCATCCGCATCACGCATGCCCAATACCGGCGGCCCGATCCCGCTTGCGCGCCCTGCAAGGCCAAGGCTGCCGGCCTCTATATGATCTGCACCATCGAGAAGCACCGGGCTGAACGGGCTGGCTATTCAGACGCCTTGATGCTCGATTACCGAGGCCTCGTCGCCGAGTGCACGGGTGCCAACGTGTTCCTGATCCGAGACGGTGCGATCCACACGCCGACACCGGATTGCTTCCTCGACGGCATCACCCGGCGGACGGTCATCGGCCTCGCCAAAGCGCGCGGCATTGATGTGATCGAACGGGCGATCAAGCCCGAAGAACTGGGCACGTTTACCGAGTGCTTCATCACCGGTACGGCAGCCGAGGTCACACCCGTCTCCGAGATCGGCGAGCATCGTTACAAGCCCGGTCAGATCTGCGAAACGCTGCTCAACGACTATATGGCGGCCGTGACGCCCAAGGCGCGCGTGGCCGCCGAGTAACCAGGCTGCAGAAAAAGGGCGCGAGGCGTCCAATCCTTCCATTGCGGGCACGGCCGAAGTCGGGGAGACTTCGGCCGTGTCTGCGTTATGGAGGCTTGCTCATGCGTCGCTCGACCGTATTCGGGTTGCTTGCCGCCGCCGTTGCAGTGGTTACCGGCGCCATTCCCGCCGCGTCCCAGGAGGGGCCGGGCGGATCGATTGCTCCGCAGCGCGATTGTCAGACCATCCTGACCTGCCGGTACGCCAAGGGCGGCAGTTATCGCGGTTGCGTGTCGAGCTACAGTTGCCGCGTCTGCGGCTTCGTACCGGCCAAGTGTGCCATCGGCAGCCGCAAACGCGGTTGCAACCGGCTCAAGTGCAATTGGGGAGCGTGATCGGCGCGATTTTCTGGCGTCTCAGTGGCGCAGCATCAACGGCGCACACACGGCGGCAAGGAAGGTCGCGACTGCTCCGGTAAAGGCGCTGAGCGCCGGAGCACTGATCGTGAAGCCAGCAGACGTGGCGGCGAAGTTGACGATGAGTGCCCAGATCAGGGCGGGGGCGATCGCAACGAAGACGAGCCCAGCAGCGCGCGACGCCAGCGACCCGTCGGCGCTGGCTGTGACGGGTAGCTCCAACGTATTGGCGGCGATCGTCATGCGCGTCTCCGAACCTTCAAGTGCAAGGTTAGCCCCGGTTTCGATACGCAAAAACTAGGTCGAATCCCTAAACGGTCTGTTAAGACGCAGAATGGGTGGCAAGGCTTGGCCAATCAATGCTAATGCGCACTTAATCCAAGGGGCTATCTCGCACTGCAAAAGCCTCACAATGGATGTAACTTGCACGCCGCTGTCCGCTCATTGCGAACGAGATTTTCGAGATGCGCATATCCGACACACTCGAAATCGACGACGCACTGATCGAGGAGCGGTTCGTGCGCGCCTCGGGCCCCGGCGGACAGAACGTCAACAAGGTGTCGACCGCGGTCGAACTGCGCTTCGATGTCGAAGCGTGCGAGGTCCTGTCGCCAAGTGTCAAACATCGGTTGAGCCGCCTTGCCGGGCGGCGCATGACTGACGAGGGCGTGCTCGTCCTGCGTGCTGAACAATTCCGCACGCAGGAAATGAACCGGTCGGATGCGCGCAAGCGGTTGGCAGAGATGATTTCCGAAGCGCTCGTTCCGCCCAAGCCGCGCATCAAGACGCGCCCTTCGCGGGCCTCGAAGGAGCGGCGCATCAAGGCCAAGTCGATCCGATCCGGTGTCAAGAAACTGCGTCAGTCGAAGCATGATTTCGATTGATTACCAAGGTCGCAAATCATGCCGCGCTTCGCCGCAAACTTGAGTTTCCTGTTTACGGAACTGGCGTTCCTCGACCGGTTTGCGGCGGCTGCGAATGCCGGCTTCCGCGCTGTCGAATTCATGTTTCCCTATGAGTGGCCGGCGGCGGAGCTGAAAGCGCGGCTTGATGCGCACGGTTTGCGGCAGGTGCTGTTCAATGCCGCGCAAGGCGATTGGGCGGCGGGCGAGCGCGGCATTGCCGCTCTGCCCGGCCGGGAAGCGCAGTTCGATTTTGCGATCACGCGGGCTCTCAGCTATGCCGGCGTTCTCGGCAATCGTTTGATCCACGTGATGGCGGGTCTTGAGCAGCAGGGTGCCGCGCGGGCTACGTTTGTCGCCAATCTGCAGCGTGGCGCGGCGGCGGCGGAGGCAGCAGGTGTGACGCTCGTCATTGAGCCGATCAATACCCGCGACATGCCCGGATATTTCCTGAGCCGCACGCAACAGGCGCTGGATATTCTACGCGAAGTCGCCAGCCCCAACGTGGGACTTCAGTTCGATCTCTATCATCGCCACATCATGGACGGCGACGTCGCCAAGGGGCTCTACGACGTGCGCGATGTGGTGCGCCACATGCAGATCGCCAGCCCGCCGGATCGCGGCGAGCCCGACAGCGGCGACCTCGACTACCGCTCACTCCTGGCTCTGATTGATGCGAGCGGCTACGACGGTTATGTTGGTCTCGAATACAAACCACGCAACGGCACCGTACCAGGCTTGGCCTGGGCGAAGCGGCTGGGCGTCGAATTGGTCTAGGGGGAACCGGATCTTCCGCGCTCGGCTGCTGGCTCGAGCGATCTGATATGCTCCCGGCCTTCCGGCAGGCTCGCGGCACGCGAGTCGGAAGGCACAAGCTAAAATATGGTAGCGGGAGGCGGACTCGAACCGCCGACCTAAGGATTATGAGACCTTCGCTCTAACCACCTGAGCTATCCCGCCAACCCGAGCGTTCGCGGGTGGCCCCGCATAGCGCGCTCGTGTCTATTCACCTCTGCCGCGCGGCTGTCAAGGACACCGCGCAGGCACTTGCCGCCCTGCGACAGTTATTCGGCGGCGAGGGGATGGCGGCTGGCATCCGCAGCTTTCTGGAAGTGCATCATCGTAAAGATGCCCCAGGGGCGCAGCGACTGCTTCTCGACGAGTTTCAAATCGTCGCAAATCATAACCTTGGAGACGTCGAACACGGAATGCCAGCCGACAAGGTCGGCGAACGGCGCCATCTGACGCTCGACCCAGCCGCGCACGCCTTCTTCCTGGCTGAAGTGATTGACGAGCAGAACCTGTCCGCCGGGCTTCACGACGCGGGCGAGCTCACGCATCACTTTTTCTGGCTCAGGCACGACGGTGATGACGTACATGGCGACAACAGTGTCGAACGACGCGTCAGGGAACTGCAGGTTGCCGGCATCCATTTCGTAGAGGCCGGCGACGTTGGTCAATCTCTCCTCGCTGACGCGCTTGCGGGCCTTCTCCAGCATCTCAGGCGCGAGATCGATACCGGTGATTTCGAGGTGCGATTTATAGTCCGGCAGAGACAACCCGGTGCCGACACCGACTTCCAGCACCTTGCCGCTCGAAGCATTGATCAGCTCGACGGCATGACGGCGGCCGGCCGTCGAAATCCGGCCGAACGTGAAATCGTAAACCGGCGCCCAGCGGCGATAGGCTTCGCGGACATCGGTCTCATCCATCTGATGCGCCGTGGGAGCCAGCACGGCGGCGCGCGCGGTCGCGGTGCGCCGGCCGCCTTCACGCGGGCCACGAGATCCGAAAAGTGATGGCTGCTTGTCAGTCACTCGAAACCTCCATAGCGACATGGCGCCAACACCAGACCGCCGCTGGCTTTACGCCTCAATGCCTTTGTTCCGCTGCGGCAGCCGCCGCAGATGCTCCGTGATCCGCTGTCGCGGGCATCGCCTTCATAGTCTTGGCGATGATGCCGCCGCCCAGGACCTTTGAAGCCGGAGCGCCCGTCTCATAAAACACGCACGCCTGACCCGTCGCAATACCTTCTTCGCCATCGGCCAATACGACGCGGCATTCTCCGTCGGCATCGACATACAGCGTGGCGAGACGCGGGGCCTGGGACGAGCGCAGCCGAACATACATTTGAAGTCCATCCTGCGCGATATCGGCGAGTGGTTTTTCCCCGAGCCAATTGACGTTGCGCAGCATCAGCGCAGCGGTGGCGAGCGCGGCGCGCGGGCCGACGACAACTTCATTCTTCTCTGCATCGAGGCGGACCACGAACAGCGGTTCGGGTCCAGGGATCTTCAAGCCGCGACGCTGGCCGACCGTGTAGTGGATGATGCCCTCGTGACGGCCGAGGACACGGCCATCGACGTGAACGATGTTTCCGGCTTCGACAGCGCCGGGCTTCAAGCGCTCGATGACATCGGTATAGCGGCCGGTGGGCACAAAGCAGATGTCCTGGCTGTCGGCCTTATCGGCGACAGGCAGTCCAAAATCGTGGGCGATCGCGCGAACGTCAGCCTTGCGCATGCCGCCGAGCGGAAACCAGAGCTGCTTCAACTGGTCCTTGGTGACGCCGAAAAGAAAGTAGCTCTGGTCGCGGTCGGGATCGACGGCGCGGGCGAGATACGGGCCTGCCGGGCCCTCGCCGCGCTGGACGTAATGACCGGTGACGAGCACGTCGGCGTTGAGGTCGTGGGCGGTTTCGAGCAAGTCGCGGAATTTGATTTCGTTATTGCAGGTCACGCACGGGATCGGCGTTTCGCCGGCAACGTAACTCTCGGCGAAACGGTCGATCACCTTGGCGGCGAAGCGGGCCTCGTAGTCGAGCACGTAGTGGGGGATGTTGAGCGCATCTGCAACACGGCGAGCGTCATGGATGTCCTGGCCGGCGCAGCAGCTGCCTTTGCGGCCGGTGGCCGAGCCGTGATCGTAGAGCTGCAGCGTGATGCCGATGACGTCATGGCCTGCCGCCTTCATCATGGCAGCCGCGACGGAGGAATCGACGCCCCCCGACATGGCGACGACAACGCGCTTCTTGGCCACGTTCGGGCGGGCGTCATGGTCTGCGGTTGCGGTCATCGTGTCGATTTCGGCCTTTGTGTCGGTTTGCGCCGGTGGCGCAGCGGCGCATACAGCGCCGTTCAACTCACGAATATCGTTTTGTCAGCGTGCTTTTTCAATCGGTTAGATGGCACTCTTGCCGCTCATCTGCGGTCATCACAGGCCCTTCAGCCGCCATTATTCGAAAAAAGGCGCCGCAAGCAAGGCGGCGAAGCGCCCGAAAACCTTAACTTGGCCCGATTTTCGCTCAGAGCCCTGACAGACGGGACCTGCGAACCAGAGCAGGACTACGGTTAAGCCGACGTCAGGAAAGGAGCCGGATTGGGCTTTATTAGGACACCCATTTATGTCATTTTCACTCAATGGGTTAGCCCTAATTTAATCGCAACCGGTTACAACAAGCTGCTGGTCAAGAGTGTGTATCGAGTATCATGACCGAACAACAGATGAGAGCGCGCGGGCGCTATGTGATCGGACCTGATGGGTCTCCGCTCACGGTTGCCGATCTTCCCCCGCGGGATACCAAACGCTGGGTTATCCGGCGCAAAGCCGAGGTGGTTGCTGCCGTGCGCGGCGGCTTGCTCAGCATGGAAGAAGCGTGTGAGCGTTATACGCTGACCGTCGATGAGTTCCTGTCCTGGCAGCGCTCTATCGACAAACACGGTCTTCCGGGTCTCCGCGCCACGCGCGTGCAGGACTACCGCGACTAGGGTTAAGCTCGCCGGTCAAGATTGAGGAATTGAAAGGGTGGCGCCCGCGACGGGCGCTGCCCTTCATCGTTTATAAGTTCCGCGGCCGTACCTGGCAGCAGCGCAATCAGGGCTTCGGCTGCCCGGCCGGGTTGGCTGCGGGCTTTGGCGCCGCCGCGGCTGTCTTTTTGGACTTCTTGGGCTTGGTCGTGGCGGCGGCCGGCGGCGAGGGTGCCCCATCCGCGACGGCTGGTGCTCCCCAACTCGCAGCCGTGGAGGTGCTGGCGCAACCTGTATCGCCATGGGCCCAGCGGCCGACATCGGCAGACATGGCCGTGGCGAAGGCCTCGGACATTTTGAGATTTTCAGTCACGACCGCCGCCGTCTCGTCCTTGGGCTCGATCTTAACCTTGTACGCCTTGGCGCCGCGCGGGTTGGGCTGGCTCATGTCGCGGACGTGAATGGTGATCTCGGCCTTGCCTCCGCGCGAGGGCGCATCGGCTTCGGCATGGTAGATGTAGTCTTTCTTCAACGGGCCCTTGGTGCCGAACCAGCAGCCGACGGCGCCCTGCGCCACGCGTGAATAAATCTCCGTCGGACTGCCGACCGGGGCCTCGATCGCGGGCGGGGCATTCACGGCGTTTGCGTTGAGAGAGGGCAAGCTCGGAAGGCTCAATCCAGAGGGCGCCAGCGCCGACGTATCCGTGCCGGCGCTCGAACACCCGGCAATGGCCGGGGCGAGGGCGCAGAGCAGGGTGGCGCAAGTGATAAGGCGTGACATGGCGCGGCAAAACTCGAAGTTTAGGCCACGGGTTTTGCCGGGCCTTTAGACCCCTGTGCCCCGGCTTTGAGGCTGAGGCAAGGGGGTTATCCCCCGCCGGCTCATTGCAGTGAGACATACAAAAAGGGCGGTGCCGAGATGACACCGCCCGTCCGCATGGCCATTTCGGCGCGTACTGTTCACAATCTTTGCCGCTTTAGCGAACCGCGACAGTTCCGGCGGGTCGCTCCTGGCGTCGGCGGTTTGGACCCGACGTTTCGCGGGCTTCGAGCTGAGCCGAGGCGCGGGCCAGTTCGTCGGCGCTGTCATCACGCTCACGCACGGCGGCGGCGAGTTTTTCACGCAACCCATCCGTCGAGGTGCGCAGGTTATCGCGGCGCTGGGCGGCGGCCCGGGCAAAGGTCGAATAGGAGAAGTGATTGCGGTCACGAATACCGGTGCGGTCTTCCTCGGCCTGGATCTGGCGCTCCAGATCCAAAGCCATGGAATCGAACTCGCGAATGATTCGCTCCAGGTCCTCGACCTTGCGATTCTTCTCGTCGACCTCGTGGCGCTTGATACGCATGGCGTTCTCGCGTGCTTTCATCGTTCGATACCCCAAACATGTTCGAACATCACGGGAGGGCGGAACCCAAGAACCGTGCCAGACCCCGGTTCACAGGCCGTCCCGGGAAAACTTTCACCCTTTGAAATTGCGTTAACGCGCATTCAAGGTCAAGTTGCCGAGGCCTAACAAACCCTTCCCTTTCCGTATAACAGCTTGGCATTAAGTTGCGGTAAAGCAACGCAATAGACTTTCTCTAGGCGGCGCTCGCAAAAGGCCGGTTTTTTGCCCCAAACAATCTAGGGACAAGTCGCGAATTCTGTTAGCTGTTGATTCGTATCGATCATACGGCGGCGAGGCGCGGAGAGGGTCGGCGGCGGGGTGGGCGCCCCAAGGCGGATCAGGGTCTCAAGGCCGGGTGGGCGGGCACGAGAGGGCAGTTTCTTACAATTTTGGGTGTTTCGGCGGGCCGCTTTGGCACGAACGAGGGCGTTTGCCTCACGTTTGTCTCAATGTGCGCCAGGCTGGGCGGAGTACGGCAAAGAAGGTCGCAACTTAAATTGCGAAATTCTTTGTGAGGGCCGCAAACGCCAATACAAAATTAGGGTTTGTTAACCTCTCGCGGCTAACTTCCTAACAATGGCTTAGCTCGAAGCGGTGTTGCGTTCTCTTTGGGGCGGAGAGCAATCGGAACGCGGACGAGGCACGAGAGGAACGGCTATGCGGGTTCTACTTATCGAAGACGACAGCGCGACAGCGCAAAGCATCGAGCTGATGCTGCAATCGGAAGGGTTCAACGTCTACACCACCGATCTCGGTGAAGAAGGCGTCGATCTCGGCAAGCTCTACGACTACGACATTATCCTGCTGGATTTGAACCTGCCGGACATGAGCGGCTATGAAGTCTTGAAGACGTTGCGCGTCTCCAAGGTATCGACGCCGATCCTGATCCTGTCGGGCCTCGCCGGCATCGACGACAAGGTGCGCGGTCTCGGCTTCGGCGCCGACGACTATATGACGAAGCCGTTCCACAAGGACGAGCTTGTCGCTCGCATCCAGGCGATCGTCCGCCGCTCCAAGGGCCATGCCCAGTCGGTTATCGAAACCGGCGACCTGCGCGTCAACCTCGACACCAAGACCGTCGACGTTAACGGCCAGCGCGTGCATCTGACCGGCAAGGAATATCAGATGCTTGAGCTGCTCAGTCTGCGCAAGGGCACGACGCTCACCAAGGAAATGTTCTTGAACCACCTCTACGGTGGCATGGATGAGCCGGAACTGAAGATCATCGACGTGTTCATCTGCAAGTTGCGCAAGAAGCTGCAGGCGGCCACCGGCGGCAAGCATTACATCGAAACGGTTTGGGGCCGCGGCTACGTGCTGCGCAATCCCGGCGACGAAGGCTCGGAAGCGGCCTGAGCCACTCCACCCTTTTGCATTCGTACTCTCGTCCTGGACGCTCTCGACTCAGGGGCCCGCGCAACCGGGCCCCTTTTTCATGCGTCCGGGACAAAAATGCACGGCGTTCAATTCGAAAGTCTGACGGCCGACAGTTTCTGTTGCCGGTCTGTTTGCCAATCGGCGCAAATTAAGCTCGCTATCATTCAAAGAGATGATTTTTGCGGCTCGCGGACGCGCTATTTTTAGGCACGGCGCTGGGCTCGCGGCGCAGGTCGTCCGGGCAGTTGAATTTTGGCAGCGACGCTACGTTACCGAGGGCATTCGATTTTCCGCTGAGGTTTTCCCATGGCCATCACCATTCTCGATCAGCCACACCGGATCCTGAAGCAAACCAGCAGCAGTTTCCATGATCCGGTTTATGGCATGGTGCGGCTCATCGACGGTAAGATTGCCGCCGGCTGGGAGGAGACGCCGAGCAACACCACTATGCAGCGCTTCGAGCTGAGCGTGATCTCGGCCAACAATACGAGCCACACGACGCCCGCGATTGTATTCAGCGAAACGCCGAATTCGACAGGAAAAATTGACTTCCATCTGACATCGGGACGCGACGGCCGTTTCATGGCGAGTTGGGGCGTCGATCAGTTCTCGGTCTCGCAGTCGCTGTTGTCCGGAGACACGTTTGGCCGCCTCTTCGCCGGGACTGGCGCAGCCGCCGCTCCGGCCTCCGCTCACTCAACCTCGACCTCGGGTGGCGAGTTCCGCGGCACGTTCCTGTCGCTGTCGAACGGCAATTATCTGGCGACGTGGACCGACTCTCAGGCCACCACGCTCGCGAATTACGACACCAATGTCATGGGCCGCATTTTCACGGCGGCTGGCGCGCCTTCCGGGGGCGAATTCGTATTGACGACGGGTGCAGGCACGCAGATTTCCCACACGTCTGCTGCGCTGCCGGACGGGCGCGGCGTTGTCGTGTTCGAGAACGGCACTACGTCTCATGCTAATCCGAGTTCCCCGGCTTATACGGCTTCTGGTCTCGCGGGCTACTTCATCACCAGCGCCGGCGCCGTCTCAGGCGCATCGTTCGCCATCGACGCGATCACTGCCGGATGGCGGTATCAAGGGCCAGCGCAGGTCGTGTCTCTGGGCAACGGCGGCTTCGTCGTTGCGTGGCATCAGACGAATGATGCCGGCAAGCCGGACGAAATCCATTTCCAACGATTCTCATCAACCGGCGCAAAGGTGGGTGGCGAGGTTGTCGCCGCCTCGACTTTATATTTGGGTACGTTTACTGGAACACTCGCAAACTTCAAACTCGTCGAACTCGCCAACGGCGGGTTTGGATTGTTTTACAATCATGCTTTGGGGGGCGGGACATCGGTCTTCCCACACCTCAAACTCTATTCGATGACCGGAGCAGCTATCGGCGGCGATACGGTTCTCACCGATCTTGCACCGTCGTCGGCCACTGCGTATTTGAACTACGCGGACAATGTGGTGTTGGGATCCTCGGGTGAGCTTTTCGTTTTGGGCAACTACCGGTATCTGCCGGTTGGCCTTGACAACGGCGGTTATTATCTTTCCACGCAGCGCTTCGATTTGGGCGACGAGCGGCTGATCGGCACAGCCGGCGCCGATACACTTTGGGGCCGCGAGGGCGTCAACGACATCATTCTCGGTCTCGACGGCAACGACACGCTAAACGGCCTTTCGGGCAACGACACACTCGACCCCGGCGCGTCTGGAATTGACGTGCTCAAGGGAGGTGCGGGCAACGATACCTATCTGCTCGGTGCGCGGACCTCGGGGGTCAGCATCATCGACACGGGCGGCGTCGATCATGTGACCTCTTCCGTCACCCGCAGCCTGACGAGTTTTGCGACGGTTGAAAATCTGACGCTGATCGGGGCGGCCCATATCAACGCGACCGGCAACTCTCTGGTCAACATCATCACCGGCACCACCGGCAACAACGTGATCGATGGCGGGCTCGGCACCGATACGCTGCGCGGCGGGCTGGGGAACGACACTTATATGCTCAGCAGCGGCGTCGATATCGTGCAGGACACGGGCGGCGTCGATGCCATCACCACCACGATCAGCCGCTCTTTGACGAACTATCCCGGGATAGAAAGCATCACGCTGCTGGGAACGGCAAACCTCACCGCCATCGGCAATGCGTTGGACAACAAGCTGATTGGCAACAGCGGCAACAATACCATCGACGGCGGCAACGGCAACGACACGCTGGATCCCGGCAGCGCGGGTATCGATCTGCTGCGCGGCGGCAACGGCAACGACTACTATTACCTGGGTGCGCGCAGCAACGCGGGTATCACCATTGTCGACGCCAGCGGCAGCGACACGGTGCAGACCACGATATCGCGAGACCTGACGTCTTTCTCAGGGATCGAGCATCTTTCGCTGCTCGGAACCGGCAACATCAACGGCATGGGTGATGCGCAGGCGAATACGATCCTTGGCAACGCGGGCGCAAACAGTATCGAAGGGCGAGATGGCGCGGACAGTCTGCGTGGAGCCGCAGGCAACGACCGCTATCTCTACCGCAGCGGACAGACGCACGGCGCCGAAACGATTTCCGACACGGCCGGTTTCGATACGATCTCGCTGGAAACGGCTGGGAGCTATGACTTCCGCGGCTTTGCCGCGATCACCGGCATCGATGCGTTGGATTTTCTGGCGGCGCAGACGGCGACCTTCAATCTGACCGGCGCCACTGCATTCCCCAACTTGACGGTCGACGGGGCTGCAGGGGTGCAGACGCTGTATTTCAGACCGAATGTCGTCAGTGATACGGCCCCGACCACGACAACGCTTACCGGATTTCTGTTTGCGAACTGGACGGATGGCGAAGACATCGTCAAAATTGACGGGACCTTCGGCGTCAACACCATCAACGGTTCAAGCCGCAACGATACTATCTTCGGTGACAACGGGGCCGACATCATGGATGGCGGGCTGGGTGCCGATGCCTTTATTTACGGAAACAGAGATCACTCCACGCAGGGCAATCCGGACGTCATCTCCGGCTTCGTATCGGGATCGGACGTGATCGATTTGCGACCCTATACAGCTTCGGTCGGCGGCACCTGGGCACTGACCGGCAATAGCGGCCAGGATCCCTTCATTTTCAGCGGCAATGAAGTGCGCTGGACGGCCGTTGGCTCCGACGTCGAAGTCCAAGTGAGCGAAGACGGCAGCGAAGTCATGAAAATCATTCTGGCCGGCCGCTCGACGCTCAACGCTCCGGTCGACATTTTGCTATGACGATCACTAGATAATTCTTGGTCAAGTAACGCTAGCGCCTTGGTCTCGTTCTGGTGGGAGCCGGGCACATTGGAATCGCCGCTGTCGTGCTGGTCTGCACCACCTCAACGCTGAAGGCCTAAACCTACCGCTCGTGTCTTCATGAGCGTGCTGCGATCCTGAGGAATCGGAACGAGGAACTCAGTGTCTGCCATTCGGCACGGTCTTCTGGCGAACCGGTTTCCACTTCGCCTGAAAATGTTCTAAGAGGCTGGCAACAGCCCCTTAGGATAAGACCTGATGACCGCCAGCGCCGCGCCGAAACCCAAGTCCGCCATGAAGGCGGCCATCATCCCGGTGACGCCATTCCAGCAGAACTGCACCCTCATCTGGGACGAGGCGACCAGGATCGGCGCGGTCGTCGATCCGGGCGGCGATCTGGACCAGATCGAACGCGGCATCAAGGAAGCCGGCATCACGGTTGAAAAAATCCTGCTGACCCACGGCCACATCGACCACGCCGGGGGCGCGGATGAGTTGCGCGCCAAGCTCGGCGTCAAGATCGAGGGTCCGCATAAGGCCGATACCATCCTGCTCGACGCGCTCGAGAAGCAAGGCAAGCTCTACGGCATCGAAGGCGCGCGCAACGTCGTGCCGGATCGCTGGCTCGACGAGGGCGATGCCGTCACGGTCGCGGGCCATGCTTTTGAGATCTACCATTGTCCCGGCCATTCGCCGGGTTCGGTCGTGTTTTTCAACCCCGCGCAGAAGTTTGCGCTTGTCGGCGACGTGATCTTCCGCGGTTCGATCGGCCGCACGGACTTCCCCTACGGCGATCACGCGGCCCTGATCAGCGCGATCAAGACCAAGCTGTTCCCGCTGGGCGACGATATCGCCTTCATCTGCGGCCATGGCCCGCCCGGTCAATTCGGCGTCGAGCGCGAGACCAACCCGTTTCTGGTGTGAAGCGGTGCCCGCTGTCAGCGCGGATGTTTATCTGGGGTAGCGGATTTCCAGGCAGCCGAAGATCCCGCACTGGTTCTGGAACGTGCCGTATCCGACCATGCGTCCGCCGGTCTCGAACAGGTCAACGGTCTGAACGCGCAGCGTTTCCTCGCAGCTCCTCCGGCAGCCGACCCAGCTACCGGACGGCAGCTGTACTTCCCAGCCTTTGCGGCCGGGGCGCACCGCGCCTGAAACGCTGCCGTTGCCGTGGCGGCTATCGACCGTCACCATGTCGACACCATCGTAAGCCCGTCGCGGGCGTGCGTCGGCCACATCCGCCGAGACCGTGGGAAGCGCGGCCAGCGCTATCGCGGCGGCAAATCTCAGAGACATGGGCGGCGCTCCTCGGGCTTCAATTGACGGACCACGCCGCAGCGCGGCATGAAAATTTGCGGAGATCTTTATCGCGCTTCAACGCGACATGGAAATGTGGATGCCCTTGAGCGTCGGCCCGCCAGTCGACACCGACACCTGATGGCTGCCGCCAGAGATCGACACGTTCATTGATCCGCTGATGCCGCCCGAAATCGCGAGGCTCATGCGGTTGGACGATGCCTTGCCGGCCACCGAACCCGATTGATTATACGTGCGTTCTTCCCAGTCGCCCGAAATGCTGCCGTTGGCGTAGTTGAGGCTGGCGCGCAACTCCACCTTGGCCGAAGCGTTGGCGCAGCGGATCGACAGGCCCAGACTGTTGGCGCCATTGCTGTTGGTGTAGTAGCCCTTGCAACGCAGGCTTTCGGTTTTTCCGCCATCGAATGAGGCCGTGCCCGATCCGGACCATGTGCCGGCGAGCGAAGAAAATGGATTATCTGCAGCATTGGCGCCGCCGCTAGCGGTGAGCGCAAGTGCGGCCGCCGCAGCAAGGCAAACGGCTTTGATCGGCGATAAGACGTGAAGCGCGCGAGGCACGGAAATTCCTCCCAGTCGCAAGATTCGCAGGCGGCGCACTATAGTCCTGGTTCGCTGATTTGTGCGAGGGAAATGCCGCGGAAATTGTGTGGCAATCCGGTGACATGGCGGCGTCCAGTGGTCGCATTTCACCGCTTGATCAGGCTGACGTCGACGCCTTTCAGGGCTGAACTTTCCGTCTTGAGCGCCAGCGTGTGCCGGTCACCGGCGACGGTCAATGTCAGTTCGCCTGTTGCGCCTCCGCTGATGCGCAGGGCGATCCGGGGGCCCGATATAGACCCCTGCGCCATCCCACTCAATCCGAATGCGCTTTCGCTCCATCCCCCCGAAACCACGCCGCCTTTGGAATTGAGGCTACTGGTGAGATGGATGTGTGCGGATGCACTGGCGCAGCGGACCAGGAGCGTCAGGTTGGAACCATGTCCCGCATAGCGCGCGGTACAACTAAGCGCCTCGGAGCCGCCCTCGGCAAATCGGGCGCTGCCTTTGCCGGTCCAAGCGCCGTTCAACGCTGCAAATGCATCCGCGGCGGCAGCGGTTCCGGCTGACAGCAGCATAGCGCACAGACAAATAGCAAAAGAGCGGCCGGCTGGTGTTGATGACACGTTTGTCCGTCGTTTGCGCGTCATCATACCGGTCCCCGTCGATGCTTGGTGGTCCAGCATGCGCAAGAGACAGGCACACAGCAAGGGTATCATGCTTATGCTTTTCCCATCCGTCAGCTTCACGCGAAGATACCCCATTCTAGCCGCGAAACGGTCGCGATCAGAGCGCACCCATACGTTGCAGCACGCATTGGCCCGGCTGCGAGATACCGGGTCATATCGCCCCTTCACCAGCGCTTTGAGGGGATGTGCCGGCGGGGAAGAACACGACAATCATAAGCCCCGGCACAGGGGTGTTTCGAGAGGGAGTTCCAGAGCCGTGACCCAGTCATTGCGCGTTGCCGCCGCCGTTGCCGCTCTTGTAGCCTCGAGTTTCGTTCCGGAAGAAAATTTCGCGGCGACGCAAACGGTGGCGCTGTCCTCTGATCCCCTCGCCCACCTCGCAGGCCGGTGGGTCGGCAATGCGGTCATGACAACGACGTCCGGGCCCGCTTCCAATTTCAAATGCGTCGTCACCTATCTGCCGCGCAAGAATGCGCCAGGGGTGCAGCAGAACTTGCGTTGCGACAATGGCGCTGACTTCAAACTTCATGCCGCGACGGAACTCGAAGTCGAGGGCAGCAAGGTCAAGGGCGTGTGGCAGGACAAGATCAACGAGATCGACGGCACGGTTGCCGGCAGCGTGACGCCGGGTGGCTTTGAGGTGAAACTGTCCGGCCGCTATTTCCAGGCGACCATGCTGGTGGCGGGGCAGGGTTGCGATCAGCAGGTCAAGGTAATGCCGCAGAAGTCCGACGTATTCCGCGAACTGGCGGCAACGCTCAAGAAGTGCTGACGTCCGTTGCGGGCGCATATTAGTACGGGCGACGCCGCAGGAGGCGGACCACCCCCCAAAGCATGGCCGGAACGCTGAGCGCCAGAGCAAGTGCGCGGCCCGCATGTGCCGCGACCGCGTCCCGGTAGATCGAGGCCGTTGCCCCGTCATCGGCGCCGACATCGAGCGGCACTTGAGGCCATCTCTGCCACGCTTCGACCGCGACATAGCCAAGCCACAAAAGCGACAGCAGAACGGCCGCGACCTTCAATGGTGACATGGTGGTGGATGTGTTCATTCCGGCTCCGGGCAACGGCGGGCTGCGCCGCTTGTTAAAACCTGCTTAACGCTCCGCGTGCGCGCGCCCTCGGTCGAGGCGACCCGCAGCGCCGTTGGCCAATGAGACCCGCTGAAATTGGACGGACGTCAACACTTGCGCAAGACTCCTTCGATAATGATCAGCCGGCTTGTGTCTCATTCAATGTCGTTGCGTGCCATGACCATTCCCACACTCGACCGGCAGCTTCTGGACCGGTTGTCTGAATTTTCCGAAATCGAATTGTCCGGATTCTCCGCGCGAGAGGGCCTTACCGGCTCGGGCGTCACTGTTTTGAAGGGACGGACGTATTTCGGCAGCTGGCGTGTGACCGGCGGCTGTCTGGTCTGGAACTACGCCTCCGCGCATGCGCAGAACCACTACGAAGACACGGTTGAAGGTGCCGTGCGCCACACGTTGCTGCTCATCCTGCAGAATCTCGAGATCCATCGCGACGCCAAGATTGCCGCTCTGGCCAGCTGAAGCCGAGAACGGGATATAGGACTCGTCTCAAAATCCCAGCGAGCTACTGTCCCGGCCGCCCCGTTTTCTTCGTTCGCCCCCGGCGTTTGCCTTTCTCGGCTGGATCGTCGAACTCCCGGGTGATTGCCGGCAGCTCAGGTTTCTGCGGCAGCGGCTTGCCGGACTTCACCGGCAGCGAGGCGTGCGGGCCCATTTCATCGAGCGTCGGCTTGTGCGGTCCGGCGATCTTCTCGCCAAACGCGCCGGCCTTGGTGCGGCTGTCGATATCGCGGAAGCGCGGCGCCGGTACCGGCCGGTCGGTGCCCGGGCCCATGTCGTCGAGCGATGGCTTCTTGATGCGCGATCCCGCAGCCGGCCGTGAGGCCTGCTGCGAATAGGTCGGCTGCACCGGCTCGTAATCGGTCTTGATGCGCGATCCTCCGTCAGGCTGCGGAGAGGATTTCGGCGGCAGGTTGGCGCTTGTGCCGTATTTGCGTTCACCCTTGTAGCCGCCGGTCTTGTCGTCAACCTCCGACTGGCGGGCGAGAGGGTCATCCGAAATCGCCAGCTCGGTCTCCCGCAAGCGCTTGATCTCGTCGCGCAACCGCGCCGCGGTTTCGAACTCGAGATCGGCGGCAGCTTCTTTCATGCGCCGCTCCATGTCCTCGATCACTTTCGTCAGGTTGTGGCCGACGAGCGTCGCGTCTTCACCCGCAAGACCGGCGTCGACAGTGACGTGATCCTGTTCGTAGACGCTCGTCATCACGTCGTGAATATTGCGCTTGATGCTCTCCGGCGTGATGCCGTTCGCCAGGTTCCAGGCGAGCTGCTTTTCGCGGCGGCGGTTGGTCTCGGCGATAGCGCGGTCCATCGAGCCGGTCATGGCGTCGGCGTAGAGGATCACCTTGCCGTCGACGTTGCGTGCCGCGCGGCCGATGGTCTGCACGAGTGACGTTTCCGAGCGCAGAAAACCTTCCTTGTCGGCATCGAGAATGGCGACGAGCGCGCACTCAGGAATGTCCAGGCCCTCGCGCAAGAGATTGATGCCGATGAGAACGTCGAATGCGCCGAGTCTCAAATCACGGATGATCTCGATGCGCTCCAGCGTCTCGATGTCGGAATGCATATAGCGGACGCGGATACCGCTCTCGTGCATGTATTCCGTCAGATCCTCCGCCATGCGCTTGGTCAGCACGGTGACCAGCGTGCGATAGCCCTTGGCCGAGACCTGACGGACTTCGTCCAGCAAATCGTCAACCTGGGACTTGGCGGGCCTGATCTCGACCTGGGGGTCGACGAGTCCGGTCGGGCGGATGACCTGCTCGGCGAAGGTGCCGCCTGTCTGTTCGAGTTCCCAGGTCTGCGGCGTGGCGGACACGAAGACCGACTGCGGGCGCATCGCGTCCCACTCTTCAAAACGCAGAGGGCGATTGTCCATGCACGACGGCAGGCGGAAGCCATACTCGGCAAGCGTCGCCTTGCGGCGGAAGTCGCCGCGGAACATACCGCCGATTTGCGGCACGGTGACGTGGCTTTCGTCGGCGAACACCAGCGCATTGTCGGGTAGATATTCAAACAGCGTTGGCGGTGGGTCGCCCGGATTGCGGCCGGTCAGATAGCGCGAATAGTTCTCGATGCCGGCGCAGCTGCCCGTCGCCTCCATCATCTCCATGTCGAAGGTGGTGCGCTGTTCCAGGCGCTGCGCCTCGAGCAGCTTGCCGGCCGAATACAATTCGTCGAGCCGGGCCCTGAGCTCGCCTTTGATGGATTTGATCGCCTGCTGCAGCGTCGGCTTGGGCGTCACGTAGTGGGAATTGGCGTAGAGTTTGACGAGCGACAGTTCGTCCGTTTTCGCTCCGGTCAGCGGATCGAACTCGACGATGCTCTCGATCTCGTCGCCAAACAGCGAGAACCGCCATGCGCGATCTTCCATGTGGGCCGGATACACTTCGACGGTGTCGCCGCGGGCGCGGAACGAGCCGCGGATGAAGTTCGCATCGTTGCGGCGATAGTGGAGCGCGACCAGATCGGCGAGCAGTTGATCGCGGGTGATGCGCTCGCCGGCGCGCACGGTAAAAGTCATCGCTGTATAAGTCTCGACCGAGCCGATGCCGTAGATGCACGACACCGAGGCGACGATGATGACGTCGTCGCGTTCAAGCAGCGATCGCGTCGCCGCATGGCGCATGCGGTCGATCTGCTCATTCACCGAGGACTCCTTCTCGATGTAGGTGTCGGTGCGCGGCACGTAAGCTTCGGGCTGATAGTAGTCGTAGTAGGAGACGAAGTACTCGACCGCGTTGTCGGGAAAGAAGCTCTTGAACTCGCCGTAGAGTTGGGCCGCGAGCGTCTTGTTGGGCGCCAGGATCAGCGCCGGCCGTTGCGTTTCGGCGATTACGTGCGCCATGGTGAAGGTCTTGCCCGATCCCGTCACGCCGAGCAGCACCTGATTGCGCTCGTGCTTGGCGACGCCTTCGACGAGTTCCTTGATGGCTTGAGGCTGGTCACCCCGGGGTGAGAAATCAGAGACAAGATTGAAGCGCACGCCGCCTTCGCTCTTCTCGGGCCGTTCCGGCCGGTGCGGCACGAACGTCGGCCGCGTGCCCGCGACGATCGGGTGAGACGCCATCAGCGGCTGGCGGGAGAGGATCTGCTTGGCGCGATCGCTGCGCTCTTCAGGCTTTGTCAGCAGCGCGGTCAGGCTATCGGTCAGGCTTTCGCTGCCCATCGGCGGGCGCGGCGTGCCTACGCCACGCAGGGCGGGCAGGGTTTTCTTGTTTGCGCCTGGCGGCTCTCCTTCGCCGAGCCGGCCGCCCGGCGCGTGTGCGTGCGCTTCAAACCGCGTCTGCGGCGGCTCGGCAAAGCCGCGCGTGGCCGGAGTTCCTGCCGCCGTTTCGGCCGGTGGCGGTAGCGGCTTGCCGGATTTGCCGCGCGAAGGGCGGGGCGCTTTGCCGGCGCCTGATTTTGGTGTTTTGGCCATGGGCGGGAATATGGAGTGTTCCGCCTTCGGTCTCAAGTGAGGCGATCGAAGCGCTCACTGCCCTGGCATTGCCGGGTTTCGGCGTTATCGGCCGATGGCTAACCAGACGAAGCGCGGGGGCAGTATGACACTTGGCGGCCTAACCACAGCGGACGGCTATGGCGTTTACGCAGTCGCCGTGGAAGTCATGGAAACGATGCTCGGCCTTATCCAGGGATCGCAGGAATTCATCTGGGAGCAGAAGGTCGACCGTGCGATCGAGAATACGACGCAGCATGAGGGGCCGATACCCTGGCACTTGTTTCTTCCCGAAGGCCTCGACCGTGCCAGAGATTCTCCGCCGATGTATCGCGTCAATGTCCGGCTCAACTGCGATCACGTTTTCGACGGCGACAAGGATCAGATGAGTATGGATGGCACCTTTCTAGGCATCATCTTCTTTTCCGACGACGCGATGAGTCTGCCGCTGATCGATGTGATACGGCCCTTCGTCGCCCGCGTCTCATGGGAGACGCAAGCCAAGAACTGGGCGTGGTGAAATGCACGTCTGGTCAGGGCTGCGATGGCGCCGGGCGTGCCAAGTCCTGCACCGATCCACACGGGACGAGAGCGTCCGGCCCGAATTTGATGAACGTGGCGAAGGCCTGAGCTTCGCGGTTGCCGGCCGCTGAGCCGTTCGTGCCGATCCCCAGCTTTCCGGCAGCCGCCATCTGCAGCATCGAATTTTCGATCCGCTTGTCGGCAAACGTGTCGTGCAGAGTTACGGCGCTGTCGATGCCGGGTTGGCCGTAGAAGCTTGACAAATTTTCGATCCGCTTCGGCCGCAGGCCGAAATAGTCTTCGACTTTTGCCTTGTAATCCGCCAGTTCCGCGTCCTCGCAGGTGTCCGCCGGGCAGTTGGATGCGACATCCTCAGCAGCTGTACGGGCCGTGATCGTGCGGCCATGCTCGACGCGATCGGAGTCGCTCGCCCAATCGCTACTGCTCATCGTTTCCGCCACATCCGGAGAAGCAATTTCCGTTTCTATGCATCGGGAAATAGCGGGCGGGTTCATCCACTTGGAAGCCGCGCTGAAGCCGTCGATGATGAAATGGGTGATGATCAACAACCCGATCAGACCGAAGAAAAGCGACATGGGCGTCACGGGACCGCTGGTGACTCGTGCGCGAATGTAGTCCATGACAAACGTGTTCCCTCATCCCTTGTCGCGGGCTCTATTCGCAAATGTCCACGATTTCGCTATCGAACAGGCGCGTGCCTTCGCCGCCGTCCGACACCCACTTGCTTCCGTCGAAAGAGAGATGTGAGGGGTCTTTGAACACGACGAAGTCGACCCGGGCGCTCGTGAGGCCGAAGTGTCTGGTCCACGACCTGATCGATTGGCACAATTCGGTCCGCTCGGTATAGCTCGCCTCGACAAGATCGACGGGAAGTGCGGTGCGCTTGCTGCCCCCTGCCTCGACCTTGAAGCCGGCGAGCATGCCGGGCTTCAGCTTGGATACGTCCGGGAACGCCTTGGCTTCCAGCCCCAGAACCGCGATGGCACTAGCCGGATTGGTTGCGGAAACGTCGAGGGCCAGGCTCTCGTTGCTGATGAGGACGACAGCGCGCCGTGTGGCATCGCCATAGTCGATGCTGACGGCGTGCGGTGTGGAAAGTACGTCATTGACGTCGTTCTGCTCCGTGTCCGGGTCTGACGAGAGTGCCTGGGCGCGCTCGAAACGCGCGCGATTGCGCATGTCGAATGTCACGGCGGCAATCGTCAGGCTGGCAGCGGCGCCGGGCACTAGGCTTTGCGGGGCGAGGAGCGACTTGAGTGCGCGCGTGCGCTGCTTGATCTCGGACTTCGAAAGAGTCGTGCCGATCTCGCCGGCTTCGTCGAGCTTGGAGAAGGCACTGTTGAGTGCGAATGTCGTCTTCGTCAAAACGACGGCGGTCATGATCAGCGGCGCCACGAAGGCTGCAACGCCGAGCCAGATCAGAAGGCGGCCGAAGCTGTTCAGCATCGAAAATTGTTCCTTGCGACCGGGCGGCCGCCGCCTCATGGTAATAGTTCAGACATCTAAAGAGGCGGTGTAGGCAGAGCGCTTGCCGCCAAGGCGCACGAGCTGCACATCTCCAGACGTTCGGAGTTGGCACACGGCGCGAGAGTTCTGTAACGTCCAAGGCGCTTCCGCCGAATATCGCGACCGCCAATCGGGGCGCGTAGAATTGAGCGAGGTTAAGAATGTCCAAGCCAACGCCGCCGCAGCGGATCGCTCTCGTTACCGGTGCCAATCGCGGAATCGGCCGTGAGATTGCACGTCAACTCGCCATGACAGGCGCTATGTCCGTGATCATAGGTGCGCGTGATCGGCAAAAGGGTGCGGACACGGTCGCAGACTTCGCGCGCGACGGTATCAGAGCCGCGACTGTTACGCTGGATACGTCAAATTCCGACTCGATCTTGCATGCGGTAGGGCAAATCGAGCGCGAGCATGGTGCCATCGATATCCTCGTCAACAATGCCGCGATCATGATCGATGGTCCGGGCGGGTTTGACGCCAGCCTGTTCGATCTGACAAGCGACACGATGCGACGCACGTTCGAGACCAACGTTTTGGGTCCCGTGGCTTTGATGCAGACCGTGCTGCCGGGCATGAAGGCCCGCGGCTATGGCCGTGTCGTCAATGTGTCATCGCTTGCCGGGCAATTGCAGGACATGGGTGCCGGATTTCCCGCCTACAGGATGTCAAAAGCGGCGCTTAACGCCGCAACGCGCATCGCTGCGGCTGAGATCGGCGCAGGCAATGTGAAGATCAACGCGGCTTCGCCAGGCTGGGTGCGCACCGGCATGGGTGGGCCAGATGCGCCGCGCACGGTTGAGAAGGGGGCTGAGACCGCGGTGTTTCTGGCGCTCTTGCCCAGCGACGGGCCAAGCGGCGGGTTCTTCCACGACAAGAGCCCGGTTGCATGGTGAGCGTGCGGCACATGCGGCAGCGTCGGGCCTGGATCTGTGCTGGCGTACTTCTCTCAGCGGGCTTCTGTTATGGTCTCGCTTGGGCGCGCGAGCCGGCTGCCGTGCCGCCGGGGCTTTCTCGCGAGATCATTTTCAACGTCGCGGCCGATGATGGCGATGCGGACGGTCTCATCCGCGCTCAGGTTGAAATCGCGGCACCGCCTGATCGCGTCTGGACCGTGATGCTCGATTGCGATCGCGTGCCCAGGTTCTTGACAGCAATCAAGAGCTGCAAGGTGCTGGAGACGAGCCGTGACGGGCTCACCGACATTCGCGAGCATCGCAGCCGCTGGATCGCGTTTCTCCCGGAAACTGTCAGCGTGTTTCGCTCGGTCTACGCGCCCGCGCGGGAAATCAAGTTCGAGCAGATCCGGGGCGACTTCCGCGTGCTCAAGGGATTCTGGCGGCTGGAGCCGCTCAAGGACGGAGCGGCGACCCGCGTCACGTATGAAGCCCATGTCGGCGTCGACCTGCCGGTGCCCCGGTTCGTGGTCCGCGCGGCATTGGAGCAGGATATTCCAGGGTTTTTTGCCGCGTTTCGCGACGAAGTGGAAGCTATGCAGTGAGTGCCGCTGGCATCGGCCCTAGAGGCCGTTGACGATATTGCCGACCATCAGCGTCAGATAGGCCATGATCGCGAGCCAGAACTCCTGGTGCGGGAGATAGCTCGGCATGGCGACGATCCCGAACTTGCTGATCAGCGCAAGCAGGGCGAGTGTCAGCGAGATGAGGAAGATCACAAGAGTTGGTGGATTGAGACGCATCGGCTTTCCATATCACGCGCAACACCTCGCCCCCGGAGACCTGCCGGGCCGCGGGTCAATCTATGATCTTCCCTGTTTGGGTGCGCAATGGCGTTTTGGCGCCGGACGCAATAGCGGGCGGCTAGAGTGCCCGGTCATGAGCGGTGAGGCGGTTCCCCGGCTCGTGCGCAGAGATCTCAAGGACGAGGCGCACGGCCTTGGCCTGAGGATCCTTGCTGTCGCGAGCAGTGACCAGAACATAGCGCGCCGCGGCCGGTGCCGTGTCGATGGCCGTGACTTCCGGCGCCACCTCGGACACCGATTGCACGGTATAGCGACGGTCTTCGCCGTCGAGCGTCATGGAAATCTGATCGCCGATGGCCACAGCCTTGCTGACGTTGTGGGCCGTATCGGCGCGCATGGCGTTGAGCCAGAAGTCTTCGCTTCCAGCGACTGGAAGCGAGGCTGCGGCGCGTTCATAGACGGGGACCGAGCGATCGATGGCGGCGGAGAAGCTTGAGCGCAGCAGCGCTTCCGAACTGGTTCCCGCGCCACCGGCGGCGGCAATCGCCGCCAACCCGGCCAAGGCAACGCTGGTTGCCCCGGCCAGAGCTTTTACCGATTGAGCCATGGAAAACGACCGAGCCATTTGGCGTCTCTCCTCATCCACTGCAGCGGCATTCTGACCGGCGTCTGTGCACTATATAAGGCGCAAAACCCGGCCGCGGTTCACATCAGCCGTGCAAGTTAATGATTTGTTCCCGATTTTCCACCGTTTACCGTCAAGTCAAGCGCGGCGCGCAGGGCGGCGGCGGGCGTAAGCCCGGCCGAGATGGCGGGCAATCGCCAAATTGAAAGCTGCGAGCAGGGCGAACGAGGCGCCCAGCAGCGTCCAGCCGGCGGCGAAGCTGGTTCTGCGATAGATGGCGGCCGGTTCGTCGGCGGCGCTGACGGTTGCGATCTGCACGACCGGGGCGGGCTCCTCGTCAGCCAGGGCCCTCTGGACCATCTGGGCGTCGGCAAAGTTGGTGGTGACGCCCGACGTCGGTCCGGCGTGCAGCGGGGCGCTCCCTAGCGTCAACGCCATGCCGGAAAAGGCGGCGAATGCGATGACGGCGTCCCGGGCGCTCTTCCAGGCCTGGCGCGAGCGGTGCCGGCGCTTAGCTTCGATTCGGCCCTGGTAGCGGTTCGCAGTCGTCATCGCTCTTATCCCTCCTGCACTCTCGTGCGACAGTTTGAACGCGATTATCTTGAAACCTTGACCCGTCCTTCTTGGCGCGGATGGGCCAATAATGTGGCAAAGCTTCATTTTTTCGAGTTTTGGCGGACAAGTCCGGAGGTCTGTGGCTTCATCGCATCAACTCGTTTTGGGCCTCCCCCTCTACCAACGGCGGGTCTGGCATGCCTTGCAGCGAAATGCTCCAGAGCGTAGCTTCCGCGCCGGTTATTTCGCTTCTGCGAGATGCACCAGAAATCGTAAACACGCTCTTTACAAATAGGCCGCCGCCCCATGGGTTTTTTCGCCGACAGTCTGAACCGCATCCAGCCCTCCGCCACCATCGCTGTCTCGATGAAGGCACGTCAGCTCAAGGCCCAGGGCCGCGATATCATCTCGCTGTCGGCGGGCGAACCGGACTTCGATACGCCGCAGAACATCAAGGATGCAGCGAAGAAGGCGCTTGATCAGGGCAAAACGAAATACACCGACGTTGATGGCATTCCTGAGCTCAAGGCGGCCATCGTCGCCAAGTTCAAGCGCGAGAACGGCCTGGAATACAAGGCCAGCCAGGTTTCGGTCGGCACAGGCGGCAAGCAGGTGCTCTATAATGCACTGCTGGCGACGCTGAACCCGGGTGATGAAGTGGTTATGCCGGCACCTTGCTGGGTGTCCTACGCCGATATCGTCCAGCTCGCTGGCGCGACGCCCGTGTTTGCCGAGACGACGCTGGAGGACGGCTATCGGCTTCGCGCCGAGGCGCTCGAAAAGGCGATCACGCCCAAGACCAAGTGGTTCATCTTCAATTCGCCGTCAAATCCGACCGGCACGGCCTACTCGGCAGCCGACATCAAGGCTCTGACCGATGTGCTCATGAAGCATAAGCACGTGTGGGTTCTGACCGACGATATGTACGAGCATCTGCTGTACGACGGCTGCAAGTTCGCAACCGTCGTGGAGGTCGAGCCTGGACTTTATGATCGCACGCTGACCATGAACGGCCTGTCGAAGGCCTATTGCATGACCGGCTGGCGTCTGGGGTACGCGGCGGGGCCGGAGCCGCTGATCAAGGCCATGTGCAAGCTGCAATCGCAATCGACGTCCAACCCGTCGTCGATCGTGCAGTGGGCGGGCGTGGAAGCGCTGAACGGTCCGCAGGATTTCATCGCCAAGAACAACGCCGTGTTTGTCCAGCGCCGCGACCTCGTGGTTTCGATGTTGAACCAGGCGAGCGGGATCGTCTGCCCTAAGCCGCAGGGCGCGTTCTATGTCTACCCGAGCATCAAGAAGCTGATCGGAAAGACGTCGAAGTCGGGCATCACGATCAAGACCGACGAGGACTTCGTGACCACGCTTCTCGAGGAGGAGGGCGTCGCCGTCGTGCACGGTGCCGCGTTCGCGGGCTCGCCGTCGTTCCGCGTCTCCTACGCCGCCTCGACGGAAAGCCTGAAGGACGCCTGCACGCGCATCCAGCGCTTCTGCGGAAATCTGAAGTGACGGACAGCGGCGAGACAGGCCGCCCGTCCTCAAGTCCGAAGTCTTCCGGCGCGCAGGGGAAACCTTGCGCGCCGTGCCGCTTCTGGCGCTGGGGTTTGCTGCTCTCTGTCGCTGCCCTCGCCCTGACGTGGTGGCTCGGGCAGTGATGGATGCTACCGACCCACTCCCGTTGTGTGAGAGGATCTCGCTCGCCCTGACGTGATTGGCGCTTCCGGCCGGCTCCGCGCAAGCGGAGTCGGAAGCGCCAAACAAAAAGAGCGCACGAAATCGCGCGCTCCCGGCCCGTCTCAAATCTGATAGACGTCAGCTACAACCTAGGCCGTGGCGCCGCCAGCGAACCGGCCGGTCAGCCAGCCCCAGGCGTGCGAAATGTGCCCGTGTGAGCCATCGGCGCTCTTTTCAACCGGAGCGACAGGCCGCCAGATGGCGAGCGAAGTCGATGGTTGCGCCTTGAAATCGAAGACCGTCGGCTTGGCGCCAAAGGTTTCCGGAAGCTCGTCCTCGGCGGCCATCACGTAGCCAGCCACATGTGCCGCAGACATCAGTGCTTCGATACTCATAACCCAGCCTCGTCCGTCTCGAGCCAATTTCCCTCTGGCCCACCCCTCGAACAACGCGGTGCCCCACACCTCGTTCCAGGAATGACCTCATAATGATCTAAGTCTGATCACTTGCAAGTTATTTTTTCCTCAAATTGCCCAGGTCCCGGGCTGTTTCTTTCAACTTGTCTCGCGTTGCAATATCAAACCGTCCGAATTCCCCCTATTTGTCTGGCGGCGCACCCTGGTGGCTGGAGCTGGTCAAGTCTGCTTGCAGCCGGGCCGGTCACAAAAGGTTTGATCGAAAATGCAGTTGCGCCCCTGGCACTTTGAGCAGACGATCCCCCTGCCGCACTCTTCCGAGGTGCGGGGTGCGGCCCCTCAAGTTTGGCGCGCGCCTCGCAAGAGTGGAGGCAAAAATGGGAAATTCCCAAGGCTCGAAAGGTCAAGGCGGCGCTCAAGGCGGTAGAGCAGGGGCCCGCGGCGCGCGCTGCATCGCGCTGATCGGGCCCTTCGCAAGCGGGAAGACGACGCTTCTGGAAGCGATCCTCACCCGCACCGGGACGATCTCGAGACCCGGAACGATCGCAGCAAAATCGACCGTGGGGGATGCCTCTCCTGAAGCCCGCGACCACGGCATGAGCACCTCTCTCAACGTGGCCGACGT
>CXWK01058245.1_pt1 | contig 29983 bp, 25 predicted proteins | sample 590851 | NCBI WGS metagenome assembly CXWK01 (sample SAMEA3498364, study PRJEB10139) | wastewater metagenome | biome: wastewater treatment plant; material: activated sludge | place: Denmark | collected 2014-08-01
CAATGCGTGACGGGCCCCAGGACTCCGTCCTGCGCCTGCCCGATGGCCGACGCCTCGGCGTGCGCCACTACGGCGACCCGGACGGCTTCCCGATCCTGTACTTCCACGGCCACCCCGGCTCCCGAAGGGACCTCGACTTCATCGACCCCGACCACCTCGCTCGAGACCGCGGCATCCGGATCATCGCCCTGGACCGGCCCGGCTACGGCCTGTCGACTCAGCAGCCGGGGCGCCAGCTGATCGACTGGCCCCGCGACGTGATGGCGGCGGTCGATGAACTCGGAGTTCGACAATTCTGCGTGCTGGGCTATTCGGGAGGCGGACCATACGCCGTGGCCTGTGCCGCCCACATCCCAGCGAGTCGCTTGGCCCACACGACGCTGGTGGCCGGGATCGGTCCGGCGGGGTCCCCCGGCCAGCACCCAGTATCGGGTGGACGCTGTACTCGGGGGCGCCGGCGCTGATCCGCCGACCTGCGGCGCACCTGTCGGGCGTCCTGGCGGCGCACGTGCCGGATCGACTCGCCGTGACGAGTGCTCGCGCTGCGCTTCCTCGCACGGACCGGACCGTTCTGGCCGACCCCCGGATCACCGCGGGCCTCATGCGGACATGGCNNAGGCCTTCCGCTCGGGGTACCAAGGCGCACTGTCCGACATCGAGATCTACACCCGACCCTGGGGCGTGGAACTCCCAGCGATCAACGCCCCCGTCCAGGTGTGGCACGGCACCGCCGATCGGAACGTGCCCGTCAGCGTGGGCCGCTTCGTTGCCGAGCAACTCCCCCGTGGGCACGCGACGATCGTCGCTGGCGCCGGGCACGTCTCGATCCTGCGCGGCAGCCTCGGCGAGATCCTGACCCAGGCCACCGCCTGACACGACGAAGCCATGGCCTGCACAACGGGACCTTCGGCCTGCGCAAACCGGGTCCGGCGCCCCGGTGCGGGGCCGTTCTCGGGGCGTAGGGTTGGATACGGAGGGTAATGATGAAATTGCAATCCGTACTCATCTCCACCGGGCTGGTGGCCGGCTGCCTCGCCGCCGTGTCCGTCGCCGCCCCCGCAAGCGCCACCCCCGTGGCCCGACCCAGTGACGATGCGCCGAGCTATCTGTTCGTCGTCAACTCCCGGCGAGGGCGGATCTCGGGAATCGGCCGTGACACCGGCAAGCAGCGGCTCAGGGTGACCTTCCACGGTGTCTCGGATCACGCCACCCAGTTCGCCGATCGGCCGGTGCGGAAGTCCTACGTTCTCTCGACGCGGGATCTGGTGGACCGGTGGGGCGGCTGGTTCCGTGGTGACCCTCCCAATGCCGTGCTGTCCTTCGTGTACCCCGGTGGGAAGCGGGAACGTCCGCACTCGATCGTGTTGGAACTCACCCGCCCGCGCTATCACGGCAACGACCACACCCTCACGTTCACCGCCCGGCATCAGCATCGCCAGTCGGACCTGTCGCCCCAGGCGAGGAAGCGCATCTCCCTGCCGCACCGTCGACCCCCGACGAAGTTCGACCACGGCTCGCTGTTTATCGACTCCGTGACCGAAGGCGTCACCTCGGCGTGCGACCCGGCCCCCGAGGTCAGTTGCCCGGATGCCAATCTCAGCGGCGTCGACTGGTCTGGCCGGGATCTGTCTTACGCGGAGTTGGATGGCGTCAATCTGCGTGGCGCCAATCTGGCCGGCGCGAACTTCCGGTTCGCAGATCTGTCCGATGTCGACCTGAGTGGTGCGAACCTGACCAACACCACGTTTGCCGACGCCCACATGCGCCGGGCGACCCTGACCGACGCCACTCTGAAAGGCACGGACCTGTCACGGGCGTCACTGTTGAGCGGGCTGCTGCCCGGTGCGGATCTGACCGCCGCGAACGGGATCGCCATGAAGGGCATGCTGCTCAACAAGTCGCTGCTGACGGGTGCTCACTTCGCCGGCAATGACCTGACTGGCACGCTCATGAAGGGCGCGCGGCTGGCCGGCGCCGACTTTACCGGTGCGACGCTGAACAGCGTCGTCCTGGATGGGTCGGACCTGGGCAACGTCACGATGAACAGGGCAAACCTGGCCGACGCGAGCCTGGTCGGCACCGATATGCAACAGGCGTCACTCGTGGGTGCGGCGGCGGCCACTGCCGACTTCTCGCGAGCGGATATGAGGCAGTCGGTGCTGACCGGGGCGAACCTCTCAGACTCCCGTGCTGCCGGTACCAATCTGACGGGTGCCAATCTGGACAACGTGGATGCGACCAGCGCGAAAATGCCCGACGTGAACCTTGCCGGCGCTTCCCTGCGGAACGTCACGGCACCGCGCGCCGATCTGTCCCGGTCCGATCTCACGCGCGCGGACATGACGGGCATGAATCTGAAGTACGCGACGATCACCGGATCGGACCTGCGGTTCCAGACCACATGGTTCACCGCCGAGATGCCGTATGACCGAATGAACTACCTCAACCTGGCAGGTACGGACTTCCGTGACTATCAGCCACCGGCAAGCTCGTACTACCAATTGAATCTCAACTTCTCAAATCTGTCCCGGACGGATTGGCGTGGCTGGGATCGCACGACACTGGGATTCTGGGGCGCCGACCTCACCGACGCCGACCTGCGCGGCATGAAGCCACGCTCCTACTCGATGTTCGTCGAGGCCAAGTTCACGCGGACGAAGATGAGCGGGTCCACGTTCAACAAGATCTGGTTCACCAGGGCGGTGTTCCGGAACGTGGACGCGACGAATGTCCACTGGGACGGCGGCTTCCTGGCCCAGACTCGGTTCATCGACACCAACCTCACCGGCTCGTCCTGGGTCAACAAGTCGGCCGCGGTAGGAGACAACGGCCAGAGTTGGGCGCCGGTGTTCGAGGGCAGCACCGTCTGTCCTGACGCCACGCCGATCCCGTGCATGTCCCTGATGCCCTGACGCGTACCAGCGCCCCGGGGCGCCGGTTCCCCTAGGCCCCAAGAAGGGAACCCCCCGAAAAGGCGGCATGAAGAAGGGCTACCGATACCCAAAAACAAGAATGTCCCGGGACATCCGATAAGAATGTCCCGGGACTTCACAGAGTCGGGGTGGCGGGATTCGAACCCACGGCCTCTTCGTCCCGAACGAAGCGCGCTACCAAGCTGCGCCACACCCCGAAGGCCTCGTCAGTCTAGCCCAGCCAGCCTGCTGCCATGACGCCACCCGCTCCTCGCAACTCCGGCTCAGCCGGCGCCTGTCAGCGGCCGGTGCCCGCGTACACCACGGCTTCGCCGTCGGCGTCCAGCCCAAAGGCGGTGTGGACGGCCTGCAAAGCCGCGTTCGCGGACTCCTTGCGCGTGACGATGGAGATCCGGATCTCGGACGTGGAGATCATCTCGACGTTGACGTTAGCGGCGGCAAGCGCCTCGAAGAACGTGGCTGAGACCCCCGGGTGGGAGCGCATCCCGGCACCCACCAACGAGATCTTGGCCACGCCCTCGTCACTCGTGAGACGCTCGAAGCCGATCTGCGCCTGATGATCCAACAGGGCCTGAAGCGCGCGGGCGACATCTCCCGTCGGGCAGGTGAAGGTCACGTCGGTCAGACCGGTGCTTGCGGCACTCACGTTCTGCACGATCATGTCGATGTTCACGGGTGCATCGGCGAGCGCGCGGAAGATCGCGGCAGCCTCACCGGGCCGGTCGGGAACCCCCAGGATCGTGACCTTGGCGTCGTTGAGATCGGCCGCGACCCCCGCGATGATCGGCTGCTCCATCGTTCCTCCCTCGGTCGGATCCGCGACCACCCACGTGCCTTCGTTCGCGGTGAACGTGGATCGCACATGGATGGGGATGTCGTAGCGGCGGGCGTACTCCACACACCGCAGGTGCAGGACCTTTGCCCCCGCAGCGGCCAGCTCGAGCATCTCCTCGTATGCCGCCCGCGCCACCTTGCTGGCGCGCGTCACCACGCGGGGATCGGCGGTGAAGATTCCGTCAACGTCAGTGAAGATCTCGCACACGTCGGCGTCGAGGGCCGCGGCCAGAGCCACGGCTGTGGTGTCGGAGCCCCCACGACCCAACGTGGTGACGTCCTTGCTGTCGTAACTGACGCCTTGGAACCCGGCCACGATCGGAACGGCCCCATCAGCCAGGGCGGCTTGGATCCGCCCCGGGGTGACATCGATGATGCGGGCCCGGCCATGCTCGGAATCGGTGATCAAACCTGCCTGGGAGCCGGTGTAGGAACGGGCCTCGTACCCGTTGTCATGGATCGCCATGGCCAACAGCGCCATCGACATCCGCTCGCCGGCGGTCAGCAACATGTCGAGCTCGCGGCCCGGGGGGTTGGGCGAGACCTGGTGGGCGAGGTCCATGAGGTCGTCGGTCGTGTCGCCCATCGCTGACACCACGACCGCCACGTCATTGCCGGCCCGTCGGGTTTCGGCGATCCGCCGCGCGACCCGCTGGATGGAGGCGGCGTCGGCAACCGAGGATCCACCGTACTTCTGCACGATCAATGCCACGGGTCACCTCCGGTCGTTGCGGCGGCCCCCATGGTACCGAGTCGTCGCCCATGCCAGGCCTGCCCCCGGACCCGACTGACCGCGGTCAGAGGGTGCGTCGGCCGGCGAAGGCACGGCCGAGGGTGACCTCGTCGGCGTACTCCAGGTCGCCGCCGACCGGGAGGCCGCTGGCCAGGCGGGATACGGCGGCAGGCAGGTCTGCCAGCATGCGGGCGAGGTACGTCGCCGTGGCCTCGCCCTCGAGGTTCGGATCCGTCGCGATGATGATCTCGGTGATACTCGGGTCGGCAAGCTGTCGCATGAGCTCGGCGATCCGCAGGTCGTTGGGACCCACCCCGTCGATCGGACTGATCGCGCCGCCGAGCACGTGGTAGACGCCACGGAACTCCCGGGTCCGTTCGATCGCGATCACGTCTCGGCTCTCCTCAACGACGCAGATCACCGCGTGATCCCGCCTCGGATCGGAGCAGATACTGCACGGGTCCGTCTCGGTGGCGCGGCCGCACTGCTCGCAGAACGTGACCCGGGCCTTCGCCTCTCGCAGGGCGTCGGCCAGGCGAGCGACATCCTCGGGTTCACTGTCCAGGACGTGGAACGCGATGCGCTGCGCGCTCTTGGGACCGATCCCCGGCAGTCGCCCCAATGCCTCGATGAGGTCGGCCATAGCGCCTTCGTACACGTCAGGCCTCCTCGATCTCGCCGATCTTGGTGGCGCCCAACGATCTCATCGCCAGGTCAACACCCGACAACCCTTCGGCTCCGACGTCCGGATCATCCTCCGACGGCTCATCTGGGGTGCTCACGCTGACTGGACCCGCGGTGGCCACCACCTGGACGTCAATGCCGTGCAACTCGATCAGCATGGTCCGCAGCATCAGATCCCGCTTGCTCTGCGTGATCGACTTCGCCTGACCTTCGCTGGGTACCCGGATCGTCAACGTTCCCTCGGCAAGCGTCACGGGTTCCGCCCCGTCCCAGTTCGCGGCAGCCACGCGGCTCTTCTGCGCCACTGCCTGCATCAGGGCCGGCCAGATGGACACGACGGCTAACAGATCGGGTGCAGCGGCAGCGGCGCGAGGGGTCGCCGCAGGTGCGGCTGGTTGCGGGGACCGGCCGGCAGGAGGCGCCGCGGGCCCCGCGGCCGGCACCTGGGGCGGTCGCGGCGGACCGGGCGGTTGGGCATCCAAGCTCGCAGTGCGCGGTGGCGGAGGTGGGGCGGGTGCCCGCCTGGCTCCGGATCCCGGGCGTCCGGCGCTCTCGGTCGCCGGCCGAGCGGGTGCGGCGGGAGCCACCGTCGGGGCCGGTTCGACGGAAGCCTGCATCTCGTTCGTCGGGGCGGCAGGGATAGGGGCCTGCCCTGTTGCAGGCGCACTACCGAGCACGGCGACCCGACGCTCCACAACCTCGAGCCGGGCCAGCGTCGCTTCCGGGTCATTGTCCGAACTGGGCACCAACAGACGCGCCGTTAGGATCTCCAGCTGCAGCCGTGGGGACGTGCTGCCCTTGACCTGGGTGAGGCCCGTGTTGACCACATCCGCATACCGCGTGAGTTCGGTGGGGCCGAACCGAGCGGCTTGGGCGACGAGCAACTCCCGGCGGTCCTCGGAGACATCGAGGACATCCGCGGTCGCCGCCTCGCCGGCGTGGTGGATGACCATCAGGTCACGGAACCGATGCAGTAGATCGGTGACGAAGCGGCGGACGTCGTGGCCGGACTCGACGGTTCGTTCCACGACGTCGAACAACCCCGCGCCGTCGTGATCGGCCACTGCGGCGATGACCGCGTCGAGGAGGGCATCGTCGGTGACCCCGAGTTGATCTGCGACCTGCGTCTGGGTCAGCCCCTCGGGCCCGGAGCCGGCGATGAGTTGACCCATGATGCTCTGGGCGTCACGCACGCTGCCACCACTGGCTCGAGCGATGAGCGTCAAGGCGGCCGGCTCGAACTGAACGTTCTCGGCTTCGCAGATCCCAGCCAGGTTCTGAACCAACTGTCGGACGGGGACCAGCCGGAATGTGTAGTTGAAAGTCCGGGAGCGGATGGTGGGCAGAACCTTGTCGACCTCCGTTGTGGCGAAGATGAACTTGACATGCTCTGGTGGCTCCTCGATCAACTTCAGGAGGGCGTTGAAGCCGTCCTTGCTGATGATGTGGGCCTCGTCGATGATGTAGATCTTGAAACGGGCCTCGGCGGGAACGAACGCCGCTCTTTCCCGCAGCTCGCGGGTGTCGTCGACCCCACCGTGACTGGCGGCATCGAGTTCGATCACGTCCACCAGGCCACCACCGTTGGGCGCCAACGCCTCGCAGAACCGACACGTGCCGCAGGGGTCGGCGGTCGGTCCCTGCTCACACAACAGCGATCGGGCCAGGATGCGTGCGGTCGAGGTCTTGCCGCAGCCGCGAGGACCACTGAACAGGAAGGCGTGGTGCACCCGATTGCCCTCGAGGGCGCGTCGCAACGGCTCCGTGACGTGCTCCTGGCCGATAACTTCGCTCAGTTGGCTGGGCCGGTAGGTGCGGTACAGGGCCAGACTCATGACCACAGGCTACGCGGAACCCCCGACTGAGCGGCTGCCACGTCCACGGGCCTGGCCACGCCACCGCTCCGGTGGGGTTATCCTCGTACTCGACCCCTCGTGCGGCGTTATCTCACCGAACCTCCCCAGGGCCGGAAGGCAGCAAGGATAAGTGAGCTCTTGCGGGTGTGCGGGGGGTCCCTCTATGCCCTCGTTCGCGCGCTTCGGGACCTTCGACCCGAGTCATTGCCTCACCTGACCAACACCCCTTTATCCGGGCGTAGCGTCGAATTGCGCGAAGGGCGGATGATCATGACGACGAACGAACCGTCACAGCGGGAAGGCACGGCGGGAGCCGTCGCCGAGTCCGGTCAGGGTCAGGGTCAGGGTCAGGGTCAGGGTCAGGGTCAGCGTGGCAAGTTGGGCTTGCCGCAGGCGACCGCCCTCATCGTCGGCAGCATCATCGGCGTCGGGATCTTCAACCTACCGTCCTCGCTGGCGTCGTTCGGGCCGATCAGCTTGGTCGCGATGGCGCTGACCACGGTCGGCGCCCTCGCATTGGCGCTCATGTTCGCCGCACTGTCGCGGCGACTGCCTGCCGACGGCGGCCCCTACGCCTACGCGCGGGCGGCGTTCGGCAACGGGACCGGCTTCGCGAATGCCTGGTCGTACTGGATCACGGCGTGGGCGGGCAACGCCGCCATCGTCGTGGGCTGGGTCATGTACGTCCAGGTGTTCATCAACAAGGGTGCGCTTCCGGCCTGGTCCATCGTGATCGCCCTGGTGGGGCTGTGGATCCCGGCGCTCATCAACATCACTGGGGTGAAGAACATGGGTGCGGTCCAACTGTGGACCTCCATCCTCAAGTTCATCCCCCTAGCGCTGATGGCGACAGTGGGTCTGCTGTTCATCAAGGGCGACAACCTCGCCCAGTGGAATGTGAGTGGCGAGTCGGATTTCTCGGCGATCATGGGCGCGATGGCGCTGTGCCTGTTCTCGTACCTCGGGGTCGAGACCGCCTCCGTGGCGGCCGCCAAAGTGCGGGACCCCGATCGCAACGTCCCCAAGGCGACGATTTTCGGGACGATCGCCACTGCTGCCGTATACCTGTTGTCGCTGGCCGCGGTCTTCGGGGCCGTCCCGACGGCCCAACTCGCTGCCACCACCACGCCCTATTCCGTCGCCGCGGACACCATGACGGGCGGTTCCACCTGGGCGGGCTACGTGATCGCGGGCATCGTGATCATCTCGGGGTTCGGGGCCTTGAACGGCTGGACCATGATCTGCGCAGAGATGCCGTTGGCCGCCAGCAAGGACGGCCTGTTCCCGGCGCGCTTCGGAACCCTCAACGCCAACGGTGTTCCGGTGTTCGGCATCGTGTCGTCCACCGTGCTGGCATCGGTGTTCATGATCGTGTCCTACTTGGGCACCGCAGGTCAGACGGTGTTCAACACCTTGGTGTTCATGTCCGGCATCACAGCTGCGATCCCCTACGCGTTCTCTGCACTCGCGCAGATCAAGTGGCGCATCGCAGACAACCGCAGCGTCCACACCCCCCGCTTCCTTCGGGACGTCATCGTTGCCATCGTCGCCCTGGTGTTCTCGATCCTGTTCATCATCTACTCACGCAACACTGGTGATGACACCGGATTCGTCCAGGAGTACGCGCCCTTCCTGATGGCTGGGGTCGCTTTCCTGATCGGAATTCCGGTGTACCTCAAGCAGCGCAACCACATGACCCGGCCGGAGCCGGTGCCGCCTTATCGCTGACCCGCAGACTCACTGCGCGGCGGTGGGGGTGGGATCGGCGGGCGGATCCGCGGGGGCCATCCGGCTGAGGAGGAACCCAGCCCCGACGGACCCGACCAACCACCACACCATGGCGAACACGGGATTGACGAACGCCAACGGGATCGACGTCAGGAACACCACCAGCGGCGTCAGCGAACCCATCACCTGCATGCGACGGAACGGTCCGGACAACGGGGCGAGGAACAGGCCCCGTCGATCGGCCACCAGGAACAGGACGACCTCCATACCGCTGACTGCGCTCGCGTAGAGCGCGAAGATCGTCACCGCCAAGGGGTTCTCCGCGTACTCGCCCAGCATCGCGGCGGGTAGCGGCAGCAACGAGATCAGTCCCAGGTACAGGATCACCGCACCGACGTAGGCGCGGTCCATGCCGCGCAGGGTCATTGTGAACTGGTGATTGGCCCGCCAATAGAACGCGACCACACCGAACGCCACCAGGAACCCGAAGACGCCGGGGATCTTGTCCTGAATGGCCTCCCACATGGCCTGTACCGATGAGGCGTCCTCCGCGTCGACCTCGGGGATCCCGATCTCGACGGCCGCCAGGGTCAGCGCGATCGCGAACACGGCATCGCAGAAGAAGACGACCCGATCGAACGCCACCCCATCACCCAGGCGGGGATAGAAGTTGCGGGTCCACGCCGACGCGGAGGGATCAGTGGCCGTCATGACGGGACCATATCGAACGGCTGCGTGCGCAGTCACCGATCACCACCCCCGGATGCAGGATCGCCGATAGCGTGGCCATACCCGAGGAGGACCCATGAATCGTGGCCTGATCAACTCATTGACCGAAGCGGAGCGGATGCTCATCGCGGAGACCGAACCCGCCTCGCTCGCCGAACTCGACGAGGACGGTCTTGCCACCTTGCACGATCGGATCCGCAAGGCGCGGGGCAAGTACCGCTCCATCTACCGACGGGAAGCAGCCGGTCGGGTGTCTGCCCAGGGTGGCCGGGGCAAGGCCCGCCCGAAGAACCGACGCAACTCCGATCGCCTCGAGGTGTTCGAGGATGCGCTGTCGCGGGTGAGCCGCGCGCTCGCCAGTGCCGCACGCGCGTCCGCCGCGGAACTGCGCACCGAGCGGATCGAAGCCGCCCGCGCCGCCAAGGCGACCCCACCGGTGGCTGCCGCACCGACGCGAGCGCCTGCCAAGAAGCGCACGTCGGCTGCCGGAGCCACCACAAAGGACAGTGCCCGCAAGCTGCCGCAGACCCGCAAGGCCACGGCGGCAACTCGCGCCACGGGTGCGCGTCGCCAGGCGAAGCGGGACTCGCGTTGACTCCATGACCATGCGAGTGATCGCAGGAGTCGCCGGGATCGTGATCCTGGCACTGATCGGCCGGGCACTCCTGCTGGAGCTCCTGGTACCCCGGCCGACATCATCGGTGCTGACCCATCTGATCCGGGTGACCACGCAGGCCATGATCTCGATGACGGTCAAGGTGGTCCACAGTTATCCGGCCCAACACCGCTACTTGACCGGGCTGGGTCCGTTGATCGTCGTGGGAACCCTGTTCGTCGCGGTGATGGGGTTCCTGATCGGTTTCGCCCTGGTGATCTACGCCATCGATGGGGGTACCGCCACGCAGGCACTGCTCCAGTCCGGTTCGGCGTTGCTAACGCTCGGGATCGTTCAGGTGGTGGACCCCGGACAGGTTGCGGTGACGCTGGTGGCCGCGTTCACCGGCATGGTCATCATCGCCGTGCTGGTCGGATACCTGCTGCTGCTGTTCACCGCGTACAACGCCCGCGAGGCGGGCATCACCAAGCCGCCATGTGGGCCGGGGAGCCCGCGTGGGGGCCGGAGTTGTTGTGCCGCCGCGCTCTGGCCGGCAAGGGCCCACTGGACCCACAGAATGACGGTTGGATCGACTGGGTATGCGAACTGCGCGTCGGTCAGACCACGTATCCGGTGTTGGCGTACTTCCGCTCAGCCGGTCCACTTCGTGGTTGGCCCACGACGCTCGTGGCGCGACTCGACGCCGCCTGCCTGGAGCTGGCAGTCGCTCAACACAAGAACCCCGGTGACCTCAGCACCCTCCTGGCCGAAGGAGTACAGACGATGTCGGTCATGCGGCACAACCTGACCCGTCGTCGCCGCCCTACCGACCGTGGGACGGTCTCGACCTGGCCACCCTTGAGCGCAGCTGGGATGAAGCGACCGGGAGAGGCGCTGTACCGCGCGATCCGCACCGACGGGCAACAGTCGACCCGCTTCCCCACCGACCCCCAGGGCAACCTCTCGACGCTGGCAAGGGACGACTTCGACCGCGCGATCGAGTTGATGCAGGCGGCCGGGATCGAGGTACAGACCGACCTCGATGCCGGCTGGGAGCGCTTTCGGGAGTTGCGCGGCCAGTACGAGGAGAACGCCTACGTGATCGCCGAGCGGATCCATGCTGTGCCGGCGCCGTGGACCGGGCAACGACGGGTGCCGGTGGCCACGGTGTGGCCAACCGTCGCTGTGGATCTGCTGGCCGAGTGACGACCACAACGACGAAGGCCCGGCGGTGATCGCCGGGCCTTCGAAATATGAAGTAGTCCTACTCGTAGGTCTCGCCGTTGGCGGCCTTGGCGATCAACGACTGCGGCGGCGTGAAGCGGTCACCGTACTTGGCAGCCAATTCGTTGGCACGCTCCACGAATCCGGGCAGTCCACCCTCGTAGCCGTTGATGTACTGCAGGACACCCCCGGTCCACGGCGGGAAACCGATGCCGAAGATCGACCCGATGTTGGCCTCGGGTACCGAACGCAGGACGCCCTCGTCCAAGCAGCGGACTGAATCGATGGCCTCGACGAACAGCATCCGTTCCTGCAGTTCGGTGAAGTCGATCGTCTTCGGATCGATGTCCGAGCCCCAGTTCTCAGTCAGTCCGGACCACAGCCCGACGCGCTTGCCGTCCTCGTAGTCGTAGAAGCCGGCGCCGGCGGCACGGCCACCGCGCTCGAACTCTAGGACCATCTTGTCGATCACGGGGTACGAGGGGTGCTCCGGGAAGTCCCAGCCCTCGGCCGCAGCAGCCTCGCGGCCCGCCTCGCGGATCCGTCGGCCCAGCGTCAGTGAGACCTCGTCGAACAGTGCCAGCGGACCAGTCGGATAACCGGACTGCAGGGCAGCCTGTTCGATCGTCGCGGCCGGCACTCCCTCGGCGAGCATCGCAGTGGCCTCGCCCATGAACGTGCCGATGACCCGGCTCGTGAAGAACCCGCGACTGTCATTGACCACGATGGGCGTCTTCTTGATCTGCAACGCCACATCGATGGCCTTGGCAATCGCCTCGTCCGAGGTCTGCTCCCCCACGACGATCTCGAGCAGTGGCATCTTGTCGACCGGCGAGAAGAAGTGCATCCCGATGAAGTCCTTCGGGCGACTGACGCCCTGCGCCAAGCCCGTGACCGGCAACGTGGACGTGTTCGACGCCAGCAGGGACCCTTCGGCCATGTACGGCTCGATCTCGGCGTACACCTTGTGCTTCAGCGCGGGGTCCTCGAACACCGCCTCGATCAGCAGGTCAGCGCCCTTGGCGTCCGCCGGATTATCGGTCGCGGTGATGCGATCGAGCACCTCGTCGGCCGCCTCCTGCGTCATCTTGCCGCGCGACACCGCCTTGTCCAGGATGCCCTTGCTGTAGGCCTTACCCTTCTCGGCCGACTCCAGCGAGACATCCTTGAGCACGACCTCCATGCCGGAGCGCGCCGACACGTAGGCGATGCCGGCACCCATCATGCCGGCCCCCAGGACGACCAGCTTCTTGGCGCGATAGGGCTCGAAGCCAGCCGGACGGGCGCCGCCCTTCGTGATCCCCTGAAGGTCGAAGAAGAACGCCTTGATCATGTTCTTGGACACCTGACCGGTCGCGAGATCCACGAAGTAGCGGGTCTCGATCACCGACGCCGTGTCGAAGTCCACCTGAGCGCCCTCGACGGCCGCCGCCATGATGTGGTGCGGAGCGGGCATCGGCGCGCCCTTGATCTGCTTGCGCAGATTCGCTGGGAACGCGGGCAGCATGGCCGCGAACTTGGGGTTGCTCGGGGTGCCGCCGGGGATCTTGTATCCCTTGACGTCCCAGACCTGGGTGGACTCAGGATTGGCCTTGATCCACTCCTTGGCGCTGGTCAGCATCTCCTCGGGTGTCGCGACGAGTTCGTCGACCAGACCCACCTCAAGGGCAGCCGCGGGCTTGCGGCGCTGTCCCTGGAGCAGAACGTCCATCAATGCCTTCTGAAGGCCGAACATCCGGACGGTGCGGGCGACGCCGCCACCACCGGGCAGCAGCCCCAGTGACACCTCGGGCAAGCCGATCTCGGAACCCTTCGCGTCCAGTGCGATGCGGCGATGGCAGGCCAGGGCGATCTCGAGGCCGCCACCGAGGGCGGCGCCGTTGATGCATGCCACCACGGGGACACCGAGGGTCTCGATCGTGCGGAGGTTCTGCTTCATGGCCAGCGATTCGGATTCGAGCGCAGGCGCATCGGCCTTCGTCGCCTTGCTCAGCAGGCCCAAGTCGCCGCCGGCGAAGAAGGTCTTCTTACCGCTGGTCAGGATGATCCCGGTGATCGACTCCTTCTCGGCCACGAGACGTTCCGTGGTCGCCGCGAGGCTCTCCTGGAACGTCTTGTTCATCGTGTTGGCGCCCTGGGCAGGGTCGTCCATCGTCAGGGTGACGATGCCGTCGGCATCTTGTTCCCACGCGATCATGTTCGTCATCTGTCAGACCCTTTCGATGATTGTTGCCACGCCCATGCCGCCGCCGATGCACAGCGTGACCAGGCCGTACCGGCCACCGCTGCGCTCGAGTTCGTCGAGCACGATGCCGAAGATCATGGCGCCGGTAGCGCCCAACGGGTGGCCCATGGCGATGGATCCGCCGTTGACGTTGACGTTCTCGATCGGCAGATCGAAGTCCTTGGCCCACTTGAGCACGACTGCGGCGAACGCCTCGTTCAGTTCCCACACGTCGATGTCGGCGGGAGTCAGACCAGCCAGCCGCAGCGCCTTCTCGGTGGCGGGAGTCGGTCCGGTGAGCATGATCGTGGGATCAGCGCCACTGACGGCGGTGGCGACGACACGGCCGCGTGGCGTCATGCCCGAGTCGCGACCGGCCTGCTCGCTTCCGATCAGGACCAACGCGGCGCCGTCCACAATGCCCGAGGAGTTGCCCGGAGTGTGAACGTGGTTGATCTTCTCGACCCAGTGGTACTTCTGAAGTGCCACCGCGTCGAAGCCACCCATGTCGCCGATACCGGCGAAGGACGGCTTCAACTTGGCCAGATCGTCCATTGTGGTGCCGGGCCGCATGTGCTCGTCATGGTCCAGGATCGTGACACCGCTGAGGTCTTTGACCGGCACGACGGACTTGGCGAAGTGTCCCGCACTCCAGGCCTTTGCCGACCGCTCCTGGGACAGCACCGCATACGAGTCCACGTCCTCGCGAGTGAATCCCTCGGTGGTGGCGATCAGGTCGGCGCTGATGCCCTGCGGCACGAAGTAGGTGTCGTAGGCGGTCTCGGGGTCCATTGCCCACGCGCCACCATCGGAGCCCATGGGGATGCGACTCATCGATTCCACGCCACCAGCGACGATCAGTTGATCCCATCCAGCCCGGACCTTCTGCGAGGCCATGTTGACCGCCTCGAGGGCAGAGGCACAGAACCGGTTGATCTGGGTGCCACCGACGGTGTCGGGCAACCCAGCAGCGATCGCGGCGGTCTTGGCCAAGTCGGCACCCTGGTCGCCGACGGGCGTCACGCACCCGAGGATCAGGTCATCGATCAGGGCCGGGTCCATACCGGAATGGCGGGCACGCAGCTCGTCCAACAGGCCGGTGACGAGGCTGACGGGCTTGACGCCGTGCAGTGAGCCGTTCGCCTTGCCGCGGCCACGCGGCGTGCGGATGGCCTCATAGATGAATGCTTCGCTCGACAAGATCCACTCCTTGAGCTGCGGCGGGGGATCCCCGCGATCGATCGGAGACCGTGTGGTCACCGATGAACCGAGTGTAGGACGGTTCGTTACTGGTGAGTAACAAGGGGGCTGCCCCACGTGTTCCCGGCCAGCGGGGGGCGGCGGACGACATAGTCTGCAGTGGTGATGACTTCTGGCCGCGTGATCGCGTTCCTCGCCGTCCTGACCCTGGGGGTCGTGTCCGCTTGCTCGAGCAGCAGCACCCCTGCACCAGCGGGCACAACAGCCGACAAGCCAGCGACAGCGGCACCCAGCGACGGGGGCGACGGACCGATCGAGTCGCTGTTCTGGTCCGATCCCGCGGGAGTCGGGCAGCCCTACCCTCCGGGCGAGGTGCAAGGCCTGATCACGTTCCGCGGCAACCCCACCCGGACGTTCTACGGCTCGGGACCCGTCGGGACATCGACGCCGACCGAGAAGTGGGCCTACCCCAAGAACGGTCAGCTGTGCGGCACCTCTGACGATGGCAGCGGCCCGTCCCAGTGGTGCGGCACCCCCTGGACCGGCCAGCCCTCGGTGTTCGAGCGCGAGGGCAAGACCTGGGTGGTGTTCGGGGCCTACGACTACGGCGTGCACTTCGTCAACGCGGACAACGGCCGAGCGATCATCCCGCCGTTCAAGACCGGCGACATCATCAAGGGGTCGGTCACGATCGACCCCGACGGGTACCCGCTGGTGTACACCGGCTCACGCGACAACTACCTGCGGGTGATCTCATTCCAGGGTGACCAGCCGCGGGAGTTGTGGAAGCTGAGCGCGGACGCCGTCTCGCCCGTGTTGTGGAACGACGACTGGGACGGTTCTCCCCTCGTGATCGACGACTACCTGTTCGAGGGGGGCGAGAACAGCCAGTTCCACATCGTGAAGCTCAACCGGGGCTACGACCGGCAGGGCAATGTGACGGTCAACCCGAAACTCGTCTTCAACGCCCCCGGCTGGGATGACCAACTTCTCGGCGAGTTCGGCAGTTCCCAGGTGTCCATCGAGAACTCCGTGTCGATCTACAAGGACACGGTGTACTTCGCGAACAGCGCCGGGCTGGTGCAGGGATGGGACATCAGCGGCCTCAAGAAGGGCAAGGACCCCAAGCGGGTGTTCCGATTCTGGACCGGCGACGACACCGATGCCACCATCACGATCGACGAGGATGGCTACCTGTACGTCGGCGCCGAGTACGAGAAAGGCAATGCCCGCAGCCGCGCGGTCGGCCAGATGATGAAGCTCGATCCCCGCAAACCCAAGGACCCCTTGGTGTGGTCCGTCGACGACCAGGACACAATGCCCGCCGGCGTGTGGGGGACCCCCGCGCTGTACGAGGACATCGTCATCTTCGACACCGACGGTGGCGATGTGCTCGGCATCGACCGGGACAACGGCGATGTCCGGTGGCGGTTCAACCTGCCGGGTCCGACCTGGCAGTCCCCCGTCGTGGTCGATGACACGCTGCTCATCGGTGACTGCGTCGGTGAGATGCACGCCTATGACGTGTCCGACACGCAGCGGCGACCGCAAGCACTGTGGTCCAAGAAGCTCAGCGGCTGTATCGAATCCACCCCTGCGGTATGGGACGGCAGCATGTACTTCGGCACCCGATCCGGGCAGATCCACGCGCTCGACATCGGCTGATCAGCCCGAACTGATCAGCCGGTGCCTTTGACGGCGCATCGCTCGCGCGGGTTGTTGTCGACGCGCCAGGTTCGCGTCCAGGTGGCCCGGATCGATTCGGCCCTCTTCGCCACGACCTTGGCGTGGACGGTCAGACCCGCCGCGCAACTCGGCCTTGCGGTGATGCGGACCTTCTTCTTGGTGACGGCGGTGGCACCAACGACGCGTGCGCTGGGCGGGGCCTTGACCGTCAGATCGCACAGCTGCTTCTGAACCCGGCGGGGCACCCGATTGCCCCGGAACTCGCACCATGCGGCAGCGCGGGTGATGCGGCCGTCGGTACGGGCATGGGACACCAGCTTCGAGCGCTTGTCGACCGGCAGCCGTTCGGCTTTGGGGATCGCCGTCACCTTCAGGACTGTCGTGGGGGTGGGAGTCGGAGTGGGCGTCGGGGTCGGCGTGGGCGTCGGGGTTGGGGTGGGCGTCGGTGACGGCGTCGGAGCAGCAGCCGTCCCCGTCAGGGCGAGGGTCCCGCTGGGATCGGCGCCGCCGAAGTAGTCAAGGGTCAATGTGCCCCCGGAGAGCGCACCGGCAGTTGTCGGGGTCCACGCCAAGGCAACAGTGCAGGATCGCCCGCCGAGAATCCGCGTGGCCACTGCGCAGGTTCCCCCCGTGACAGCGACACCCGCACCGGCGGGGGTGATGGCGGACAGGAGAACCGAGCCTTCGCCGTCATTGGTGACGGTGACGGTCAACGAGGCGGGCTGGCCGACCGTGGTGGCGGGGAAATCGCCACTGCTGAAGGACAGCGGTCCCCGGTCGGGGCTGATCCGAGTCACGGTATTGACGTCAGTGTTGGCCGTGTACACGCGGTCCTGCGGGTCAATCGTGAGGAAGAACGGACCACTTCCGGTGGTGCCGCCGAACTGGCTGGTGGTGGCGCCGTCGGCACTGATGCGGGTCACGGTCCGGTCACCGGCGTTGCTGGTGAAGAAGTTTCCATCGGAGTCGATCGCAATGTCGAAGGGACTGCTCCCGGTCGTACCGCCGAACTGGCTCGTGCTGGTGCCGTCGGCACTGATGCGGGTCACGGTCCGGTCGAAGGCATTGCTCGTATAGACGTCTCCGGCGGAGTCGATCACGATCCCGCTGGGACTCGTCCCAGTTGTCCCACCGAATTGGCTCGTCGTGGTCCCGTCCGCACTGATCCTGGTCACCGTGTTCGAGGAGAAGTTGGTCGTGTAGACGTTACCGTCGGCGTCGATCGCGATCCCGTACGGGTTGGTGCCGGTGGTGCCGCCGAACTGAGCCGTGCTGGTCCCGTCCGCGCTGATCCTGGTCACCGTGTTCGAGTCGTAGTTGGCGGTGAAGACGTTTCCCTGGGCATCGATGGCGATTCCCTGGGGACCCGCACCGGTCGTGCCGCCGAACTGAGCGGTGCTGGTCCCGTCGGCACTGATCCTGGTCACCGTGTCATCCAGCGCATTGGCGGTGAAGATGTTGCCCTGGGCGTCGATCGCGAGTGGGTAGGGCCCGTCCCCGGTCGCACCACCGAACTGTGCGGTGCTGGTGCCGTCAGCGCTGATCCTGGTGACGGTGTCGGAGTAGAAGTTGGCCGTGTAGATATTCCCGTCAGCATCCAGCGCGATTCCACTGGGACCGGTGCCGGTGGTGCCACCGAATGGGTTCGTGGTGACGGCTGCCTGCGCCGGTGCCGCAACCGCCACCAGGCCGGAGAACGCCAGCGCGGCCACCGTCGCCAGCGCCAGCAGTGAGTTCCTGCGCATTCGATCACCCTTCTGTCCGTCAGCCGCCCTTGGCTGCACCCTAACCCCACCCCGGATGGGCCGAGTAGCGTCGCGACCATGCAGGAACCAGGTAGCCCGTGCCATCGTGGGGAGGTGGAGTTCACCGCGGTCGTCGACGGCCTTCCTGCGATTTTGTCCGAGATGTTGGGCGAGCCTGTGGAGCGGGTCGATGTCGAGCGAGAGCATCCCCGTCCTCATGACGATCAGCCCTGGCTCGGCGTCAAGTACGGGCCGTCGGGCAGTGCCGACATCCACGGCGTGGTCCCGGTCACGGTCACCGCCGACCACCACCGGCTCGACTTGATGATCAAGGTGAACCCCACCCACGGGATCGGAGAGACGCTGATCCCGTGGATCTGCCAGACCCAGGGGGTGGCTCTGCCCGCGCCGTACCCCACGTTCCACTCCACACGTGAGGTCGTCGGCACGGGCGCGCGCGAAGCCAACCTGTACGAGTTGTCGGGCACAGTGCCCGAGCTCATGGCTATCCTGCCGCGCTACTACGGCACCATCGTGGCGGCTGGGGAACGCGCCCTGGTGCTCGGTGATGAGGGTGCGATCAACGGACTGGACGCCGGCGGCGCCATCTCGAGTTGGTCCACGGACCACATCGACAAGGCGCTGCGGGCGATCGGTTCGGTTCATGCGGCCACCGCAGCGATGGCCCCGGACATCGCGTGGTTACCACCCCGTCCTGACACTGCCACCATGGGCGCCGACGGGGACCTGTGGCGAGCCCTGCTCGACGACGCCGCGAAGCGATCTCCCGAGGTCGTGACTGAGGCGGTGTACCACGATCGAATCGAACTCATCGAGTCGATCGGGCAATGGCATCCCGCCAAGGACGCCCTGCCCACCGTCATTGCCCACAACGACTTCAACCAGCGAAACGTCGGGTTCCGCCCCGACGATCGCGTCATCGCGCTGGATTGGGAGTTGGTTCGTCAGGACGCTCCCACCCGCGACGTCGCCGAGTTGCTCACGTTCCTCCTCACCGATCAGGTCGAGCTCCGCCAAGTCGAGCATCACGCCGAGCAACACCGACTGGCCATGGCAGCGACCGGTCTGTCGATCCCCCGCACGGATTACCTGGCCGGACTTGCCGCCGATCTGCGCAGCGAGGCGATCAACCGCGTAGGGATGCAGTGGGTGTTCGAGGCCGCGTTCGACCTGCCGTACGTCCCCCGGATCAACCACACCGTGGATCACCTGACGCGGATTACCGCCGAATGGTTGGCATGACCGAGCAGACCGTGATCGCCGACCCCGAGGTCCTTGCGTCATGGCGCAACGGCCCCCGCTGGTACCACGTCGTGGTCGCCATGATCGACGACCCTGAGGTGGAGCACCGTCGCCGAGACGTGGCGGCGGCACTCGGCGATCTCGTCGCCCTCAGCACACCGGATCAGCCCCACGTCACCCTCTGGGCAGCCGGATTCGATCCCCCCCAAGCCCTGCCGGACAGCGGCCGGATCCCAGTGAGAGTCGGTGGCGTCGACCTGTTTGCGTCGGCGGCGTACTTGGCAGTCACGGGGACGGGTGTAGACCGAGTGCGCTCCCGTCTGATCGCCGACGGGCTCGCCGAGGATCGCACCGGTGACTTCGTCGCGCACGTGACGGTCGGCGCGTTCCTGCGTGAGACCCCGATTGCCGAGGTGCGCGAGCGACTGCAGTTCCTTGCCGACCTTCCACCGCTGCCCGTCACCGGCCACGTCCGCCATCTGGTGGTGGACACCCGATCCACCTGCGGAGCGCTTGCCGAGCCACCGGACTGACCAGCCGGGTAACGCTCGACGGTGCAGTTCGCGTACCCTCGTGGGCGGAGGATTCGCCTAGTGGCCTATGGCGCTCGCTTGGAAAGCGGGTTGGGGTAATGCCCCTCGCGGGTTCGAATCCCGCATCCTCCGCTGCGATCCGCTTCGGCTATCCGGGTGCCTTGCGCGGCTCCCCCGCGCAATCCGTGTTCCCGGAGCCCTACCGTCAAGAGCAACAGACCCTGGGAGGATCTGATGGCTCGACGGCTACTGTCCCTGCTCACCGCGTCCGCGCTGACGGCTGCGGGGTTCACCGCCCTCATGCCGGCGACCTCCGGGTCCGCGGCCAAGACCGTGACTGCGTGCGTGAAGAAGAGCACCGGTCAGGTGAAGGTTCTGTCCAAGAGCGGTAAGAAGTGCAAGAAGGGCTGGAAGAAGGTCAAGTGGAACCAGGTGGGAGCCCCCGGCGCTCCCGGAGCCACCGGACCCAAGGGGGACACCGGTGCCCGTGGCCCGCAGTACATCGTCAAGGACGCCACCGGCGCCACGGTGGGGAATCTCCTCGGCTTGTACCCAGCCGCGTTGACCATCTACACCATCCTGACCACCGATGGCGTGTATACCTACCTTCCGAACGGCCAGGTGTACCCACAGGGCAGCCCACTGTTCGCTGATGCCGCCTGCACGGGCACGGGATACCTTCCGGTGTCGTCGGCCGTCGAACAGAGCCTGTACACGGGCATGGCCAACGGCACCTCCCGAATCGCCTACCGCCCCACATCCCCAGCCTTCGGCGCGCTGCGTGCATGGTCCTTCACGGCCACCACGACGTCGTTCGTGAATACGCAGTTGTACGACCTGGACAGCGCTGGTGTGTGCGCTGCGGACGGTGGCCTCTACTCCGGTGACGCGGTGCTACTGAACAATGCCACGGCCCCGGCAGACCGGCCGTCGCCTCTGACCATCACCACGAACTGAGGTGATGGTGATGTCGAACCAACCCATCTCTCAGCGGCGCGTCTTCCGAGTTGCGGCTACCATCCTGGCGACGTCCGTGGCGGCCACCGGAGTGACCGCAGTGGGTCTGGGCACAACCGCGAATGCCCAATCCGCTCCAGCGGTCGTGGCAGCCCCGACCGCAGGCACCTCGTATAAGGCGTGCGTGAACAAGCGCACTGGCGAGATGCGCATGCTGCTGTCTAAGAAGGCCAAGAAGCGGAAATGCGCCAAGGGCTGGCGCAAGATCACCTGGTCATCCGACGCACAGCCGGGTTCCCCGGGAGCACCGGGCGACGGGGGTGCGACTGGTGATCGAGGTGCGCTAGGGACGTTGGAGGTGTATGACTCGGCCGGATCAAAGATCGGCAGTCTGCTTGGCGGGCTGTCGTTCATGAGCCCGTACCAGATGTACACCGTGGCCACGGACAGCGGCACCTACATCTACACCGACAGCGGTGTTGTGATTCCCAACTTCACGCCGTACTACCTGAACAACACCTGCACTGGGACGACCTACACTTCCGTCAGCGACAGCGAACTGTCGAATGTCCTCGCCCAAGCAGGGACATCCGCCCGGATGGTCACCCGCATCTCGGAGCCCTCGCTGGGCCCGGTCAAGGCCTACTCGATCACCGGTGCGTCGACCCCAGTGGTCGCCGTGAATGCCTGGCGACTCAGCAGCACAGGAGTCTGCACGGATGCCAGCCCACTGACCACGAACCTGGTAACTCTGGACGCAGTAACCCCGGCGCCGACGGACCGTCCCGGCCCGCTGAGCCTGCGATAGGGCCTCAGTTGGCGGGCGTCTGATCGCCGCCAGCCGCAGGTGCGGGGGACTGCGGCTGAGCCGGTGGCGACGGGGCTGTCGGCTCCTGCGGCTGTGACGGCGCGACCGGCTCTGGCTGCGGTGCGGGAGTCCGGGACGGCTCGGCCGATGGCCGCTGGCTCGGCGTCTTGCTCGGCTTGGGCGTCGGGGTGGGATCAGTGTCCGGGGTGCGGTCCGGCTGACGCGTCGGCTTTGGCTGCGGCGCTGGCGGGACCGGATCGTTGTTCGCGCCGGGGTCAACCGTGATGACCGGCACGCTCACGGTGAGCTTGCCCCACGCGTCGAACTTGCCGTCCATGGGTCCCGGCGTGTTCGAGTACAGCCCGGCGACGACGCCGATCTTGTACGCACACACCCACGGCGCCCAGCCGCGTTCGGCGTAGATCTGCGCGGCCGCCTTGACGTTCGTCTCGGTCTCAAGCGCGATCTGCTGCGCCTCGGCCGTGGAGCTGTACGAGACGCCGATCGCGTCGAGTGCGCCCTGCAGCGTTCCCCCGTCGTTGAGTTGGAACACCCCCCAGTCGATCGTGCCGTCGGAGTTCACCGCACCCTTGGCGTCGCTGTGCCCGGATTCGCAGGCAGACACGGCCATGGCGTTGCCCAACTGATCCGACGGGAAGTGCTTACGCACCAGTGACTGGATCTGGCGTGTCTTGCTCGTCACGTCAGTGGTGGGGATCGGGCCTCCGGTGGTCACCTGGGTTCCGTTATCGACCGTGCCACCGCCGGCTGTGAGCAGGGCCGCCTGCTCCTCGGCTGCTTTGAGTTCCAGGGCGCGTTGCTTCGCTTCTTGCGCGGCGAGGATCTCGCGTTGCGCCTCGGCCGCGGCCATGACCGTCACCGGGCTGCGATCGTCCGATACCGGCGCAGCCACGACAGCATCGGCCGTAGCGACATCCGCGGGAGCCTCGGGCACGCCGATCAGCCCCATCGCAGGGGTGAGCGGGATGCACGCGAACATCACGCCACCCGCCAAGGCGACCGCGGGCACGCCAGGACGTTGGGGGAACCGGTCGAACAAGCTCACGTGCGTCTGCCACTTTCTGCTTCGAGGGGCGGCCGGGGAAGGCGGCGCGACTTCGATGATGCGCGATCTGGACCGTCAGCGTCCCGCGAACGCACGAACTGACATCTGATCGACACCCATCGTCGCACGCTGCCCGAGCACGGCCGGCCAAGCTGGGGCTCAACCGGACGAGGAGCAGGCGTTGCTGGCCAGCGCGGCGTTCACCAGTCCGATGTGCGAGAACGCCTGCGGGAAGTTGCCGAGCATCCGCTTGTTGACGGAGTCGTATTCCTCACTGAGCAGACCCACATCGTTGCGCAGGTCCAACATCTGCTCCAGCAGATCCCTCGCCTCGGTGACCTGACCCGCCAGCGCCATCGCCTGGATCAGCCAGAACGAGCAGATCAGGAAGGATCCTTCGGTGCCGGACAGTCCGTCCGATGCTGCGCCCGTGGTCTTGTAGCGGGCCACGAAACCGTCGGTCTCCAGTTGTTCCCGGATGGCCTTGATAGTTCCCACCACCCGCGGATCATCGCCGGGGAGGAACCCCACAATCGGGATCTGGAGCAGGCTGGCGTCCAAGGCGGTTGACCCGTACGCCTGAACGAACGTGTTGCGCGACTCATCGAATCCCTTGGCCATCACGTCGGCGTGGATCTTGTCCGCCGTCGCACGCAACTGCTTGGCTTTGTCGGGTTGCCCGAACAGGTGAACGCTGTTGGCCGCCCGGTCGGCGGCCACCCACGCCATGACCTTGGAGTACACGAAGTCCTGGGCCCCGCCGCGCACTTCCCAGATCCCCTCGTCCGGCTTCTGCCAGACACTCTCGACGTGCTTGAGGATGACGGCCACGACCGACCACACATGCGGGTCCGGTTCGAGCCCACTCTCGCGGGCCACCGTGAGCGCGTTGAGGACCTCACCGGGCACATCGAGTTGGTACTGGGCGGCGGCGCCGTTGCCGATCCGCACCGGCGCGGAAGCCTCATAGCCGCTGAGCCAGGTCAGCTCCAGTTCGGGCAGGCGGCGGGCCCCATCGACCGCGTACATGATCTGCTGCTGATCGGGGTCCCCGGCCACGGCCCGCAACAGCCAATCCCGCCACGCCTGCGCCTCATCCAGGTAGCCGCCCTCGACCAAGGCCTGCATGGTCATGGAAGCATCGCGCAACCAGCAGTAGCGGTAGTCCCAGTTACGCTCGCCGCCGATCTGTTCGGGCAGCGACGTGGTGGGCGCCGCGACGATCCCCCCGGATGGCTCATAGATCAGACCCTTCAGCAGGGTGAGCGACGGAGTGACCTCGGCAGCCAACGGCCCGGTGAGTTTGCAGCGCGACGACCACTGCGTCCATCTGGCTTCACATTGATCCAGGACATCCTCGGCGTCGACGGCGTCCGGTGGATTCTCGGCCGGGTCATACCAGGCCAGCACGAAGGGAATCCGGTCACCGGCCCCGACGCTGAACTGCGCCACCGTGTGCATGTCCTTGCCCTGCAACCCGATCGGGGTGCGCAGGATGAGTCCGTCCGGGCCCGCGATGGCTCTGATCCCACCGTCGATGTGTTTGACCCACGGCACCACCCAGCCGTAATCGAACCGGATCCGCAGGTCCATGTGCATCGACACGGTTCCGGACACGCCTTCAACGATCCGGATGACCGTGGGATGCCGATCGGTGTCCGTGGCGTTGCGTTGGGGCATGAAGTCGATCAGCCGCACCACCCCACCGTTGGTGTGGAACTCGGTCTCCAAGATCAGGGTGCCGTCGCGGTACCGCCGCTGGACTCGAGCATCTGAGGCTTGCGGGGCGATCTGCCAACGCCCGTTGTTGCGGTCGCCCAACAGCGCAGCGAAGCACGAGCCGGAGTCGATCCGGGGCAGGCACAGCCAGTCGATCGACCCGTCTTTGCCGACCAGCGCCCCGGTCTGGTTGTCGCTGATGAACGCGTAGTCCTCGATGCGGGATGCCATGTCCGGATTCTGGCAGCCGGTCCCTGCTCATGCCTGTCAGTTCCGCCCGACGGTTTCCGCCCGCCGCGCTGCATCGGCCGGAATCCGGCGGCATCATCTGATCGAGGACCGAAGGGCGGGACGATGGACATCCCCTTCACGCCGTCGCCCGCCTACACGCTGGGCGTGGAGTGGGAGATGGCGCTGGTCGCCCCTGACGGCGGTGACCTGGTCTCGGTGGCAGATCAGGTGTTCGCCCGATTGGACGCCGGGCCACGCCACCGGATCCACAAGGAACTGCTGCTCAACACAGTCGAACTGGTGACCGGCGTGTGCACGACCGTGAGCGAGGCGATGGCGGACCTGGCGGAGTCCATGGCGGCGGTGCGCCAAGCCACCGACGATATCGGCGTCGAACTGTTCAGCGCCGGGATGCACCCCTACGCCTCGTGGCAGGACCAGGAGGTCACTGCCGCCCAGCGATACTCGACCCTGATCGATCGCACCCAGTTCTGGGGTCGGCAGATGATGATCTACGGCATCCACGTCCATGTGGGGATGCCCGTGCGCGACCGGGTGCTGCCGGTGCTGAACTCGCTCCTGCGCTACTTCCCGCATCTGCAGGCGCTGTCCGCCTCGTCCCCCTACTCCTACGGCTTCGACACCGGCTACGCCTCGAACCGGGCGCTGCTCTTCCAGCAGTTGCCCACTGCTGGGCTGCCGTTCCAGTTCGACACCTGGAGCGAGTACGAGGGCTATGTCGAGGACCTCACCGTGACCGGAGTCATCGACCTTCTCAACGAGATCCGGTGGGACATCCGGCCCTCACCAACGCTGGGCACGATTGAGGTCCGGGTCTGCGATGCCATGACGACATTCGAGGAAGTCGAAGCCGTGGTGGCCCTCATCCACTGCCTGATTGTGGACCTGGATCAACGGCTGGCTGCCGGTGAGCCACTGCCGACGCTGCCGCCTTGGCACGTGCAGGAGAACAAGTGGCGCAGCGCCCGCTACGGCCTGGACACGATCCTGATCCTGGACCGCAGCAACCGGGAGGCGCAGGTGATCGAGGACCTGGCCATTGTGTGCGAACGCTTGGCACCGGTGGCCGCGCAACTGGGAGCATCACGTGAACTCGTCGGCATCGACCGCATCGTGACCCGTGGTAGCGGATACGAGCGCCAACGAGCCCGAGCAAAGGCAGCGGGTGGAAGTCTGACCCAGGTGGTGGCTCAGGTCGTGTCAGAACTACGGTCCAGCTTCGCTGCCCGGGACCCGCGAGTGATCGGCCGAGTCGGCAACGAGTCCCGTGGTGCGCCTGATTGATCCGTGAGCGATAGTTGGCCATGGAGAAGATCTCTCGCCGTTTCCTGGCGTATCTGGCTGTGATCGGGCTGACAGCCGGTGTTGCTGTGTCGTCGCCAGTCCAGGCAGCGGCGGCCGACGACCTCATCACCCTACGCGGCTACGACGAGCCCAGCACTCCCGCTCGCTACGACAAGGTCCGGGTCCTGCGTCAGGGCCCGGCATCCGCCGAAAACGTGCTCGTCCTAACTCCTGGCACCTCTGCGGGGGCAACGAACTTCCGACCCATGGCCCGGGGCCTGCTGGCACGGCTCGATGGGTGGCAGGTGTGGTCGATCGAACGTCGCGAGAACCTTCTGGAGGACCATTCGGTACTCCGTCGCTACACCGCCGGCAAGGCCAGCGCGGAACAGCTGGTCGACTACTACCTGGGCTGGCTCACAGATCCGTCGCAACGCCCACGGTTCACCCCGGCGACCACCGAGCAGACCCGCTTCGCCCACGGCTGGGGGATGCGGGTTGCCGTGCAGGACGTCCGGCGAGTCGTGCGCAAGGCGAATCAACACGATCGCACCGTCGTATTGGGGGGTCATTCTCTGGGTGGCCGGATCACCACGGCGTATGCCTCGTGGAACTTCAGTGGCACCCCCGGAGCCGCGGGACTGGACGGTCTGGTGTTCATCGACGGTTCCGGAGCCGGCACCTCCCTGCCCACCGCTGCTGAGGCCCGCAACAGTCTGGCTGACCTGCGATCCGGATCTCCCTTCGCCGACCTGCTGGGCTTGGGGCTGCCGTGGGCATCGGGGGTCTTCAACGCGTTGGGATCCACGACCGCAACGATCGATCCGGACCAGCCGTCCGCGCTGCAAGGCTTTCCGCTCGTCCCGGGGGCACTCAAGCCACCGGTACCAGCGACGAACCTGGCGACCTACGGATACAGCGTGGACAGCGATACCTCGCCGGACTTCCTGTCGCTGGTGCACAGCCACATCGGTTCGCTGGCCACCTCAGGTGATCCGCGCGGCTGGGTCGACGGCGAGCTCGGCAGCGCCAGCCGCGCGGCAAGCGTCTTTGCCGCCCGTGGGGGCGTGGACGGGACGTCGTGGTACCACCCGTCCCGGCTGAGTCTGGACGGCCGATCGGTGAACAACGGAGTCGCGAATCCCGCGCAGCGCGTCTTGGGCGTGAAGGCGACGATGGGCCACCGGGTGGCAATCCCCATGTTCGCGTTCGACGCGCAGTTGGGCGGCGGTCGAGTCGGCGAGGCCACTCGGGAGTTGGCACGCGCTGCAGGCGTTCCCGATCGGCACGTGACCACGGTGGATCGTTCCCGCACCTTCGCTCACATCGATCCGCTGAGTGCCTCACCGCGCAAGAACACGTTCATCAAGCGGCTGGTCCCATTCCTCGAGCGCACGGCCCGGCGGTAACGCGGCCGGTCGCTGAGGAGAACGTGCTCCCCTCAGCGACGACCTGCTGGCGGTGGCGGTGGGATTCGAACCCACGGTGGAGTTGCCCCCACACACGCTTTCGAGGCGTGCTCCTTTGGCCGCTCGGACACGCCACCGCCACGCACCTTACCCGCTGAGGCGACAGGCGGCACAATCAGCGCCGGTCGGCGAGGAACCCACGCAGAATTTCGCTCGATGACTCAGCCAACACGCCACCCACGACCTCGGGGCGGTGCGTCATCCGAGGATCGCGGGGAATGTCGAACACCGAGCCGCAGGCGCCGTACTGCTCATTCCACGCGCCGAAGACGATCCGTTCGACCCGTGCAGCCACAGCGGCGCCGGCGCACATGGGGCAGGGCTCAAGTGTCACGAACAGCTCGCAGTCGTCCAGGCGGGACGTCCCGAGTGCTTCGCCGGCGGCGCGGAGCGCCAGCACTTCGGCGTGGGCAGTGGGATCGACCCCGTGGGCACGATCGTTCGCAGCTCGTGCGATGAGGTCATCGCCGCGCACAACCACCGCGCCGATGGGAATGTCCCCAGACGGGGAATCGCGCGCCACGGCGAGAGCCACGGACATCCACTCGGAATCGCGAGGCAGCCCCTTCACACCGACATCCGAGGGAGGTCAGACGGGCGCGACGTCGAGCAGCGACGACAGTTCGCCCGCGAATCCGATCCGCGCCGCGATCGAACTGATCTGCTCGTCGGGATACAACTCGGGATCGCTGCACAGGTGATCGATGTCGGCCACGGACAGTCCGAAGTCGGTGAGGAGTTTCAGGTCGCCCGCCGGTTCGATGTCCTCGAGTTCTTCGAGGTCGTCGATGTCGACACCGAGCATCTCGGCGGCTTCGTCGGCGATGGGCCAGTCCAGGGCCGCGGTGACGTCAGACAGCAGTACCCGGATGGTCGCGCCCTGGATCCGCAGGCACACGAAGAATTCGTCGGCGACGGATACGAATGCCACCGAACCCGACTCCCCTTGGTGCTTGCGCGCGAAGTCGGCGAGTTCAGGGAGTGAGTCGGCGGCAGACTGAGGGGCCTGCACCAAGTGCCAGTGCCCTTCCTCGCGCCAAGCGACGAACGCAAAATCCACGCCAAGCGAATCCATGACCGACCTCCCTACCCGCAGTCGATGGTGTCACCGATCGCCGGTGCCCGGAAGGGGCCTGGGACATCGGGACTGTTGCGCTGGTCACCCAGTCTTCGCGACTTCGCCCCACTCCCGACGTCCGCGGCCTGATCTCGCTGCTACTTCGTCGAGAAGACCACTATCTCTCTCGGACTAACCCCGACTCTGTTGCTCGCACGAACTTGCGCTGTGAAACGCTTCTTCCTTGCCAGCTTCCTCAAGGTCACGGTCCGTGCCTGAGTCGTCGACCATCTCTGGTACTTCCTAGGTTTCCCCGCCTTTGAGATTCGGACTTGGTACGCCGTAGCGTTCTTCGTGACGGGTGCCGACCACCTGACCCGAACTTGTGTCCTTTTGGGAATGGCCCGCAGGCCCACCGGAGCGGATGGCCGTGTGGTGGGCTGGCTGGGTTTGCCTGTCGGCGGCTTCTCCTCAAGCTGCTGATTCCCAGCTACGTGAAAGTCAAGAGGGTGCGCGGTGACAGATCCCGGCATCACGCGATAGCGGCCGTCGGGGAGATTGACGAACTCCGCCTGTCCATCGCCATTTGTGTAGGCGGCGTATGCCGTGGGCTCGACGCGCTCGTCGGTGTCCGTGTCCCCACCCATCACCTTCAGGATCTGAAGGTAGACACCCTTGATTGGCTCACCCGACGGCTCGGAGACTAAGACTCGAGGCGTTCTCACGTCAGGCAGGCCCGACCTGGCCCCCGGTTGGACCGCATTCTCCGCCTGGGTCAGAGGCAGATATGGCAACTGGATCTCGAGCCGAAGACGAGTTGAATCCTCTCCCCGGAACTCCTCAGCGCTTATCGGTACCTGTTGTGTGACGCCTGGTCGTATCAAGGCGAAAACTCGGCCCAGGGCTCCCTGGGTGGGGAATGGGCTGGGCCGACCGAGGGTGGCGCGTCCTTTGCTGTTTGTCGGGCCTCCCATGTGCCCCGGCAGATACCCAGCGAGTAGTTGCCCATCACCGGGGCCGTCAGACGGGGAGGCCATAGTGCTATAGCAGGGCCCAAACGAACCTGCGAACGTCATGTACGACGCATCCATCCAAGCCATCGGCACGGCAGGGTGCATTGACAGGCCCATGCTCTGGGGTACCACACCAGCGTTGGCCGCCGGGCGTCCCAAACTATCCGTCACCGATACTTCCAACCAGTGGGCTCGACCGACACGAACGTCCGCTCTATCTTCAGCTGGCAGGATGTCCACGTGCGTGGCCGTACGATCAGCGTTACAGAAGATGCTGTCGGAGGCAGTGGCATTGCGGTTTGACGAGGTCACCCACAGCCGCATCCCACCACCTCGAGGAGCAAGCATTGAGAAGTTGCCGTTGCCGTCGGTGGACTCCTGCACGGACAAG